>OOIF01000231.1_pt1 | contig 70072 bp, 59 predicted proteins | sample 1691961 | NCBI WGS metagenome assembly OOIF01 (sample SAMN06348146, study PRJEB24527) | human gut metagenome | biome: human gut; feature: ankylosing spondylitis patient; material: feces | host: Homo sapiens | place: China | collected 2015-10 | reverse complement strand
GCCGCCAGCGTTCAATCTGAGCCAGGATCAAACTCTTCAGTTCAATCTCTGTTTTGTCGCTCTTCGCCGGAATTGAAAGAGGAAAAATGAATTTTCCGTCTTTCTGCTTTCCTTCAAAGCGCGAACATCGTAAGTTTCTTTGAGTCCTTTGTCTTCCCGAAGGAAGACCGTCTTCGCAGAACAACCGCCGATGCTCACACTTATCGGTTCGTTGAATTCGAATTGTTAAAGAACTGTCGCTGTCGAAGCAGCGAAGGATTGAAATTATGCCTAAACGGACTGAGTTTGTCAAGGGTCTTTTTGAAAATTTTTAGAAATTTCTTCCGCTTCCGCGGAAGAAATCTCTTCAAAAGCATTGAGGTTCTTGAAGTTTCCTCGATAATTCCTCATGAAAACTTTCTTTTGCCCCACCCCTTTGAGCCAGGCTCCGAGCTTGCGTTCCCCCGAAAGAAGGAAGGGACGGATCCCCGAAAGCGCTTCCGAGCGGATGAGCGCAAAGGCGTTTTGCGGGTATCCCTCCGCCACGACCGTGTAGGCGGAGTGTCCGAAGCCGTCCTCTTCGGCGGCCGTCCACAGCGTTTCCAAGAGTGTTTCCGGCACCATCGGCGCGTCACACGGCGCGGTGAGAATCCAGGGAGTCTTGAGAAGCCCCCGCTCCTTCACGGCGAGCAGACCCGCGAGCGGACCGGGATATTCGTCCATGGTGTCCGCACATACGACGAATCCCATGCCCTCAAACGTCTCATGATCCCGATTGGCGCTCAGGAGCACCTGCGAGACGCCCTTTGCGAGCCTTTCGCGCACCCACTCGACCATGGGACGTCCCAGGAAGGGAACCAAGGCTTTGTTTATTCCTCCCATCCGCGTGGCGCGTCCGCCCGCATAGATGAGGAGCGTCACGGCATTCTGCACGGGCACCTCCTTGCGTTTTGTGTCTGCCTCCGATTCTACGCAAGCTAGAATGATCGGATCTAACTCTTCTTCGGAGGAACTCCTTTCATGTCCGATACGCTCCGCGTTGAATCGACAAGCCTCCCCGAGGCGCTCGCCCGCATTCTCACGCTCCTTCCTTCCGACCGGCCGCAGTCGGAATCCATTGCGCTCGACGAGTCGCTCGGCCGAACGCTCGCCCGTGACCTTCTTTCTCCCATCGACGTCCCCGCCTACACCAACAGCGCCATGGACGGTTATGCCTTCCGCGGGGAAGAGCTCGCGGGAGAAGGAACGCTGGAACTCGCGGTCGCCGGCGAATCGCTCGCCGGCCACCCCTGCTCGCACGAAATTCCTCCGGGGTCGGCCCTTCACGTCATGACGGGCGGCCTCGTTCCCGAGGAACTCGACACGGTCATTCCCTTTGAAAAGGTCGAGGAGATGCCCGGGCGCATCCGTTTTGCGCGCGACGCCGTCAAGCCCGGCGCCAATGTGCGTCACAAGGGCGAGGAACTTCGCACGGGCGACGCCGCGCTTCGCCGGGGCGAACGCATCACCCCCGCGCACGTGGGTCTGGCCGCTTCGCTCGGTTATGCCGAACTCCCCGTCGAACGAATCGTTCGCGCCGCCGTCTTCGCGACGGGCGACGAAGTGCGCGAGCCGGGCCGGCCTCTCGGCGAAGGGGAACTCTACAACGCCAACGGTCACAGTCTCACGGCGCAGCTTCGCGCCTGGGGTGCGGACGTGACGAACCTCGGCATTCTTCCCGACGATCCCGACCGCATGGAAGCGGTGCTTCGCGAGGCTGCGCGCACGCACGATCTTCTTCTCACCTCGGGAGGCGTGGGCGCCGGAGAAAAGGACTTCACCTCCCTCGTTCTCAGTCGGCTCGGAACGGTTACGCATCTGCACGTCGCCATGCGTCCCGGGAAGCCCCTTACCTTCGGCACGATCGAAACCGAAGGACGTCGGGTTCTCTTCCTCGGCCTTCCGGGGAACCCCGTCGCCGCGCTACTCTCCGCCCGACTCTTCGTGCGCCCTGTTCTCGACGGTCTTGCCGGGAGCCGCCCCGTCGAAGTCCCGCTCTTGCGCGCCACGGCCGCGACGAACGTAAGAAGCCGTCCGGGCCGCACCGAATTCGTGCGGGGAACGCTCGAGCGCCGCGGCGAGGAACTCTTCTTCACGCCCTACGCCACGCAGAGTTCCGCCCTTCTTACGACGCTCACGGAATGCAACGCCTGCGCCCTCATAGAAGAAACGGCCGGCTCGATTCCGGCCGGCCGTCCCGTGGACGTTTTCTTCCTCTGATCTCTTATTTGGCGTCGCCCTTCTTCTGACGGCGCCCCCTCAGACGGCGCCCCGAACGCACGACGTAGCCCTCGGGCTTGAAGCGCGCGACGGGCGTCTTCATAGCCACTTCTTCGGAGAGCGCCTCGATCTTCGGATCGGGCTCCACGCCCGACGTGAAAATCCCCGCATCGAGCGGCGCGTCGGGTCCCCGGTGCGTAGGCGCCCAGATGATGGGCGCGCGCGTGTCCTTCCCCGGCTCAAAGCCTTCAGGCGCCTGTGTGCGGGCCGCCCAGTCGAAGGCTTCCTGCAGCGCCACCGTTTCTCTCGGATCCATCTGCGCGGGGACGATCACTTCGCCCTGCAGATTGACGATCCCGCGGAAACCCACGGCGCGCGTGAGACATCCGTTCTGCATGCCGTAGACGCGGTCTTCGTGCTGATGCCCGTGAAAGAACCACTTCACGCCGAGGCTCTGGGCGAGCCGGTCAAGCGCCTCGAACCCTTTGGCGTGGCACGAGGGCGCTTCATGCGTGATCAGAATGTCCGCCTTCTGGTGCATGAGATAGTTGTAGACGGACGGAAAGATCGTCGAACGGTGCCGTCTCGGAAGACCGCCGCGCCAGATGTTCACCTTGGGCGAGCGCCGTATGAAGTGCGCCGGACTGAAGTAGTTGGGCTCTTCGTCGGGCATCCAGATCTGTCCGCGGAAAACGCCGCCCAACCCCGCGATTCGCAGTCCCGCCACCGTGGTGACGCGTCCGTGCAGATTGTGCGAAGCCAGGGGGCCGCGCCAGAGATAGTCGAAATATTCGTCCGTGTCGGTGTCGTGATTCCCGGGAATCCACCAGATGTCGGTGAGCGACATCGCTTCGCCCAAGAGTTCCTCGAGCGGAGCGCTCGGCTGCGAGTCGCCGAGAATCACCATGGCGTCGGGCTTGTAGAGGCGGGCCGCCTCGTTGATGTGGGCGAACTCACCGTGCGGGTCGCCGCAAAAGAAAATGTTCGGAAGCTCTTTGGCACGATGCTGACGCCGACGTCCCCGCCGGCGTTTCGTTCGCTTCTCCTGCTCGTCACCCATGATGCTTCCTTCTTTCCGCGGGCGAAGGCGCCTCAAGCGCCCGGCCCTTCATTATCCGGGGGCGCAGGAACGCCTTGCGAAGGAGCACGGCAAAATCCGCCTCGCGGACAAACGCGCGGGCGGGGCGGTCTCGGGCTCCCTTTTCAACGTCACGACCGATGCGCATCAAGGCGCTCCCTTTCCTTCGGAGCGCGCGGCATCTCTCTTCGCCCTCGGGAGCCGAGCGGGCGGACCAATACAGTCGTCGACGGAGTCAAATGGCTTCGCAAGGCGCATCACATGCGCCGTCAATGGGAAGCATTGTAGCCGCTATCACGTTGGAAAGCGCCAAAGTTTTCCCGAAGAATCACGGCGTGCCCATGTCGAGCACGTCGACGCCCTCGGGAGGCGTCCATTCGAATACCGACGCGGGGACGCTCTTTCCTTCGAAAGAAAGGAAGTCGAGCGTCGTCACCTGTCCGAATCCGTCGACGAGCCGCATCCGAACGGGCGCGTCGCCCTCGCCTCGGAAACCGATCTCGACGCGCTCGAAGACGCCCGCCTCGCGGGGTTTGGCCGTCACCCAGTCGAGTCCCTCCGCGGCGGGCGACTCCGAAATCGTCCATTCGGCGGAATCGAGCCGGCCGGTCCCGAAGAGAATCGAAGCGGGACTCGTCGGAAGCGCGCCCGAGAGAGTGTTTTTCGTCACCTGCGCGAGATCTTCGTCGTAAAACCAGAGCGTCTCGCCGTTGCTCACGATGAGCTGGCGATAGGGTTCCTCGTAGCGCCAGAGGAATTGCCCCGGGCGCTTGAACTGAAAGCTTCCCCGGGCGGCGGGGGCCGCCTCTTCGCCCTCCTTCGTCACGACGCGCTGCTCGAAGGTGCCCGCTCCCTCCTGCGTCTTCGTGAGAAAGGCGTCGAGCCGCTCGGCGGCGCTCGGCGCGGCGAAGGCCGAGAGAGCGGCAAGTCCGAGGACTGCGCCCGTCAAAAGGTTTCGAATCGTCGTCATAAAGGTTCCTTTCAGCGGTTGGGGGCGATCACGGTTCGTTTGCCGGCGTGCCCAGGCGGGCTCACAAGACCCGCCGCCTCCATGGCTTCGAGCAGATTCGCCGCGCGGTTGTAGCCGATGCCGAGCTGCCGCTGCACGTAGGAAATCGAAGGACGATTGTCGGTGAGCACGATTTCGACCGCCCGGTCGTAGAGCGGATCCGATTCGCCCGAACGACGCATGCCCGCGTCCCCGGCGTCGGGCTCGACCGACTCCGTCACTTCGGAGATGTAGACGGGGTCGCCGTACTTCTTCCACTCGGCCACGACGCGGGCGACTTCGTCGTCTGCGACGAAGCACCCCTGAATGCGGCAGGGCATCGACATGCCCGGACGGTGAAGCAGCATGTCGCCGTTGCCGAGGAGCTGCTCCGCACCGGTGTCGCCGAGAATCACGCGGCTGTCGTAGGAGGAGGCCACCTGGAAGGCGATGCGCGTCGGCACGTTCGCCTTGATGAGGCCCGTCACGACGTCCATCGAGGGACGCTGCGTCGCCAGAATGAGGTGCATCCCCGCGGCGCGCGCCTTTTGCGTGAGACGCGTGATCTCCCCTTCCACCTCCTTGCGGAAGGTCAGAATGAGGTCGGCAAGTTCGTCGATGATGCACACGATGTAGGGCCAGGGCTCGAGCGTCGGCGCGGCGGGGTCGCCCGGCGCCGCCGTCGGATCCCGAATGGGTTCGCCCGCATCGATCGCGGCGCGCACCTTTTCGTTGTAGGACGTGAAGTGACGCACGCCCAGACGGCTCATGAGGAGGTAACGCCGGTCCATTTCCTTGCAGAGCCACTTGAGCGCCGTCGTCGCCTTATTCATGTCGACGACCACCGGGCAGAGAAGGTGCGGAATCCCTTCGTAGACGCTGAATTCGAGCATCTTCGGGTCGATGAGCACAAGACGCAGGTCCTTGGGCTCCGTCCGATAGAGCATCGAGAGAATCATGGCGTTGATGCCGACGGACTTCCCGGACCCCGTCGTACCCGCAACGAGAAGATGCGGCGTCTTGGCGAGGTCCATCGTGAAGGGTTTGCCGGCGATGTCCTTCCCCATGGCGAGCGTAAGGGGCGAAGCGCTCTTGCGATAGGCGTCGGAATCCAGAATTTCCTTGAGGCGCACGGTCTGGCGAATGGCGTTGGGCACTTCGAGGGCGATGTAGCTCGTCCCCGGAATGCTCGGCACGACGCGCACCGACTGCACGCCGAGCACGCGGCGCAGGTCGTCGCGCACGCCTTCGATCTGAGAGCCCTTCACGCCCGGTCCCGGCTCGAGCCAGTACTGCGTGATGACCGGACCCGTCTGCACGCCGCAGACCTGCGCCTCGATCTTGTAGGTCTTGAGTTTCGAGACGATGAGGCGGCTCGTCATTTCGAGCGACGCCTCGTCCATGCCGGGCTGATCCCGGTCGGGGTCGTCCAGAAGCGTAAGGGGCGGAGAAAAGGCGGGGATCCTCTTCACGGGCGCGCGGTGTACGGCGGCCGTCTTCTTCGGACGCTGCGCTTCGGGCCTGCGCTCGTCCGCATCGGCCGGCGCAAGGGCGCCCTCGTCGGGCGAAACGTTGTGCAGACCCGCAAAAATCGGAACGTGCGCCGTCTCTTCGTCGATCGGCTCGGCCCGCGGGAGCGGCTCCGCCTCGGCGGGCGCCTCGGCGGGCTTCTCTTCCTTCTTGCGGTTGAGGAGCTTTCCGATCGGCTCGAAAATGAGGAAGTCGAGAAGGCGTCCCACGCGCTCGCACACGCTCATCCACTCGAAGTCCATGAGAAGCGAAAGTCCCATGCCGATCAGAACGAAAAAGACGACGGTCGCAAGGCCCACGCCGATGTAGTGTTCGACCGCGAAGGCGAGCCAATCGCCGAGCACGCCGCCCGGGTTCCCCGGCAGACTCGTTTCAAAGCGGCGCAGGCGCAGGGCCTCGAGCGAAGACGATCCCACAAGGAGCACGACGAACCCGAAGGCCGACGAAAGCTTCGGCGGGCGCAGGCGTTCGGGATCCCGTTCGCCGCGGCTCTGGCGCCACTGGGAACGAAACGCGAAGACCGCGCTCATGAAGGACGCGAGCACGAACCACCAGGCGGAAAAACCGAAGGCGGAGAGAAGGCAGTCCGAAACCCAGGCGCCCACGACGCCGCCCCAGTTCGACGCCTGCGCGTCGGTCGTAAACGTAAAGGCCGGGTCCGAGGGCGAATAGGAAAAAAGAAAGACCGCAAGAAGAACGCCCAGGGGCGTAAAGACGATCCAACTCTTGGACCAGAGGAGATAGACGATGCCCCGCACGAAGACGCGCAGGTAGGTGCCCGCCGTGCGCAGCCAGCGCCAGAGGGCCTGCGCAGCGGGGCTGCGCTTCGTCGACGGATTCGCCTTTTTTGCTTTTGCCATGTCCTTCGGAAAATCAGCTGTAGGAAAGAACCATTGTAGACGGTAACGGCCGTTTCTCGGCCGATGACAATCGGCGTGCTACGTCTCGGAACATTTTCCTGAAAAGTTCCGCGCTCGGGCGCGTCTATAATGTTCACACTTTTCGTTAAATCTATTTATCGGCGGACACCCCGTTCGCCCGGAGAGAAGGCATGTCTACCGAACGTCTGCACCACCCCGTCGTCATTCTCGGCTCCGGTCCCGCCGGTTGGACCGCGGCCATTTACGCCGCCCGCGCCAATCTGCGCCCGCTCGTCATCACCGGCATGGAGGCGGGCGGTCAGCTCATGACCACGTCCGAAGTCGACAACTGGCCCTCCGCCGACGAAGGCATTCAGGGTCCCGACCTGATGGCCCGCCTGCAAAAGCAGGCCGAACGCTTCAAGACCCGCGTCGAGTACGACAACATCGTCAAGGTCGACCTCTCGAAGCGTCCCTTTGAACTCTCGGGCGAAATGGGCGTCACCTACGAAGCCGACGTCCTCATCGTCGCCACGGGCGCCTCGGCCATGTATCTCGGCCTCGAGAGCGAACAGAAGTACCGCGGACGCGGCGTCTCGGCCTGCGCCACCTGCGACGGCTTTTTCTACCGTCAAAAGCCCGTCGCCGTGGTGGGCGGCGGCAACGCCGCCGTCGAAGAGGCGCTCTATCTCGCGAACATCGCCTCGCACGTCACGCTCGTTCACCGCCGCGACACCTTCCGCGCCGAACCCATTCTCGTCGACAAGCTCATGGAAGAGGTGAAGGCGGGACGCATCACGCTGGCGCTTCACCGCGAAGTCGAGGAAGTGCTCGGCAACGACAAGGGCGTCACGGGCCTTCGCCTTCGCTCCACGAAGGGCGAGGAACCCGTGGAAATCGCGGTCGACGGCCTCTTCGTCGCGATCGGCCACAAGCCCAACACGGACCTCTTTGCGGGTCAGCTCGAACTCGTGAACGGTTACGTCCGCACGGCGGGCACGGGCAGCTCCGCCGCCACGGCCACGTCGGTGCCCGGCGTCTTCGCCGCGGGCGACGTGCAGGACCCCGTCTATCGTCAGGCCGTCACCTCGGCCGCCACGGGCTGCATGGCCGCATTGGACGCGCAACGCTTCCTCGAGCAGGAAGCCCGCTGATTTCCGACTTTCCCCGTCGCCGCCTCCGCGGCGACGTTTTTCTTTCGGATATATCTCAAATGTCTTCGTTTCAACAACTCTCCGACCTCAAGGCCGTGAAAAAGGCGTTTGCCGAACAGGCCAAGCGCCGCGCGCAGGAAGAGGAAAAGGCGCGCGAGCGCGAACGCGAGGAGAATTTCTTTCGCCACGCCATGAAGGATCTCGGCGTGACGCCTCTTGAGAAGACCGACGCCAACCGCGTCAGCCACAACATCAAGAAGCCCGTTCGGATCCCGATGGCCAAGGACGTCGAGCGCGCCGAAGTGCTGCGCGCCACCATGTCGGACGACGCCGATCCGCTCCTCTTTCTCGAGAGCGACGACGGGCGCTTCTTTCACCGCGAAGGCGTCTCGCCCGACCTGCCGCGCAAACTCTACCGCGGCAAATTCACGGTCGAGGCGCACGTCGACCTGCACGGCCTGACGGTGGACGAGGCGCGCGACACGGTCGCGGCCTTTCTTTCGGAAAATCAGGCCCGCAACCACCGCTGCGTGCGCATCGTGCACGGCAAGGGCTACGGTTCGGTGGGCGGACAGAGCATCCTGAAGGAACTCGTTCGCCGCTGGCTCAAGCAGCGCCGCGAAGTGATGTGCTTTGTGGAGGCGCCGCCCAACGACGGAGGCGGCGGAGCCGTCCTCGTTCTTCTCTCGCAGGCTCCGCGCCGCTGAAAATGGCAAAGCCTCGGATTCCCAGGAAACCGAGGCTTTTCTGTCGGAACTGCGCGTCCTCAGACGGCGGCTTCGCCCGTTTCGCCCGTGCGGATGCGGATGACCTGTTCCACGTCGAAGACGAAGATCTTTCCGTCGCCGATCTTTCCCGTATGGGCGGCCTGACGGATCGCTTCGATCGCCTGTTCGACGATGTCTTCCGAGACGACCGTTTCGATCTTGAGCTTCGGAAGAAAGTCCACCACGTATTCGGCGCCCCGATAGAGCTCCGTGTGGCCCTTCTGACGTCCGAATCCCTTCACTTCGGTCACGGTGAGTCCGCTCACGCCCACGTCGGCGAGGGCTTCGCGCACTTCGTCGAGTTTGAAGGGCTTGATGACGGCGACAATCTGCTTCATACGCTTTCGGTGCCGCGCGCCCTGCGGGGGTGGCGCACCGCTCCAAATGACTTCGGAGGGAGACCCTCAAATACGATGAGGGTCCGCCCCTTTGGGAGCGAACCTCCGAACACGAAACGAATTACTTCTGTTCTTCCTTGGCCGGTTCCGCGGCGGGCGCGGCTTCGGTCTTGGCGGGGGCCGGACGGCCGACGCGATATTCGTAGAGCGACACGTCCTTCACGCGAACGCCAAAGCGCGGGTCGTTGTTGGGGCTGTGCCAGACGTCCTTCTTTTCACGCCAGGCGTTGATGAAGGCCACGACGTTGGGAGGCGTCTTGGTCGAGGACGTGACTTCGTTGAGCGTGAAGTTCTGTCCGCCCACGAGGTAGAGATGGAGCTGATGAACGAAGGGACCGTGATCTTCCACGGCGACGGGCGCCTGTTCCGGCGCGGCGGTCGTCTTGGTCTTGGCAGTGGTTCGAGCCATGATTTTTTCCTCTTTTGGTTGGTTCCGGCCGCCCCGACTCGGGGCGGCACGTCCCCAAAGTGTAGCAGAGGGGCGGGTTCTCCTGCGCGCGAGCCGTTTGCTCCGCCCCTTTTCGTCATGCCCCGTCAAGCTCGGCCGATCGTCTCCCAACGGAGCGCAAGCGCACCCAAACCCATGCGCTTGTTGGCCTTGGCGATGAGCTTTTCCACGGCGGTGCGCTCGATCGTGGCGTCGGGATCGGCCCGCACGAGAAGCGTGACCCGATCCTTTTCCGCCTTCCAGAAGGCTTCGTGAACGAGCGAGCGGTGCGTGCGGTCGAGCTTTTCCGAAAGGGCGAGCGAGAGAGCCGCCCAGCGGTCCGTGAGCGTGGGTTCGTGTTCGGGCGAAAGTTCCTCCGGCAGAGCCGCGGAAGGACTGTTGTGCCAGAAGACGAAGCGCGCCATGCGAAGGCACTCGTCCTCGGTGAAGCCGACGAGCCCCACGTTGCGCACAAGCCACGCCCCCATGCGGTGGTGGTCCTTGTAGGAGATGTCGATGCCGATGTCGTGCATTCTCGCCGCGTGTTCGACGAGCTCGGTGTCTTCGGGACCGACCGTGACGATCCCCGCCGCGTCAAGACTCAGGAGCATTCCCCGCACGAGCCGTCGCACCTGCTTGGCGTGCCCCTTTTCGCAGTGGAAGCGCTTGACGAGGCGACGCACGCTTTTGCGGCGGCGCGTGTTTTCGTTCGAGCCCGCGCCGAGACCGCTGCGCTCGAGATAGTCGACGAGCTGTCCGTCCTGCAGGTTCTTCATCGTCGCCGTCACGCTGTCGACGCCGAGCGCCTCCAAGACCGTCACGAGAATGACGCCGCCCGCGAGCACGACTTGCGCCCGCGCGGGCGACATGCCCGGCAGAGCCGCACGTTCCTCGACCGACATCGCGGCGAGTTTGGTGACGACGCCCACGAGCGCGTCGAGCTTCGCCTCGCGCCCCTCGGACGTTTCGACGACGGCGCCGGGTTCGGCAAAGCGCGACATGGCGGCGAGGTTGACGAGCGCCTGCGCCGTGCCGCTGCTAGCGAAGACGCGCTTGAATTTCGCCTTGACGGCAAGCGTCGTCGCATAGCGCGTGCGGCCGCGCACGAGGTCGCGCATTTCGCGAAGCCCCTTCTTCGAGACGCGTCCGGCCTCGTCGCCGGGCACGGCGTCCGTGAGGAGCACGCACCCCATGTCGGTGCTCTCCATCATGTCGACGTGACGGCGCGTCGAGACGGAAATCTCCGTGCTTCCGCCCCCGATGTCGACGAGACAGACGGGATCGGAAACGCGCAGAAGGCCCGAGAAGACCCCGAGCCGAATGAGGCTCGCCTCTTCCACGCCCGAGATCACGGCGACCTCGACGCCCGCGTCCTTACGGGCGAGCTCGAGAAATTCGTCGCGGTTCTTAGCGTTGCGCAGGGCCGCCGTGCCGACGGCCCGGATTTCGGTGACGCCGTATGAGGCGCAGATTTCCACGAAGGACTTGAGGGCCTTCACCGTGCGGTTCATCGCCTCGGGCTGCAGAATGCCGGATTTGAAGGAACCTTCGCCGAGGCGGACCATCGTCTTGACGCGGTTGAGCACCGAAGCGTGGCCGTCTTCGGTGACCGCGGCCACCGTCAGACGGCAGGAGTTGCTCCCGAGGTCGATGAGTCCCACGCGCCGCTCGCGCGGCGCGAGCATCTCCGCTTCACTCACTTCCTCACCCCCTTGTGCTGGAACTCGGCATTCTGGCTGTCGAAGACCGCTTCGCCCTTCTTGGGACGAACGCGCGTGTACTTGCCGTCGGCGTCGAGCGACCAGGCGCCGCGCGTGTCGGCGAGCTGAGCGTCGAGAATCATCTTCGTGATGCGTTCGCGCAGGCGCGGATCATGCACCGGCGTGATCACTTCGATGCGGCCGTTGAGGTTGCGCTTCATCATGTCGGCCGAGCCGATCCACATGCAGTCGTCGCCGCCGTGCTTGAACCAGTAGACGCGGGCGTGTTCGAGATAGCGTCCGACGATCGAACGCACGGTGATGTTCTCGGAGACGCCGGGAACGCCCGGACGCAGACAGCAGACGCCGCGCACGACGCATTCGATCTTCACCCCGGCCTGCGACGCGCGGTAGAGTTCGCGGATCATTTCGTCGTCGGCGAGCTGGTTGCACTTGATGATGATGTGCCCGTCGCCCGTCTCGCGGTGCGCTTCGACTTCGCGGCGGATCATCTCGACGAGACGCGTGCGAAGCGAAAGGGGCGACACGCCGAGCTGACGGTAGCGCTTGATGATGCCGCAGCCCGTCATCACGTTGAAGAGGTCCGTGACGTCCGCGCAGATTTCCTCGTTGGACGTGAAGAGACCGAGGTCGGTGTAGATCGTGGCGGAAAGCGCGTTGTAGTTGCCCGTGCCGATGTGCACGTAGCGGCGGATGCCCGTGGCTTCGCGGCGCACGACGAGGCAGAGTTTCGCGTGGACCTTGAGTCCGACGAAACCGTAGACGACGTTCACGCCCGAGCGTTCGAGCGCTTCGGCCCAGTTGATGTTGCGCTCTTCGTCAAAGCGCGCCTTGAGTTCGACGACGGCCGTCACCTGCTTGCCGCGGCGGCGCGCCTCGATGAGGCTCTTGATGATGGGCGAATTGCTGCCGCAGCGGTAAAGCGTCTGCTTGATCGCCACCACCTTCGGATCGCGCGCAGCGCGGTCGATGAAGGAGAGCACCCCGGTGAACTTTTCATAGGGGTGGAAAAGGAGCACGTCGCGTTCGCGCAGCGTCGCGAAGAGATCGTTTTCCGGATCGAAGACTTCGGGCGAAGTCATGCGATCGGGCACGTACTGCAGGCTCGGGCGGTCGATGAAGCACAGATCCATGAATTCCGAGAAGGCGAGCGGGCCGCTCACCTTGTAGATCTGGCCGGGCTTCATGTCGATGTGGTCGAGCAGGAAGTTCTGCAGACGAACCGGCATGCCGCGCTCGAGTTCGAGACGCACGGGCGCGCCGAAGCGGCGCTGTTCGACGTAGTCGCGCACGGCTTCGAGAAGGTCGTCGGCTTCGTCCTCTTCAATTTCAGCGTCGGTGTTGCGCGTGATGCGGAAGAGCCCGTAGGAGGTCACGCGGAAGCCCGGGAAGAGTCGGCCGAGGCACTCGCCGATCAGGTCTTCCGTGAGGATCACCTGCACGTTCTTGTAGGAGGACTGGAAGGAGAGGTCGGGCGCGGCTTCGTCGAGATCCTTCGAGAGGAAGAGGAAGCGCTGAATGTTGTTCGGGCACTTCAGACGCGCGTAGCGCACGTCCTCCTCGTCCGTTTCCGAAACGAGCTCGATCAAGAAGTTGAGGCTCGTGTTCGAAATCCACGGGAAGGGATGGCCCGAGTCGACGACCTGGGGCGTGAGGACCGGATAGATGTTCTGCTCAAACCAGGCCTCGAGCTTCTGGCGCTTCTTGCCGCCGAGCGTCGCGAACTTCGTGATGACGACGCCCTTTTCGCGCAGGGCGGGCTGCAGGGTCTTGAGCCAGAGATCCTCGGCACGGTCGACGAGGGTCGACACCTTCTGACGGATGATCGTGAGCTGACGGCGCGGCGGAATTCCGTCGGCGCCCGTGGCGGCGACGCCCGTCTGTTCCTGACGGAAGACGTTGGCGACGCGAACCATGAAGAATTCGTCGAGGTTGTTCCAGAAAATCGAGAGGAACTTCACGCGCTCGAGAAGCGGCACGCGGGGGTCTTCGGCTTCGGAGAGCACCTTCTCGTTGAAGTCGATCCAGTTGATTTCCCGGTTGAGATAGTACTTCGGGTCGTTGAGGTCGATCGTCGTTTCGACGGCGGACTCCTTGCGCTCCTTCACGCCGCGCGCACGGTCCGACTTGGCGGGCTTGGCCGCTTCGGCGCTGTTGGGAGTGGGAGCCGCGGGTTCGACGGCGGCGACCGTTTCATTGTTTTCCATTTTTTTCTGCCTTGTGAGGAAAGAGTGGGAGTCCGGACGAAGAGTCCTTTCTCTCAGTTTCGCACAGTTTTATGACAAAACAAAGACAGCATTACTTCTGATGGACGTCCCGCAAGAAAAAAGGGAGGACCTGAACTGTCCTCCCTCTTCTCGTCGCCGATCGCCGCGCCTTACGGAAGCGCCGCGGCAAGTTCCTCGGCGAGGCGCCGCGCCTCGGCCGGATCGGCCGTCTCCACCATGATGCGAAGCAACGGCTCGGTCCCCGAAGGACGCACGAGCAGGCGGCCGCGCCCTTCGAGCGTCTTTTCGGCTTCGCGCACGGCGGCGCCGAAGGCTTCCGACTTGCGCCAGTCAAAGCCCGGTTCGATCGGACGGTTGACAAGGACCTGCGGCAGGAGCGTGAGTTCCGCCGTGACCTCGGCGAGCGTCTTTTCCTGACGGCGCATGGCGGCGAGCACCTGCAGGGCGCTCACGAGGCCGTCGCCCGTCGTCTGCTTGTCGAGCGCGATGATGTGGCCCGACGTTTCGCCGCCGAGGAGCCACCCTTCGCGCTTCATCATTTCGAGCACGTAGCGGTCGCCCACCTTGGCGCGGCCGAAGGGAATCTGACGTTCGGCGAGCTTCTGCTCGAGCGCGAAATTCGTCATAAGGGTGCCCGCCACGCCCGAGACGGCGCCGTCGAGAAGACGGTCCGTCACCATGGCCCAGAGGAGTTCGTCGCCGTTGTAGACGTGATTGGCGTCGGCCATGATGAGGCGGTCCGCGTCGCCGTCGAGGCTCACCGCGACGTCGCAGCCGTGTTCGCGCACGAGTTCGGGGAGGTGTTCGGTATGGGTGGCGCCGACGCCCGCATTGATGTTGAAGCCGTCGGGCGTGTTGCCGACCGCCGTCACTTCGGCGCCGAGTTCGTGAAAGACGGAGGGCGCGATGTGGTAGGCCGCCCCGTTGGCGCAGTCGACGAGAATCTTGAGTCCCTTGAGGTCGGCGTTCCCCGAGATGCTCGCCTTGCAGAATTCGATGTAGCGCCCCGAGGCGTCGTCGAGACGACGGGCCTTGCCGAGTTCGGCGGAAGTGACGCAGGCGAAGCCCCGGTCCATTTCCTCTTCCATCTCGAGTTCCATCTCGTCGGGGAGTTTCGTGCCCGCGCCGCTGAAGAACTTGATCCCGTTGTCGTCATAAGGATTGTGGCTCGCCGAAATCACCACGCCCGCGTCGAGCCGCAGGGCCCGCGTGAGATAGGCGACGGCGGGGGTCGGAATCGGACCGCAGAGAAGCACGTCGACGCCCGCGCTCGAAAAGCCCGCTTCGAGCGCGGCCTCCAACATGTAGCCCGAAATGCGGGTGTCCTTGCCGATCAGAACCGTCGGACGCGAAGTGCCCGAACGGTGCCGGATCGTGCGCCCGGCCGCCTGACCGAGCCGCAACACGAAGTCCGGAGTGATCGGGCTCTTGCCCACCTTGCCTCGCACGCCGTCCGTGCCGAAGTAGCGTCTGCTCATAATCTGCCTTTTTTACTGCGAATCGATTTCAAAGGGCGCCCCTCTGGGCCGCACGCCATACGGCGAGCGCATCGGCCGTTTCCCGCACGTCGTGCACGCGAAGAACCGCGCTGCCGTGCGCGGCGCCGAAGAGCGCGCCCGCGACGCTTCCCGCGACGCGGTCCGTCGGCTTTTCCTGATGCGCGGCGAGTCCGATCGACGACTTTCGGGAGAGCGCCGTCATAAAAGGATACCCCCGCTCGACGACACTTGCCGTTTCCCGAAGGAGCGTGAAGTTCCCGTCGGGCGTTTTCCCGAAGCCGAAGCCCGGATCCCAGCAGATGCGGTCGGGCGAAACGCCGAGCGCGAGAAGCTTCGCCGTGCGCTCTTCGAGGTAGGCCGTCACTTCGCCCACCAGATCGTCGTAACGGGGCTCGGCCTTGCGGTGCATCACGACGAGGCCGCAGTTCGTGCGGGCCGCGGCCTCGAGGGCGCCCGGCCGTTCAAAACCGCGGATGTCGTTGAGGACGGCGGCGCCGAGTTCGGCCGCCTCCGTCATGATTTCGGGCTTGCTCGTGTCCACGCTCACGCAAAAGCCTTCCGCGGCGAGCGCGCGCACGACGGGGAGAACGCGGCGGCGCTCCTCTTCGAGCGAAACGCCGAACTCGTCGAACCCCGGGCGCGTCGATTCGCCCCCGACGTCGATGAGGTCGGCCCCTTCGTCGCGCATGCGGCGGGCGTGAAGAAGCGCCGCCTCGGGCGTGTTGTGTTCGCCCCCGTCCGAAAAGGAGTCGGGGGTGACGTTCAGAATCCCCATGATGAGGGGCCGAGCTTCGAGATCAAAAAGGCGTTCGGCGCAACGCCAAACCTTCGCTTTCGCCATGAGGCGATCCTCCTTGTGCAATCTTTCTTCGGTCTCAAGAAAAAAGGCGGAACCCCCGCACCCTTCCGGTCCGCGGGGATCCGCCTTCGCTGCGGGGCGCTTTATCAGTCCCGCTTCTCTTCGTTGTCGGCGGCGTCCGAGGACGTCGCGCGCTCTTCGGTCGGTTCGTCGGAACGCGCCTCGGGCGTCTCGGCCGCTTCGGACCGGGCGGCGCCTTCAGCCTTCGCCTCGGTCGCCTTCGATTCGTCGTACGACTTCGGAGGACGGACTTCGCGGCCCGCCATGATGTCGTCGATCTGATCCGAGTCGATCGTCTCCCACTTGAGGAGCGCCTCGGCCATCGCGTGCATCTTGTCGCTGTTTTCCACGATGAGCTTCTTGGCGACTTCGTAGCGCTCGTCGAGGATGCGGCGGATTTCGGCGTCGACCTGCTGCATCGTCGCTTCCGAGACGTGCGTCGTGCGGGTCACCGAGCGGCCGAGGAAGACTTCGCCCTCGTTTTCCGCGTAGACCATCGGGCCCATCTTGTCGCTCATGCCGTAGCGGGTCACCATGTCGCGGGCGAGGTGTGTGGCGCGCTCGAAGTCGTTCGAAGCGCCCGTCGTCGCCTGATTCATGAAGACCTCTTCGGCGATGCGGCCGCCGAACATGATTGAGATCATGGTGAGGAGCGTCTCGCGGTCGTAGGAATAACGGTCTTCCGTCGGTAGCTGCATGGTGACGCCGAGCGCGCGGCCGCGCGGAATGATCGTGACCTTGTGCACGGGGTCGGCCTTCGGGAGAAGGCGCGCCACCACCGCGTGGCCCGATTCGTGATAGGCCGTGTTGCGGCGTTCGTGCTCGTTCATGACGACGCCGCGGCGTTCGGCCCCCATCATGATCTTGTCCTTGGCGTTTTCAAAGTCCTGCATCTCGACCGTACGCGCGTTGCGGCGCGCGGCAAAGAGCGAAGCTTCGTTCACGAGGTTGGCGAGGTCCGCCCCCGAGAAGCCCGGCGTGCCGCGGGCGAGCACCGAAACGTCGATGTCGCGGCCCACGGGGACCTTCTTCATGTGAACGTTCAGAATCTGTTCGCGGCCGCGGATATCGGGAAGCGGCACGACCACCTGACGGTCGAAGCGGCCCGGGCGCAGAAGCGCCGGGTCGAGCACGTCGGGACGGTTCGTCGCGGCGATCACGATGACGTTCGACCCCGTCTCGAAGCCGTCCATTTCGACGAGCATCTGATTGAGGGTCTGTTCGCGTTCGTCGTTGCCGCCGCCGAGACCGGCGCCGCGCTGACGGCCCACCGCGTCGATTTCGTCGATGAAGATGATGCAGGGAGCGTTCTTCTTGGCGCTCTCGAACATGTCGCGCACGCGGGCGGCGCCGACGCCGACGAACATTTCGACGAAGTCCGAACCCGAGATCGTGAAGAAGGGAACGCCCGCTTCGCCGGCGATGGCCTTGGCGAGAAGCGTCTTACCCGTGCCGGGGCTCCCCACGAGGAGAATGCCGCGCGGGATGCGGCCGCCGAGGCGCTGGTACTTGCTCGGATCGCGAAGGAAGTCGACGACTTCCTGCACTTCCGCCTTGGCTTCGTCGCAGCCCGCGACGTGCTTGAAGCGGACCGTGTTCTGCGTGCCGTCGAGCATGCGGGCCTTGGACTTGCCAAAGCCGAAGGCGCCGCCGCCGCTGCCGCCGTCCTGCATGCGGCGCATCATGTAGATCCACACGCCGATGAGAAGGAGCATCGGGAACCAGGAAATGAAGATCGACGTGAGGAAGCCGGGCTGCTCCTCGGGACGGGCGAACACCTGAACGCCCGCCTCGCGCAGATCCTCTACCATCCAGATGTCGCCCGGACTCGTCAGGGTGTATTCCGGACCGCTCTGCGGCGTCACCGTGATGCGGCTGCCCTGGACGTCCACGCGGGCAATCTTGCCCGCCTTGGCGTCGGCCATGAACTGCGTGTAGCTCACGCCGCTCTGCGTCGTCGTGAGCGTGCCGTCAAACTGCTCGAACACCGTGAAGAGCACCGCTACGGCAAGGATGAGTGCGAGAAGACGGCTGATGCTTTTCTTATCCAAAATTGACTCCGAAGCAGGGAGGCCGCATCGGTCGTTCTGCGGCGCGCATCCCTGCGGGTTCTATGTGACCTTCGCCTCCCCCGAGGCGAAATTGCGAGGTTCCGACATTTTAGCGTTTCACCGCGGCGCCCCCTCGAAAGGAAAGCGGCTTTTTCGCGGGCGACGTGCAAGAAAGCGTCTTTCTTCGTGTGCAAATATGTCGGAATGGTGGCACAATCACGCTTTTCTTTCGCGGGCGACCAAATACACCTCCGCCGACGTGTCGCGCGAAGCCGCGGGCTTGCGCGTGTAGACGCGGCGGAAATGCTTCTTGAGCGCCTCGACGTACTGCGAATAGCCCGAACCCTGGAAGGCCTTCGTGACGAAGACGCCGTTGGGCTTCAAGTGTTCCAGGCAGAATTCGAGGGCGAGCTCGTTCAAAAGGAGCGAGCGGGCCGCGTCCGCCGCGGCGATCCCCGAGAGATTCGGCGCCATGTCGCTCAGCACCACGTCGACCTTGTCTCCGCCGAGAATTTCGGCGAGCTTGTCGGCGACCTCCTGCTCGCGGAAGTCGCCCTGCAGGAAGGTGACGCCGTCGATCGGGTCCATCGGCAGAATGTCCATGGCGATGATGCGGCCGTCCACCTTGCCGTCGCGGCCGACGAGACGCTCGCGGACGATCTGCGTCCAGCTCCCCGGCGCCGCGCCGAGATCGACCACGGTCATGCCGCGGCGAAGAAGATGTTCGCGGTCGTCAAGCTCCGTGAGTTTGTAGACGGAACGGGCGCGGTACCCCTCGGCCTTGCTTCGCTTGACGAAGGGATCGTTGATGTGCCGTTCGATCCAGGCGCGGTTGGAGCGCAGTTTTTTCGTTGCCACCGGCATTTGTAAACTCTTTATCCTTGAGTCGAAGATCTTTTCGACTCCAACGTTGAATCAGAAAAATTATGGAAGAAATCGTTCTTGAACGCGACCGCCGTCTCGCCCTGCGGGCCGCGGCCCATCATCTCGATCCGGTCGTCCTTCTCGGCGCCAACGGTCTCACCGAAGCCGTGCTCAAGGAAATCGACCGCGAACTCACCGCGCACGAACTCATCAAGGTGCGCGTCCCGACGGACGATCGGGAAGAGCGAGAGGCCATTTTTCTCGAAGTCGCGCAGAAGCTCGGCGCCGCGCGCGTGCAGATGATCGGAAAGCTCCTCGTTCTCTGGCGTCCTTCCGAAGAAAAGGAAGAGGAAGAATCCGAAGAAGACCGTCGTCTCGCCGAACTCTTCCGCGGTCGTGCGGAAACGGCCGGCCGCCGCGTCACGGCGGAAAAGGCCGCCCCGAAGAAGTCGGGCGCGAAGAAGCCCGCCGCGAAGAAGGCCTACGCTCCCGTGCGCCGCGCCCGCCCGAAGACGAAGCGCGTCACGAAGAAGGCCGCGGGATCCAAGTCCTGATCCCGCTCCCTCTCAGAGGCCCCGACCCCGTCGGGGCCTTTTTGCATCATTCGTAGCGAACGCCTTCGATTTCAAAGGCGACGAGGCCCTTGGGCGCCATGAACTGCACCGTGTCGCCCTCGAACTTGCCGATGAGGGCGCGCGCGATCGGGCTCGAGACGGAAATCTTGTTGGCCTTGATGTCGGCCTCGTCGTCGCCCACGATCTGATAGGTAACGCTCGTGTCGTCCTCTTCGTCGTAGAGGTCCACGGTCGCGCCGAAGACGATGCGGTCGCCCGCGTCGATCGTCTTCGGATCGATGATCTGCAGCGCGGGAATCTTTCCTTCGAGTTCGGCGATGCGGCCTTCGATGTGGCTCTGCTCTTCGCGCGCGGCATCGTATTCGGCATTTTCCGAAAGGTCGCCCTTTTCGCGCGCTTCGGCAATGGCCTGCACGACGGCGGGACGCGCCGTCTTCTTGAGGTACTCGAGTTCGGCCTTGAGCTTTTCGGCACCGGCGGCCGTAATCGGAATTCGACTGGAGAGCATTTCCTTGACTGTGTTCCTTGGTCAATGCGCTCCCGGCGGGACGGGAGCGAAGAAAAAAAGAACGATCGTGCTCCGACCGTTCGCCCGCATCAGATAGAGGAAACGGGCACCGACGCCGGCACCCGCTCGAAAGAGGGACGGCCGCGGGGCCGTCCGAAAGCCCGGACATTTTATCAGCTTTTCTCGGGGACTGCGCAGAGGCGTCCCCGTGAAGCCCTCCGGGCTCTTCAAGCCGGAAGTCGGCGGATCAATCGCCTTCGGCGTAGTTTTGGGGCGCAAGGCGCCGTTCGATCCACTCGATCCAGATGTGAATGCACTTGATGTGGAGTTCCTGCACGCGGTCGGCCCAGCGGCCGCCCGGCGTCACCACCGCGACGTCTGCGATTTCGTCCGTGAGCGGGACGCCCCGCTTTCCCGTGAGCGCCACCACCTTCATGCCGCGCGCCTTCGCCGCTTCGGCTGCGCGCACCACGTTGCGGCTCGTGCCCGACGTGGTGATCGCAAGGAGCACGTCGCCCGGACGGCCGTGCGCCTCGACGTAGCGCGAGAAGACGTATTCGTAGCCGTAGTCGTTGGCGACGCACGCGAGGTGCGAGGCGTCGGCGATCGCGGTCGCCGGATAGGCGGGACGGTCCTTGCGGTAGCGGCCCGTCATTTCCTCGGCGAAGTGCATGGCGTCGCAGAGGCTTCCTCCGTTGCCGCAGCTGAAGATGCGGTTACCCGAAGCGACGGCGTCGGCCATCAGGTCACCCGCGCGGGCGATGGCGGCCTGCGCCTCGTCGTTTTTGAGAAGGGCGTCGAGCGCCGCCTGCGCTTCGCGAAGCGCGTTCAAAACGGTGTTCTGCATAATCGGCGACGGTTTAAACCGCCAAAAAAAAGAGTTGACGGCGTCGGACTCAGGATTCGTCCGGCGTCTTGTCGTTTCGCAGCACGCGGCGGCGCCCGTAGACGGCGTTCGCGAGCGTGTTGAGGTCCGTGTATTCGATTTCGAGCCCCGACGGGAGTCCCCGCGCAAGGCGCGTGACGTGAAGCGAGGGCCAGCGGCGCCCGAGCGCCTCGATCAGATAATAGGCCGTCGCATCCCCTTCGGGCGTGTAAGAGGTCGCGACGACAACTTCTTGAAACGCTTTTCCGTCCGCCTCGGCCTTGCGAAGGCGCTCGAAGAGTCCGCCCATGCCGATCGCCTCGGGACCGCGCCCCTCGATCGGATTGAGCCGGCCGTCGAGCACGTAGTACTGCCCGCCCCAGGAGAGCGAGGCGTCGAGCGCCATCTGGTCGCCCACGCTCTCTACGACGCACAGGTGCACGGGACTTCTCGTCTCGTCGGCGCAGACGTCGCAGATTTCCTTTTCCGTGAAGGTGTTGCAGAGCGGACAGCGGTGCAGGTTCGCGTCCACCTTATCGAGAAGCGCCCGCAGGGCCGGAACGCGCCCTTCGCGCAGAAGGTGCATGGCCGCGCGCTGCGCGGACCGGGGGCCGAGCCCCGGAATGCGCTCGAGTTCGGCGATGAGCTCGCCCAAGAGCGGCGACAAACGGATCGTCATGGCGAAACCTGAAAAAGCGGACGCAACGCAAGAAAAAAGGAGTCCCCGCCCGCGGGAAGACTCCTTTCGAAGGAAGCTTCGTGTCAGAAGGGGAACTTCATGCCCGCGGGCAACGGAACGGCCGCGCGCATGCGTTCTTCCGTGATGCGGTCGAGCGTCTCGAAAGCGTTGTTGATGGCGAGCGTGACGAGGTCCTCGAGCATTTCGGGATCTTCCGGATCCATCGCTTCGGGCGCGATCGTCACGTTGAGGACGCGGTGCTGCCCGTTGACGACCACCTTGACGGCGCCGTTGCCGGCTTCGCCCGGGATCTCCATCTTCTTGATTTCTTCCTGAACCTTCTGCAGTTTGGCCTGCATCCGCTGAGCCTGGGCCATCATGCCGCCCATACCGCCCATTCCGCGCATAGTGTGCTCCTTCTTCGTATGAGTTCGTTTACCGTCCCGGAGGACGAGATTTCCCGGGCCCGACGCGGGACCCAAAGGCAGGCATTGTAGCATTGCCCCGCCCGGGGAATCGGTTATTTCCGCGGCTCCTCTTCGGGAGTGAGCGCACGGATGGAGGATTCGTCGATTTCGGCGCCGGTGAGTCGAATCACCTCCTTGACGACCGGGTCGTTGCGGAAGGCTTCGACAAGCGCCCTTCTCGCCTCTTCCCGCTCCTGCCGAATCGATTCGGCCACGGTGACGGTCTCGACCCTGCCCACCTCGAAGGTGACGCGGAAGGCCGTGCCGAAATACGTGGAGAGCGAATCGGCGAGCGCCGCGCGGTTCGCCTCGGTGGCGAAGGCCGCCACCGGAATGCGAAGGCGCAGGCTCTCGCCCGTGAGTTCGAGCGGTTCGCCCATCGTCGCGACCATGAGGATCGGGCCCTCGAGCCCGGCTCCCTCGATGACTTTTCGCCAGTTGAGCGGTCCCGTCACGACCGGCGGTCTCGGGACCTCGGGGAGCGGCTCAACCGGCGTCAGGCTCCCCCCAGGGAGGAAGCTCCTCGGGCATCGGCGCGCGCTCAATGGGCGGGAGCCCCGACGAGGCGCCCACGGCCTGCACTCCCGAAGGCATGGGGGCGGGCGCCGGTTTGGGCGCCGGCTCGGGCTTCGGAGGCGCAACGGGTCTCGCGGGCGCCGCGGCGACGGATTCGGGAGCCCGCGCCTCGGGTTCGGACGAAGCGGCCTGCGCCTTTCTTTCGGACACGTGCGCCGTCTTGAGGCCCGCGGGCTTGAAGGCGAGCATGCGCAGCAGCGTCATCGTGAAGCCCGCGTATTCGTCGGGCGCGAGCGAAAGATCGTTTCGCCCGTGAATCAGAATCTGGTAGAGAAGCTGGATTTCTTCGGGCGCGCAGTCCTTGGCCAAACGGCGAACGAGCGCGCACTCGGGATCGTCTTCGCTCACGGCTTCGGAAACGCGCTGCACGAGCGCCGCGCGGTGCACGACGCCCGCGAGGTCGCGCAGGACCTGCGCGAAACTCAGGCTCTGCGCGAGCATCTCGTCGGCAACGCCCATCAGACCGCGGGCGTCGCCCGCAAGAAGACGGTCAAAGAGCTCAGAGAGGAGTTCCGTCCCGCTCATGCCGAGCATGTCGCGCACTTCGCGCTCGGTGACGCCCGACGCGCAGTACGCGATCGCCTGGTCCAGAAGCGAGAGGCCGTCGCGCATGGAGCCGCGGGCGCCCTGGGCGAGGAGCCGAAGCGCGCCCGTTTCGTAGGCCACGCCTTCGGTGTCGAGAATGTGCGACATATGCGAGACGATGCCGCTCGGCGTCATGTTGCGCAGGTTGAACTGCAGACAGCGCGAGAGCACCGTGATCGGCACCTTCTGCGGATCCGTCGTCGCGAGGATGAACTTCACGTATTCGGGCGGCTCCTCGAGGGTCTTGAGCATCGCGTTGAAGGCCGTCGTCGAGAGCATGTGCACTTCGTCGATCATGTAGACCTTGTAGCGGCCCTCGGTCGGCGCGTACATCGCTCGCTCGAGAAGCGCCGTCATGTCTTCGACCGAGCGGTTGCTCGCCGCGTCCATCTCGATGTAGTCGCTGAAGCGCCCCTCGTCGATCGCGCGGCAGGCCGGACACACGCCGCAGGGTTCGGGCGTGACGTCCCCCTTGCCGTCGGCGCCCTGACAGTTGAGCGCCTTGGCGAAGATGCGCGAGATCGTGGTCTTCCCGACGCCGCGCGTTCCCGTGAAGAGATAGGCGTGGTGCAGGCGTTTTTCGGCAAGCGCCCGCGTCAGGGCCGTCACGACGTGATCCTGACCGACGATCGTTTGGAAATTGTGCGGGCGCCACTTGCGCGCCAAAACCTGATACGTACTCATGCGTTTGTCAGTCCGGCCGCACGAAGGGCCTCGCCTTCGAGTCGGCAGATGCGCCAGTCTTCCTGCAGACGGGCGCCGAGTTTTTCATAAAAGTCGATGGCGGGCTGATTCCAGTCGAGCACCGTCCACTCGAAGCGGCCGCAGTCGAGTTCGAGCGCCGTCTTCGCCAGGTGATGCATGATCCTGCGCCCGTAGCCGCGGCGGCGGGCCTGCGGCCGCACGAACAGATCCTCGAGATAGAGGCCGCGCTTTGTGAGGAAAGTCGAGAAATTGAAGAAATAGAGCGCAAACGCCACGGGTTCCTCCCGCCCGGTCGCTTCGTCGATTTCCCAGCCGAGGACGCACCGGATGACGGGGTTCGGACCGAAAAGTTCGCGTTCGATCTTTCCGCGGCTCGCCTTGCAGGCGGACTCGAGCCGCTCGTAGCGGGCGAGCTCGAAAATCATGTCCCGAATGACTTCGCAGTCTTCGGGACGGGCGTTGCGTATCTCAAAGGCCATGACGTTTCCCTTGCGTTGCGGTCGTTAGATATTACACGGGCGGGATGGCGTTTGCGCGCGAAGCGCCCCGGAAAACCCGAAGGCTCACGCGGCCGAAAGCGAGACGTAGACGTCCCAGAGCACCTTGAGGGCGAGAACGATGAAGATCGACCCGCCGATGCGGTAGATGAAGCGCGACATGCGCTCGCTCGAGAGGAAGCCCCGGAAGCGCGACGTCACGAAGCTGTAGCCCGAATGGATCGCAAAAATGAGGATCCCGTAGGTCGCGGCCAGAATGCCGTACTGCGCGCCGTAGGAAAGCTTCGGGTCGATGAACTGCGGAAAGAGCGACACGAAGAACATGATGAGCATCGGGTTCGTCATCTGCAGCGTGATGCCCTCCATAAAGAAGGGGAAGCGCCGGATTTCGCCCTCGACGGGCGCGCCGCTGGCGATCGCCCGATGCTTCGAGCCGCGCAGAGCGCTCTCGAGACTCATCGTGCGCACGCGCCAGTTCTTGATGCCGAGCCAGATCATGTAGGCCGCCCCCACCACGCGCAAAAGCGCATAGGCGTCGGGCGAAGCGCGCAGAATGAGCCCCACGCCCGTCGCCGAAATGGCCGACATGATGATGGCGCCCGTAGCCGTGCCGCAGATCGTCCAGATCGCCCCCCGAAACCCGTAGCCGATCGACTTCATGAGCGTCATCAGGACGCCCGGTCCCGGCGTCGCCACGGTCATGATGGAGGTGATCACGAAAAGGGAATAGAGGGAAAGGTTGAGCATGGTCGGGATTGAGCGTCGGGAGTGGTCCGAATGCTCAAGTCTAACGGATCCGGGGGTTCGGCGAGAAGGACGGAGAAGAGCGCGGGGCTTGCGCAAGAGCGGAACGGACCCAGAGAATCCGAAAAGCGAGGGCGTAGAAAATGAAAATGGCGAGCCTTTTCCTCGGCACTGTCGCTACTCCGGTGTGGCTGCTTCATTCCTGACCTGACCAGATTGCCGGAGGCGGCATGCGAGGGGACCCGCCAAGGCGTCAATTCTATACGAAAGGGAGAAAAAAAGGGGAAACAGGAAAAAAGATTTTTCCCGCCGAAGAGCGGAGAAATTTTTTTGCACTTCTTCGAACCTCCCTCCTCCCATTGGGGGCGCGGGAATGCTAGTATTAGCGAACCTTCCGGGAGGACGAATCCGTCTTCCTCGCGCCCTTCCGCCGCGCACTTCCCGACCGCACCGCCGGTTCGGGCGTTCCTCCCGACAACACTCTTTACCATCCCGTATTTTTTCCCTTTCTCCGATCCTTCGGTACGACCCGAACTCGAGTTCTGCCCGGACCGGGGTGAAGGAACCTTACTCAGGACACCATCATGAGCGAAATCATCCACATCACCGACAGCACCTTCCCCGAACAGGTCGCCGCGTCCGAACTCCCCGTCTTCGTCGACTTCTGGGCGCCCTGGTGCGGTCCCTGCCGCATGCTCGCCCCGCGTCTCGAAGCGGCCGCCGAAAAGTTCGACGGGCGCGCCGTGATCGCCAAGTACAACGTGGACGAAACCAACGAACTCGCTTCCGAACACAACATCCTCGGCATCCCGACGATCCTCTGCTTCAAGAAGGGTGAAGTCGTGGCCCGCCGCACCGGTCTTTGCGACCAGGCCACGCTCGACGCCTGGATCGAAGAAAACCTCTAAAAACGACGTCGCTCGCCGCCCGTTCGGGCGGCGACTTCCTCCCTCCGATGGCCCATTTCTTCGGGCCGCACCATCATGCACCTTTCCGACCTCAAAAAACTGCACGTCTCGCAACTCCTCGACATGGCGCTCGCGCTCGAAGTCGACAACGCCCACCGCATGCGCAAGCAGGAGTTGATGTTCGCCATCCTCAAGAAGAAGGCCCGTCAGGGCGAACAGATCTTCGGCGACGGCACCCTCGAAGTGCTGCCCGACGGCTTCGGGTTCCTGCGCAGTCCCGACACGTCCTACCTGGCGAGCACGGACGACATCTACATCTCGCCCTCGCAGATCCGCCGCTTCAATCTCCACACGGGCGACTCGATCGAAGGCGAAGTCCGCACCCCCAAGGACGGCGAACGCTACTTCGCGCTCGTGCGCGTCGACACCGTCAACGGTCTGCCGCCCGAGAGCACGAAGCACCGCATGCTCTTTGAAAACCTGACGCCGATCTTCCCCAACGAGCCCCTCACGCTCGAGCGCGACATGCGCGGGGACGAAAACATCACGGGGCGCATCATCGACATCATCGCCCCGATCGGCAAGGGTCAGCGCGCCCTTCTCGTGGCGCCTCCGAAGAGCGGCAAGACCGTGCTCATGCAGCACATCGCGCACGCCATCACGACGAACTACCCCGACATCACGCTCTTCGTGCTTCTCATCGACGAACGTCCGGAAGAAGTGACGGAAATGCAGCGCTCCGTCCGAGGCGAAGTCGTCGCGTCGACCTTCGACGAACCCGCCGCGCGTCACGTGCAGGTGGCCGAAATGGTGATCGAAAAGGCCAAGCGCCTCACCGAATCCAAGAAGGACGTCGTCATTCTGCTCGACTCGATCACGCGTCTCGCCCGCGCCTACAACACGGTGATTCCGTCCTCGGGCAAGGTCCTCACGGGCGGCGTCGACGCCAACGCCCTGCAGCGTCCGAAGCGCATCTTCGGCGCCGCGCGCAAGCTCGAGGAAGGCGGTTCCCTCACCATCATCGGCACGGCTCTCGTCGACACGGGCTCCCGCATGGACGACGTGATCTATGAAGAATTCAAGGGTACGGGCAACAACGAAATCCACCTTGAACGCCGTCTCTCGGAAAAGCGCGTCTACCCGGCCATCAACATCAACCGCTCGGGCACGCGCCGCGAGGAACTCCTCCTCAAGCCCGACGTTCTGCAAAAGGTCTGGATCCTGCGCAAGTTCCTCTACGACATGGACGAACTCGAAGCGATGGAGTTCCTCCTCGACAAGATGAAGCAGACGAAGACCAACGCCGAGTTCTTCGATCTCATGAAGCGCTGATGCGCCGCACGAACCCCCGCCCCTCGCGGGGGTTCGTCGTTTTTGGGGTCAGCACCCGCGCGTGAGACCCCAGTCGGCGGCCAGAGACAAGGCGGGCGAAAGACCGAGAATCGGCCCCGGAATCCCTTGGGCGCGCTTGAAGTTGTTGAAGGTGAAGCGCCCGACGATCTCCCGGGCCGTTTCGGCGTCCACGCCCTCGAGATCGCGAAGAGTCTTCTTCGCGAGGTAGTGCGTGAGCGTCTTTTCGATGAGATCGTAGTCGGGAAGCGAATCCGAATCCTTCTGTCCCGGGCGCAGTTCCGCCGAGGGCGCACGCGTGAGGATTCGTTCGGGAATGTCTGGGCGCCAGGCGTTTCGGGCGCGGCAAAGTTCATAGACCTCGCGTTTCCAGAGGTCGATCAGAGGCGCGAAACCTCCCGTCAGGTCGCCGTAGAGCGTGCCGTAGCCCATGGCCGCCTCGCCCTTGTTGCTCGTGCAGAGAAGAAGGGCTCCGTTCTTGTTGGCGTAGGCCATGAGGAGAAGTCCGCGAAGCCGCGCCTGAATGTTTTCTTCCGTCACGTCCCAGGGACGGCCGGCGAGTTCCGAAGCCAGGGCTTCGCGCACGTTTTCGAAAAGCGACCGGATCGGGAGCACGTCGTGGCGCACGCCGAGGGTTTCGGCAAGCGTTCGGGCGTCCTCCAGACTGTCGCTCGACGTGAAGTCCGTGGGAAGCATCACGGTGCGCACGCGCTCGGCGCCGAGAGCGTCGACGGCAAGCGAAAGAACGAGCGCGCTGTCGACTCCGCCCGAAAGCCCGAGCACGACGCCCGAAGCGCGGGACTTTTCCGCATAGGAGCGAACGGCCGTGACGAGCGCGAGATACCGAGGATCCCGTACGGGCGGGAGCGTCGTCGGCACGGATTTGGCCGTGGCGCGCCACCCCTCATTCGTACGCTCGACAAGGAGCACGCCTTCTTCCCAGGACGTGAGTTCGGCGAGGACGCGGCCCTTCTCCGCGAAACGGCCGCCGCCCGCAAAGACGATGCGGTCTTCCGCGCCGGCAATGCTTCCTTCGAGCGCCGTCCCCTGCGCGGGCCGGACGTCGGGAGACCAGGGCAAAACGGAGGTCGTGCGCAGAGCCGGCCAATCGGAGGGAGGCGTGAAGGATCGAGCCTCGCCCCCGGAAATTTCCACCCAGTCAAAGGCACCCTCCCGAAGGATCGGGAGCACCCAGCGCCGCCCGTCTTTCTTCGTTTCCTCGGCAAAGACGCAAAGGGCCTCGTCGCGCCGCGTGCTCACGTCTTCCCACGCGAGGGCGTCGTGGCCCGTCCCGCCTTCCAGCGCGCCCGCAGGCGCCGTAAAGACCGCGTCCTTCGCTTCAAAGGCCGAAGCGAGGCGCGAGAGCCGCGCAAGGTTCGCGGCGAAGGCGCCCGTCTGAGGCGCCGTCTGACAGTAGATGATTCTTTGCATAGGAAAAACCCGCTCGAACGGGGTTTAGAAACGACCCCATTCTAGCGGGTTGCTGGAGGGCTACCTCTGAAAAAATCTTTTCAGGATGCGTCCTGTGCGCGCACGACGGCCGCGACGTTTTCGTCGTCGACCCCGGCGATTTCGATCTTCGTGAAGCCCGCTTCCTTGAGGCGCTCCGTGACGCGCGGGTGGATCGTGACGGCGACGCCGTTGACGAGCCAGTCGCGTCCCCCGGGGACCACGCGGATCGCCCGCATCAGGGCGTCGACGGCGTCGGTGCTCGTGATGTAGACGATCGGACTCGGACCAAAGATGCTCTGCGTGACGTCCTTGATCTGCTCTTCCGTGAGTTCGATCGGAACGCGCACGTAGGCGCAGAGCTTGATGACGTCGCTGCCCATAGCGGCGAAATGCTCGGGCAGCCACTCGCGTCCGGTCTGTCCCCGCAGAAAGAGTACGCGCGCGGGCGCGCCCGTCTTTTCGACGAGCGCCCAAAGCGCCTCGCTGCCGGAATGGGCCGCGTCGCCCTTGGGATAGAGAAGCTTGACGTGCTCGCCCCAGGCCGCGCGGATCACGCGGGCGGTGCCTTCGCCCACGGTGGCGAGCGTCACGTGTTCGGGCCAGGAGCGCACCCAGTGGGCGACCGCGGCGACCGCCGACGGACTCGGCAGAATCACCATGTCGACGCCGGTGAGGTCGGAGAGCTGCGCTTCGACCATTTCGGCGTTTTCAGGGAGCTCAATGCGGAACGCCGGCCACCGCCAGACGAGGCGGCCTTCGCGTTCGAGCTTCTGGGCCAGACGATTGTTCGCTTCACCCGGCCGCATGAGAATGACGGGACGTTTTTTCATAATCCCAATATTTTAATCCTGGCGACCGAGCACGTCCGCCAGAATCTTCTCGGCGCCCTGACGACGGAGATCTTCCAGGACGGTCGCGGCGAGCGCTTCCGGATCGGTCCAGGAACCGCGGGCTTCGGCGCGCACGCATTCGCCCGTGTGGTGGTTGCCCACGAGGGCGCGCAGCCACATTTCTTCGCCTTCAACCACGGCGTAGGCCGCGAGCGGCACCTGGCAGGAGCCGCCGAGGGCGCGCGAAACGGCGCGTTCGGCCGTGCAGCAGGCGCGGGTATGGGGATCGTTCAGGAAGGCGAGCGACTCTTCGAGCACCTTGTCGCCCTTGCGGATTTCCACGCCGAGTGCGCCCTGCCCCGGAGAGGGAAGGCTCTTTTCGGCGGGAATGATCGAGCGGATGCGTTCCGAGAGTTCGAGGCGCTTGAGACCGGCCGAGGCCATGACGAGCGCGTCATATTCGCCTTCGTCGAGCTTGCGAAGACGCGTGCCGACGTTGCCGCGGATCGGACGGACGTCGAGATGGGGATAGTTGATGCGAACCATCAGTTCGCGGCGCAGGCTCGCCGTGCCGACCACCGCGCCCGCGGGCATTTCGTCGAGGCTCGCGTACTTGGGCGACACGAAGGCGTCGCGCGGATCTTCGCGTTCCGTCACGGCCACGAGTTCGAAGTCTTCGGGGAGTTCCATCGGAACGTCCTTGAGCGAATGCACCGCGAGGTCGGCGCGGCCTTCGCGCATGGCCACTTCGAGTTCCTTCACGAAGAGTCCCTTGCCGCCCACCTTCGAGAGCGTGCGGTCGAGGATCTGGTCGCCGCGCGTCGTCATGCCGAGCAGGTCGACTTCGGCTTCGGGATAGGTCTTGCGCAAAACCGACTGGATGTGAAGCGCCTGCCACATGGCAAGCGGGCTTTCGCGCGTGGCGATGACGCAGCGTTCGAATTTGGACATGGTGATTTCTGTCGAGTGGATGAAAAAAGAGAATGTGCGCGATTGTAACAGGCGACTCTTGTGCCGCTCTTAAGCCCGGGACGAAGAAAACGAAAATCCGCGAATCCGTTTGCACCGAACTTCGCCTTATGCCATAATTTCGCCTTTCCAGTTGGCACGTGGGTAGGCATGCCTGTCGTAAGACCCGGCGGATCCGGGCGGACTCGTAAGGCGACCAGGGCGACCGACAAACGAAAACAAGGTATTTATCAAAATGAAGCAGAACATTCACCCCGAATATCGCGAAGTCGCCTTCGTGGACCTCTCCATCAACAAGACGTTCATCATCCGTTCCGCCGTTCAGACGAAGGAAACGGTTGAAATCGACGGCAAGACCTACCCGATGTTCAAGCTCGATACGTCGTCGGAAAGCCACCCGTTCTACACGGGCGCCCAGACCCGCATCGTTGAAGCCGGCCGCGTCGAAAAGTTCCGCGCCAAGTTCGCCGCCAAGCAGCAGGCCATGAACGCCGCCGCTCAGGCTGCCAAGGCCGCCAAGTAATTGCCGCGCCCTTCCCTTCGAAGGGCGGCTGCGACACAATAGCAGGGGAGTTTCTCTCAAGGGAGAACTCCCCTCTTTGTGTCTTTGTTCCCCTTTTTTTTTCACCCCGCCCTCCGCGGACAAGGAGCGTCTCTTGCATCTGGAGAAAATCACCCCCGTCAAGATGTCCCGCGAAGCGGCCCGGGCCCTTCCCCGTTACGCCCTTTTGGGTCTCCTCGCCGTCTTCATCGGCAACGTCTTCGGTGTGCTCGACTTTTGGACGCTGCGGGACGCCGAAAACTTCGGGGTCGCGATGGAAATGCTCCGCGGCGGGACGGCAGCGGACTTTCTGCTCCCGACGATCACGGGCGTGCCCGACTGGCACAACGGCCCGCTCACGGCCTGGGTGTCGGCTTTCTTCCTCGCCGTCTTCGGTCCGCTCGTGGGAGAACTCACGGCGCTTCGCTGCGCGAGTCTCTTCTGGTTTGCGCTCGCCCTCTCGACGCTCTGGTACGGCACCTGGCACATTGCGCGCCGCCCCGAAGCCCAGCCCCTTCGCTTTCCCTTCGGCGACGAAGCCAATCCCAAGGACTACGGCCGCGTGACGGCCGACTGCGCGGTGCTTCTATTCATCGCGACCTTCGGTCTCGTGCGGGGCTTTCACGAACCCACCCCCGCGACGGTGCTCCTCGCGCTCTCCTGCGTCATGTTCTACGGCCTCACCAAGGCCCTCAAACGTCCGATGATCGGCTTTGCCATCGCGGGCGCCGCGGCGGGCGCGGCCGTTCTCTCGTCGACCCTGTTCGGCGGCGTCTGGCTCTTTGCCGCCGCGCTCGCCGTGCACGCAGTCGTGAAGGATTTCCCCGGAAACGCGGATCTGCGCTGCGCGAGCCTGATCGGCTCGGCCGTCCTCACAGTTTCGCTCTGGCCCGCGCTCGCCTACGGTCTCGCCCCCGACGAGGCGGGCGCCTGGTTCAAGGGCTGGGCCGACACGCAGGCTTCGCTCTTCGGCATTGCGGGACCGGAGACCTTCAGCTGGTTCCTGCGCAACTTCGTCTGGTTCCTCTGCCCCTTGTGGCCGCTCGTTCTCGCGGCCCTCTGGAAGTGGCGCCACGCATTGACGCGCACGCACCTTTCGATTCCGATCGCAGCGATCACGGTGTCGATCTTCGCCGTGCTTTTCTCCTCCTCGCAGACGGCCGACACGGTCTTCATCGTCTTCCTGCCGGCCCTGGCCGTCCTCGCCTCCTTCGGTCTTTTTACGCTTAAGAGCGCCAAGGCAAACGTGTTAGACTGGTTCTCCGTGTCGATTTTCTCGCTCACGGCGCTCACGCTTTGGGCCTATTGGCTCGCCTGGACGACGAACTTCGCGCCGAAGATGGCGGTTTCGATCTCACGCCTCGCCCCCGAGGCCGCGCCGACCCTCGGTTTCGGCTTCTGGTTCGCCCTTTTGATGACGACCCTCTGGATCGTCTTCGTCGTCTGGCGCCTCACGCACCGCCCGGTCGTCGTGTGGCGCGGTCCGTGGCTTGCGGCCTTCGGCCTCACGACCTCGCTCGTCATCACGATGGGACTCTTCCACGACGTGATCGACCGCAACCGAAGCTATCTGCCCGTCGTCGCCTCCGTTGACGCGACGATCCGAACGGCGGGCATCGCCCCGAACGACTGCGTTTCGCTCGAGGGCGTCCCGCCGGGCATCCGCGCGATCTTCTCCTACGGTTCGGACCTTTCCTTCACGGCCCGTGAAGACCAGGTCTGCCGCTACCGAGTGCTTCGCCTGCGCGACCATCTGACGGACACGTCCGACGTCGTCGGCGAACCCGCCTCGCGCACCAACACGACCGAACACTTCGTCGTCGTGCGTTCCGAATAACCTTTTTTGCCTTTTATGACGAAACTTCTCCCTCCCGACACCTCCCTCAAAGCCCTCGCCAAACTGGCCGGCCCCATCTGGATCGCGAACATCGCGATCGTGGGAAGCGGAACGATCGACACCATCATGGCCGGTCATCTCGGGAAAGAGCATCTGGCCGCCATCGCGCTCGGCATCGCCACGACGATTTCGGTCCTCATGGGGCTCGTGGGCGTCCTCATGGGTCTGAGTCCGATCGCGGGTCACCATTTCGGCGCTCGCAAGTTCCGCGCCATCGGCGAGGAGCTCAACCAGAGCTTCTGGCTCTCGCTCGTCCTCATGGCCGTCGGCGTTCCGCTCCTGCTCAACACCGACTTCTGGATCGAGTTGGGCGGCGCCAAGGGAGAAGTCGCCGAAATGGCGGCCGAGTTCATCCGCTGGACGGCCTTCGCGCTTCCGGCGAGCCTTCTCGGGCGCTGCTTCATCGCACTCAACGCCGCCGTTTCGCGCCCCCGCATCACGATGTGGGTCTCGCTCGGCATGCTCGCCCTCAAGGCGCCCCTCAACGCCGTCTTCATGTACGGCTGGCTCGGCTTTCCCGCGATGGGCGGGGGCGGCGCCGGGATTTCCTTTTTCGTTCTCTCCTGGCTCTCGCTTTTTGCCTTCCTTGCGATCTGGAAGTTCGACAAGTTCTACCGTCCGATGCACGTCGAGAAGTTCGTCGGGCCCCGTTGGGAGCTTCTGAAGAACCACCTGCATGTGGGCGTGCCCATGGGGCTCTCCACCTTCTTTGAAGTGTCGAGCTTCACGCTCATGGCGATCTTCATTTCGCGCCTCGGCGAAGAGACGGTCTCGGCGCATCAGATCGTGGCGAACCTGACGTCGATGCTCTACATGGTGCCGCTCTCGCTCGGCATCGCCTCGTCGGTCCTCATCTCGCAGTCGCTCGGCGCGCGCTGGCCCGCCGTGGCCGAATTCATTCTGCGCCGCACGCTCAAGATCTCCATCGTCATCGCGGCGGTGCTCGCGACGCTTCTCTACATCTTCAAGGGAAACGTCATCGCCCTCTACACGAGCGACGCGGGCGTGGCCGCCACCGCGGCGGCCCTCGTCGCCTTCGGCTGCACCTACCACGTCTTCGACGCCATGCAGGCCGTCTCGAGCTTTGCGCTTCGCGGCTACCGCGTCACGCGCGCCCCGATGTTCATCTACGGCATCATGCTCTGGGGCGTGGGGATCGGGATCGGGTATCAGCTCGCCTTCGGCGCCGAATGGGCGGGCGGTCCGTACGGCGCCTTCGGCTTCTGGGGCGCCACGGCCGTGGGCCTCATCCTCACGGGTCTTTCGCTTCTCGCCATGGCCCTCTGGGTGGGGCGGCAGCGCTCGCGCGACGAACACCATTCGCCCGAAGAGGTCGAACGCGTCATTCGAGAGGCGCGGGCCTGACGTCCGAACGTTTCGCATGCAGCCGGTGCGGTCCGCCGCACCGGCTTTTTTTCATGAAAGAAAGAGTTTGACTTTCATCATGTAGGGTGAAGGCGTCGCCTTCATAGCCATTTTTTTCGCCCGGTCTTTTCGCACGGGCATGCGCGTCGGCAGCCGGATCGCCGACCCGATCTTCACGCGGGACCGAACCCGAAGCTCCTCGCCGTCGACGACGACCGAAGCAAAAAGAGACGAGGGCGGCCCGCAGGGATTCGTTGTCTAGGGACCTCAGCGGGTCATCCGCCGCAATAATCGACGGCTTTTCTCCGGAGCGAAAAAAGCCCGCTTCGCGGGCGAAGCGGGCTTCTTGAGGAATGAGAGACCGATCAATAGCGGTGCGATTCCAGCGCGGCGATGCGGTCCTCAATCGAGGGGTGCGTCGCAAAGAGCGAACCGATGCCGCCCGAAATCCCGAAGCCCTTGACGGCGCCCGGAAGTTCGTTGGGTTCGATACCGCCCAAGCGCTGCAGAGCGCTGATCATCGGGCGTTCGTTGCCCATGATGCGCGCGGCGCCGGCGTCGGCGTGGTATTCGCGGTAGCGCGAGAAATAGGCGACCACGATCCCGGCGAGCATGCCGAAGACGATGTCGAGCACCATGCTCGTCACGTAGTAGCCGATCCCGGCGCGGTCCTCTTCGTTGCGAAGCACGACGCGGTCGACCACCCAGCCGATGAGGCGCGAGGCAAAGACGACGAAGGTGTTCATGACGCCCTGCAGAAGGGTCTGCGTGACCATGTCGCCGTTCTTGACGTGCGAGAGTTCATGCGCGATGACGGCCTCGACTTCTTCGCGGTTCATGAGTTCGAGAAGACCCGTGGAAACCGCCACGAGGGAGCTCGACTGCGAGGCGCCCGTCGCAAAGGCGTTGGGTTCGCCCTGATAGATGCCGACTTCGGGCATCGGAAGATCCGTCTTGGCGCACTGACGGCGAATGACGTCGACGAGCCAGGCTTCGAGCCCCGGATTCGGATTGTTGGTGTCGATCATCGTGAGGCCCATGCTCATCTTCGCCATGGACTTGCTCATGAGGAGCGAAATGATCGAGCCCGTGAAGCCGACGACCATGGAAAAGACGAAGAGAGTCCCGATGTTGAGACTCTGTCCGGTCATGGTGCCGAAATTGACACCGAAGACCATCTGCACGACCGTAAGCACGATCGAGAGCATCAGAAAGACGGCGAGGTTCGCCAAAAAGAGAAAGCCGAAACGCTTCAACATGGTGGTGGTACTGTTCGATTCGAAAATGCCGGCTCTATCGTTCTGTTGTTTCCCGAGCGCTGCCGGATCGGCGCGGGAAAAGACATTCCGTCATTCTAAGAAAGTGAGGGCGATTCACGAAAAACCAAGCTTCGTGAGTTGTAAAAATTCTCAAGCCTCGTCGATCTTGCGCGGCGGGAAGCTGTCCCAGGCGCCGCAGCCGAGGCATCCCCACGCGAAGCTCGAGGCGAGAAAGCCGCACTTCTTGCACTGATAGCGCGAAAAGCGTCGGGCGTAGCGCTGCATCATCCCCGAGAGCATCTTCGTCATCTCTTCGTTGGGAGAGACGCCCGTGGCGCCCTTGAGGTAGGCGCTGTAGGTGGCGAGCGTCGGATGCGCCTTGAGGATCTTCTCGGCGAAGACGCGGGCCTCGTCTTCGCCCGCGAGCTTGCCGATGCGGGTGAGGATTTCGTCGACCGCGTCGGTCGCGGCCGGATCGTTGCCGCAGCGAACGAGAAAGTCGAGCGCCTCCTCCTTCTTGCCCTGCGCCACCATCGCGTCGGCGAGCTTCCCCGCAACGAGCGGCACGTATTCGGGCGCGAATTCGAGGAGCCGACGCCAGGCGGCCTCGGCCTTCGCCGCATCGCCCGCCGAGAGCGCGATGACACCGCGCGTCACCCAGGCGCGGGGCGAATGCGCCACGGTGCGCAGGGCCTCGTCGACGCATTCGTCCGCGAAGTCGAGGCGCTTCTGGCGCAAGGCCGTGTCGGCGAGTTCCAAATAGTAGTGGGAGATTTCCTGCGAGCGGTCCTCTTCGGCTTCCTTTTCGAGAGCGCGCGCGGTGTCGATCGCCGCCGTCCATTCGTGCTCGATGATGTAGATGCGAAGAAGCGCCCGAAGAGCGTCGAGGTGCGTGTCGGGAATGTCGGCGAGCATGCGGTAGGCTTCTTCCGCCCGATCGAAAAGCCCCGCCGTCATGAAGTCTTCCGCCAGGGCCCGAATGGCCTCGACCCGGTCCTCCGTCGGAAGGTCGGCGTTGTTCATGAGGGACTCGTGCACGCGGATCGCGCGGGCAAACTCCCCGCGGCCGCGAAAGAGGCGTCCGAGAATGAAGTGCAGATCCGTGCGTTCGGGCTCGAGGCGCACCGCTTCGATGAAGCAGTCGATCGCCTTTTCCTCCTTTCCGGCCAAGAGCAGCGTCACGCCCTGCGAATAGGCCTCCGGCGTCTGCGTCACTTCCGCTTCGTTCTGACGTTTTTCGACGCCCCGGCTGATCCAGCCGGCCGCAAAAAGAACGGGCAACAAAATGAGATGCCAGAGTTCGAGATCCATGGCCAAAATCCGCTACAGAGAAAACGTGTCATTTTACAAGAAAGGGCGTCTTCTTCGCGGCGCGAAAGCCCCTTCGCATCGGGCGCGGAGCGCTCCGCGAGGGCCTTTTTCCCGAAAACCCTTCCCTATTCTCTAAGGCAAACCTCCCAAAGGCTTTGCACTCCGATGAAAAAGTCCGTTTTCCCCGAATATTCTCGGCTGTGCAAGTGGACAAACCACGGGGAATTTGCGAAAGTAACCCCACGACAAACAAGTTCGGATAGAGGCGCGGTGCGAAAGAGTAGCCGTCCGAGGGGGTGCCCGACGACGACGGCGAAAGGTCAAACCGCCGAAGCGCAAAGACCGACGGGTCTTTGAAGCTGGTTCTGCGGAGAACATCCGCAGGACTCCCGCACGCACTGCCGTGCGGAGGAGCTATCGGCCGCTGTTTCTGCACTGTCATGGAGCCGCGTCGATAGATGCGGCTTTTTTGTCTCTTTTAGAAACCCTCGCGTTTACGCCGCGAAAAAAGGCGGACGCAGCCCCTTGGAGACTTTCCGTGACAACCAACAACAACCTTTCCTCGCTGACGTCTGAAAAGACCGAGCTTCGACGCGACGTCGGGCTCTTCGGCGGCATTTCCGTCCTGGCCGGCATCATGATCGGCTCGGGCATCTTCTACATCGGCGCCATCGTGCTACAGCGAAGCGGCATGAGCCTCGGCCTCGCCCTTCTCGTCTGGCTCATCGGCGGCCTCGTCACCCTCATGTCGGGGATCTGCTTTGCCGAACTCGGCGCCATGATGCCCAAGGCGGGCGGCTACTACGTCTACCTGCGCGAAGCCTACGGCGAACGCGTCGCCTTCATGTGCGGCTTTGCGAACTTCTGCCTCTCCTCCTCGGGCTCGATCGCGGCGCTTGCCGTCGCCTTCGCCGCAGCGATTTCGAGCTTCGTACCGCTCGGCGAGCTCACGCAGAAGGCGATCGCCATCACGGCCATCCTGCTCCTCACGGGCGTGAACCTCTGCGGGATCCGCTTCGGCAGCCTCGTGCAGAACATCTTCATGATCCTCAAGATGCTCCCGATCCTTCTCATCCTCGTCTGCGGTCTCGTGATGGGGAACGAATCGCCCGACCTCACCTATTTCCCGGGAGAACTTCCCAGCATTCCCGAACTCTGCAGCATGGTGGGCTTCGCCGTGATCGCCACCCTCTGGGCCTATGAAGGGTGGACGAACCTCAACAACATCGCTGAGGAAATCAAGAACCCGAAGCGCAACATTCCGCTCGCGCTGATCGGCTCGATCACGGGCGTCGCCCTCCTCTACGTCCTCTTCAACTACGCCGTCTACCGCGTTCTGCCCTACGACACGATCGTCAATCTCGTCAACGGGGGCGACTTCTACCTCGGCACGCACGCCGCCAACGAGCTCTTCGGTTCGGCCGGCATGATCATCGTCGGCACCGCCATGATTCTCGCGATCTTCAATTCGCTCAACGGCTGCATCATGGTCTTCCCGCGCATGTACTACGCCATGGCCCGCGACGGCGCGCTCTTCAAGAGCTTCGCCAAGCTCCATCCGGTTTCGAAGACCCCGATCAACGCTCAGCTCGCCTCGGCCATCATGGCGATCATCCTGGTGAGCTCGCGCACCCTCTCCGAGCTCACGAGCCTCGTCGCCGTCGTCGGCATGATCTTCCACGGCATGACCTTCTTCTCGGTGATCGTGCTGCGCCGCAAGTATCCGACGCTCGAACGCCCCTACCGCGTTTGGCTCTATCCCTTCCTCGTGATCATCATCTGCTGCGTCATGATCGGCCTCATCGTCAACACGGTCACGAAGGACCCCGTCACCGCCGCTCTGGGCCTCCTGGTGCCGCTCTTCGGTCTCGGTCTCTACGAGCTCTTCTTCAGGAAGCAACACGACGCCCTCGAAAATCAATCGTAATCGGAGAATCGTCATGGCCACTTTGATTTACAACGCCCACATCTATCTGGAACGCGGCCGCTTCGCCGAAGCGATCCTGATCGACGACGGACTCGTCAAGGCCGTCGGCACGCTCGAGGAAGTTTCGGCCGCCGCACCCGCCGACGCCGAACGTTGGGACGCCCGGGGCCGCACGGTGGTGCCCGGCTTCAACGACTCGCACCAGCACCTCTTCAACACCGGGATCGCGCTCGCCGACGTGCGCCTGCACACGGCGCGCAGCATCGCCGACGTCAAACGCCTCACGCTCGAGTACATCGAGAAGAACCGCCCGACGCCCGGTACCGTGCTCCACGGCATGGGGTGGAATCACGACTACTTCACCGACGAGCACCGCATGCTCACGCGCCAGGACCTCGACGACATCACGACGGACTATCCTCTCGTCTTCGAGCGCGCCTGCGGGCACGTGCTGACGGCCAACACCCCGGCCCTGCGCCTCGCCGGCGTCACGCGCGACACGGTCGCACCCGAGGGCGGCGCCATCGACCGCGACCCCGACGGAGAACCCAACGGGATCATCCGCGAAAACGCCCGTCCGCAGGTCCGCGCCATTCTCGGCAAGCACGACATCGACGACACGGAAAAACTCCTTCGCATCGCCATGGCGCACGCGGCCGAGACGGGCGTGACCTCGGTGCAGACGAACGACCTGCGCGGCGGTTCCTGGGAAACGGTGCTCGAAGCCTACAACCGTACCCAGCTGAATCCGACGGTGCGCGTCTACCATCAGGTGAACTTCCCCAATCCCGAGGACTACCGCGCCTTCCTTGAGCGCGGCTACACGACGAACCGCGGCACTCCCTTCCACCGCTTCGGGCCGCTTAAGCTCTTCGTCGACGGCAGCCTCGGCGCGCGCACGGCCCTTCTTCGCCGTCCCTATGCGGACGATCCGACGACGAAGGGGATCGCCACCCTTACGCCCGAACAGATCGAGGCCTTCGTGTCGACGGCCGTCGAGTACGGCTGCAGCGTCGCGATCCACGCCATCGGCGACGGCGCCGTGGAAAACGTCCTCAACTGCTATGAAAACTACTGCCCCGACGGCACGAATCCGCTCCGCCTCGGGATCGTTCACTGCCAGATCACGGACGCCGAGCAGATCGAACGCTTCCGCCGCAGCGACATCCTCGCCCTCGTGCAGCCGATCTTCCTGCACTATGACATGCAGATCTGCGAAGACCGCGTCGGTCCCGAACTGACGGCGACGAGCTACGCCTTCGGCACGATGGTGAAGAAGGGCATCCACACGAGCTTCGGCACCGACTCTCCGATCGAAGACATGGCGCCGCTTGACAATCTCTACTGCGCCGTCACGCGCAAGAACCTGCGCGGCGAACCCGAGGGCGGCTGGCTTCCCGGCGAAAAGATCGACATCTACGACGCCGTCGACTGCTACACGCTCGAGAGCGCCTACGCGAGCTTCGAAGAAAACGTCAAGGGACGTCTCTTCCCGGGCTACTACGCCGACCTCGTCGTCCTCTCGGAGGACATCTTCACGAATCCGGAAGTGACGCTTCGCACGGCGAAGGTCGACGCCACGATGGTGGGCGGCCGCTTCGTCTACGAACGAGAAGGCGCCTGATATTCCACTTCGCATCCCCATGCGGGAAAAAGGGGCGGCTCCGTCGGGAGCCGCCCCTTTTCTCATATCGATTCCGCGTGCGCCGCGACCTGCCCGCCGTCCCCTTTGCCCCTGGGACGAGTGAGCCGTGCACCCCCGCTTCGAAATGCCGCAGCAGTGCCCTCAGGGCGCGAGGAAGCGCCCCGGGCTCTTCCCAGCGTCGGTAACGCCGGACGGGCCTTTCGGCGCTGCGGAGGCCCGTTCCCCGGGAACGGGCGCAAAAACGACGGGCATGAAAAAGCCGCTGAACTTCCGAAGAAATTCAGCGGCGGAGTCTCGTGAGCTCGGGCCTCACTCCTTACCGTCGTCCACCCGTTCGCGCAGTTTCTTTCCGGGGCGGAAACAAACCGTCACGCGTTCGTCGAGATCGATGAAATCTCCAACGATCGGGTTGCGCGTGTGACGCGCACGACGGTAGCGATGCGCAAAACGCCCGAAGCCTCGGATCTCGACCGGATTGCCTTGTCCAAGGACTTCGACGAGTCGGTCGGTGATGATCCGCGTGGCGGCGAGACAAAGACGCAGAGGGTACTTCGTCTCGCCGGATTCGGAGCGCAGGCGCTCACAAAGCTCGTCGCTCAGTTCGGACTTGGTCATGGTATCCGCCATGGCACGCCTCCTACCGAGCTAACGGAATTACTTCTGTTCGAGCTTGGCCTTGAGGAGAGCGCCGAGGTTCGTCGTGCCGGTGGCGGCAGCGGCGTCGGCGTTCAGGCGATCGAGCGCGTCACGGGCTTCGGCGGCATCCTTGGCCTTGATGGAGAGCTGGATGCTGCGGGCCTTGCGGTCGATGTTCGTGATGAGCGCTTCGACTTCGTCGCCCACGGAGAGACGCGTCGTGGCGTCTTCCACGCGTTCGGCGGCGATTTCGGAAGCACGCAGGTAGCCTTCGACGTCGTCGCCGAGGTCGATCACGGCGCCCTTGGCTTCAACGGACTTGACCGTGCCCTTCACCAGAGCGCCCTTTTCGTGGGTGCTCGTGAAGTTGCTGAACGGATCACCGCCCATCTGCTTGATGCCGAGCGAGATGCGTTCGCGGTCGGTGTCGATGGCGAGAACGACGGCTTCGAGTTCGTCGCCCTTCTTGTACTTGCGGACGGCTTCTTCACCGGATTCGTTCCAGGAGAGGTCCGAAAGGTGAACGAGACCGTCGATGCCACCGGGCAGGCCGATGAAGACGCCGAAGTCGGTGATCGACTTGATGAGGCCGGAGACCTTGTCGCCCTTCTTGTGGGTCTGGGCGAATTCTTCCCACGGATTGGCCTTGCACTGCTTCATGCCGAGCGAGATGCGGCGACGTTCTTCGTCGATGTCGAGGACCATGACTTCGACTTCTTCGCCGAGCGTCACAACCTTGCGCGGATCGACGTTCTTGTTCGTCCAATCCATTTCGGAGACGTGCACAAGGCCTTCGATGCCGGCTTCGATTTCCACGAAGGCACCGTAGTCGGTGATGTTCGTGACCTTGCCGAAGAGGCGGGTGCCCTGCGGATAGCGACGGGAGATGCCGATCCACGGATCTTCGCCGAGCTGCTTGAGGCCGAGCGAAACGCGGTTCTTTTCCTGGTCGAACTTGAGAACCTTGGCTTCAAGTTCCTGACCGACCGTGACGACTTCGCTCGGGTGACGAACGCGACGCCAGGCGAGGTCGGTGATGTGGAGAAGACCGTCGATGCCGCCGAGGTCGACGAAGGCACCGTAGTCGGTGATGTTCTTGACGATGCCCTTGACGATGGCGCCTTCCTTGAGCGTTTCGAGCAGCTTGGCGCGTTCTTCGCCCATGTTGGCTTCGACGACGGCACGGCGCGAAACGACGACGTTGTTGCGCTTGCGGTCGAGCTTGATGACCTTGAATTCGAAGGTCTTGCCTTCGTACGGGGTCGTGTCCTTGACGGGACGCGTGTCGACGAGCGAGCCCGGGAGGAAGGCACGAATGCCGTTGGTCATGACGGTGAGACCGCCCTTAACCTTGCCCGTGACCGTACCGGTGACGAGTTCACCGCTTTCGAGAGCCTGTTCGAGGTTCATCCAGGCGGCGAGACGCTTGGCCTTGTCGCGGCTGAGGATGGTGTCGCCGTAGCCGTTTTCGACGGATTCGATGGCGACGGAAACGAAGTCGCCCGGCTGGACGGTCACTTCACCGCGGTCATCCTTGAATTCTTCGATGGGCACGTAGGCTTCGCTCTTGAGGCCGGCGTTGACGACGACGAAGTTGTAATCCACGCGGATCACTTCGGCGGTGACGACTTCGCCCTGACGCATTTCGTGACGGGCAAAACTTTCTTCGAGCAGCTCGGCGAAGGATTCGGCGGGCTTGTTGGTTTCGTTGATGGACATGAGTTGATGTAATACACACCCGCGGGACGATCCCTTGGGCGGAGTTAAAGGGATAAAAAGAAAAAACTTCCGTGTCCGTGAAAACTCACGATGCACGGAAGTTTGTGATTGTACTGCACTTTATCGTGCTTCATCCCACCAATCGAGGAGTTTTTTGACGACCTCCTCGATGCCGAGCGCCGAGGTGTCGAGAAGCTTCGCGTCGGGGGCGGGCTTGAGGGGCGCTTCGGCGCGTTCGCGGTCGCGGCGGTCGCGCTCTTCGAGGTCGCGGGTCAACGCTTCGCGGTCGGCGGTTTCGCCCCGGGCCTCAAGCTGCAGAGCCCGGCGTTCGGCGCGCACGCGCGCCGAGGCGGTGAGGAAGATCTTGAGGTCAGCTTCGGGAAAGACGACCGTTCCCATGTCGCGTCCGTCGGCGACGAGGCCCGGCGCCTTCGCGGCGCGGCGCTGCAGATCAAAAAGCGCTTTGCGCACGCCCGGCACGGCGGCGACGCGGCTCGTCGCGCGGCTCACTTCTTCGGTGCGGATGCGAAGCGTCACGTCTTCGCCGTCAAGGAGGATGCGGCCCTGCTCAAAGACGGGCGCCATCGAGCTGGCCACCCGCTCGAGCGCTTCGGCGTCGTCAAGCGGTGTCCCGAGCTTCAGGGCGCGATAGGTGGCGAGACGATAAAGCGCCCCGCTGTCGAGATAGTGAAATCCGAGTTCGTGCGCGATGCGTTCGGCCACGGTCCCCTTGCCGCTCGCGGCGGGACCGTCGATCGTGATGACGCGGACGGATTGTTCCATGCTTGTCTCCTTTGTTGAAGGGATTCTTTCGTTGTCACCCAGAGTCCTCAGGGACGCCAGGCGCGCATAAATTCGGCGAAGCGCCGCGGGCCTTCGAGCGGCATGGCGTTGTAGAGCGACACGCGAAGGCCGCCCACGCTCGCGTGGCCGGCGAACTGCCGGAAACCCTCGCGCTCGCCCGCCGCGATGAAGTCGGCGAGGCGCACCGGATCCCGCAGTCGGAAGGGAACGTTCACGCGGCTTCGGGCCCGCTTCGCCACGGTCGTTTCATAGCGGTCGGGCCGCTCGTCGAGCGCCTCGTAGAGCAACGCGGAACGCTCAAGCGCGCGACGGTGCATCGCTTCGACGCCCCCTTCGGCGCGCACCCACTTCGCCACGAGATCGGCGATGTAGAGCTGAAAGACGGGCGGCGTGTTGGGCATGCTCTTTTCGCGGGCGTAGAGCGACCAATCAAACATCGAAGGCATGTGCGGAAGCAGTCCGCCCAAAAGATCGCGCCTTGCGATGACGACGGTGAGGCCCGCGGGCGCAAAATTCTTCTGCGCCGCGGCCCAGACGACGCCGTGGCGCGACCAGTCGATCGGACGCGTGAGAAAGTTGCTCGACATGTCCGCGACGAGCGGAACGCCTTCGGGCGCCGTCGGAGGCGCCGGAAATTCGACGCCGTGCACCGTTTCGTTGTCGCAGTAGTAGACGTAGGCGGGATCCTCGGACCACGAAAGGTCCGAAGTGTCGGGAACGTCTCCCGTCGTGCGCGCGGCCGCTTCGGCGCGGCCGATGCGCTTGGCCTCTTCGAGGGCCGCCGCGCTCCAGAGTCCCGTCACGAGATAGGCGCCCGTCTTGCCCCGCAAGAGGTTCGCAGGCACCATCGCGAACTGCGTGCGCCCGCCGCCCTGCGTGAAGAAGATCTCGAACTCCTCGGGAATCGAGAGAAGCCCGCGAAGTTCTTCGGTGAGGGATTCGACGATCGCCTCGACGGCGTGCGTGCGGTGCGACATCTCCACGATCGAGGCGCCGAGTCCGCGGTAGTCGAGAAACTCCTTCTGCGCGGCTTCGAGTACGGAATGGGGCAGCATCCCGGGACCGGCGGAAAAATTCCAAATCTGCGGCATTTCTTCCTTCCTCTCAGCAGAAACGGACACGTCGTCCGTGTCCGTCTCCACCAAGACTGCTGAGAAGTTCGTCAGTCCTTCGACGAATCCTCCGCGACTTCCTCTTCGGCGTCGTCCGCCGGGGCTTCGTCTTCGACAGGGTCCTCCACCGTCGGATCCTCGGCCTCTTCGTGACGGACGGCCTCGAGTTCGGCCGCGTCCAGATCGAGTCGTTCGTAATCGTCCTCGTCGGCTTCGTCGGCCGTGCGTTCGACGCGGCGCAGCGAGACGAGCTTTTCACCTTCTTCCACGCGCAGGAGACGCACACCCTTCGCAAAGCGGCTGTAGACGGGCACTTCGGAAGCGCGCGTGCGGATGACCTTGCCGACCGTCGAGAGGATCATGATGTCGTCGGAATCCTCCACGGCGATCGCCGAGACGACGCGGCCGTTTCGTTCGGACGGCTTGATGCCGCGCAGACCCATGCCGTTGCGGCGCTGCAGGCGGAAGTCCGAAATCGGCACGCGCTTGCCGTAGCCGTTTTCCGTCACGATGAGCACGTTGCGGCTCTCATCGTTCGAGACGATCATCGCCACGATTTCCGATCCTTCGGGGAGGCGCATGCCGCCCACGCCGTGGGAGACGCGTCCCATGGAGCGGACGTCGGAGTCGGCGAAGCGGATGCACATGCCCGTGTCGTTGACGAGCATGACGGTGCTCTCTTCCTTGGCGAGCGCAACGGACACGAGGTATTCGCCCTCGTTGAGGACCGTTGCGATCAGGCCCGTCTTCAGACGGCTGCCGCGGAAGTTCGAGAGGAGCACCTTCTTGACCGTGCCCTGGTTCGTCGCCATGAAGACGTGCAGATCGTCGGTGAACTCCTGAATCGGGAGCATGAAGCTGATCTTCTCCCCTTCCTCGAGCGGAAGGAGATTGACGATCGGACGGCCGCGCGCGCTCGACTTCCCTTCGGGCAGACGGAAGACGTCGAGGGCGTAGACCTTCGCGCCCGTCGTGAAGCACAGGATGATGTCGTGCGAATTCGCAATGAAGAGTTCCTCCACCGCGTCGTCGTGCGTCATTTCCTGCACCTTGCGGCCCTTGCCGCCGCGGCGCTGCGCGTTGTAGTCGGCCACTTCCTGGCTCTTGACGAAGCCGTCGCGCGAAAGCGTGACGACCATGCGGCGGTTCGGAATCAGGTCGCGCTCGTCGAAGTTCGGATCGCCGAGGACGTCGATCGTCGAGCGGCGTTCGTCGCCGTACTCCTCGCTGATTTCCTTCAGTTCGTCGCCGATGATCGCGTTGACGCGTTCCGGACGGGCCAGGATGTCGAGGAGGTCGATGATGTTGTCCATCGTCGCGTGGTAGTCGTTGCGCACGCGTTCCTGTTCGAGCCCCGTCAAGCGGCGCAGATTCATCGCGAGGATGTTTTCAATCTGCACCTTCGTGAGGAGATAGGTGCCGTCTTCGCGAAGACCGCGGCCGAATTCCATGCCGTCGGGATAGCGCTTCGAAGAGAGCGCACCCGCGCGGGCGACGAGTTCGCGGGCGAATTCCGCGGGCCAGGCGCGTTCATAGAGCGCCGTCGTCGCTTCTTCGGGCGTCTTCGACGCGCGGATGATGCGGATGAATTCGTCGAGGTTCGCGAGCGCCACGGCCTGACCTTCGAGGATGTGACCGGCGTCGCGGGCCTTGCGCAGACGGAAGACCGTGCGGCGCGTCACCACTTCGCGACGGTGCGCGATGAAGTGTTCGATGAGTTCCTTCAGGTTGAGGAGCATCGGCTGCCCGTCGACGAGGGCGACCATGTTCATCCCGAAGGAGGACTGCATGGCCGTGAGCTTGTAGAGGTTGTTGAGAACCACCTCGGGCATGGCGCCCTGCTTGAGGTCGATGCAGATGCGGATCTGTTCGGTCGACTCGTCGCGCATCTCGGAGATGCCTTCAAGCTTCTTTTCGCGAACGAGTTCGTGCATGCGCTCGTAAAGCGCACGCTTGTTGATCATGTAGGGGATCTCGTCGACGACGATGCGGGTGCGGTCCTTGCGGGCGCCCCACTCCTCGAGGTGCGTGCGCGCGCGGATGACGACGCGCCCGCGGCCCGTGCGGTAGCCCTGATGCACTTCGGAAAGGCCGAAGATGATCCCGCCCGTCGGGAAGTCGGGCGCGGGCATGAGGGGAATGAGGTCGTCCACCGAGCACTCGGGGTGTTCGAGGCAGTAGAGGCAGGCGTCGATCGTTTCGCGCACGTTGTGCGGCGGAATGTTCGTCGCCATGCCCACGGCGATGCCCGAAGAGCCGTTCACGAGCAACTGCGGCAGGCGGGTCGGCAGGACCACGGGCTCCATTTCGGAATTGTCGAAGTTGGGCGTGAAGTCGACCGTTTCCTCGTTGATGTCGGCGAGCGTCGTCGAGGCGATCTTTTCGAGGCGGACTTCGGTGTAACGCATGGCGGCGGGATTGTCGCCGTCGATCGAGCCGAAGTTCCCCTGACCGTCCACGAGCGGGTAGCGCATCGAGAAGTTCTGCGCGAGGCGCACGATCGTCATGTAGGCCGCCAAGTCGCCGTGCGGATGGTATTTACCGAGCACTTCCCCCACGACGCGGGCCGCCTTCTTGTGCGGATTGTTGTGCGTATTCTTGATCTCGTGCATCGCGTAGAGAACGCGGCGATGCACGGGTTTCAAACCGTCGCGGACATCGGGCAGCGCGCGGCCCACGATCACGCTCATGGCGTAGTCGAGGTAGGAGCGCTTCATCTCCGTCTCGAGCGAAACGGGGAGCAGTTCCCGAGCGATGGCGTTGGCGGGCGAAGGCGACTCCTCGGCCGCTTCCGGCGTCAACCCGTCATCGTTGTCAGTGATCTCATCCATTCGGAAAGCCTCAGTGAATGTAGTGAAGAAAGCCGTTTTCTGCCCTCTCGGCCGGAACGGAACCCTCTCCAGAGAAGGCGCGTTCCGCGGCAAACGGTCTGTTCGTTGTTCTTCGGACCTTTCGTCCGAAACGCGCCACGGCGGGCGCACGCGGCGGTCCGTCGTCCGAGCGCGTCGGACGGCGCGGCGCCGAAAAGCGAGAGATCGTCTATTGTATCAGGATGGCGCTTCCTTGCCTTGTTAGAATGCCCGCCACAATTTCTTTCTCTCTTGCATCATGGACACTCTCTACACCGTTCTCGAACCCGATTGGCTTTTGCCGATCGTGCCGAAAAATGTTCTCCACACCGGGTACAGCCTCGTCATGCGCGGCGACCGCATCGAAGCGCTCCTCCCGAGGGAAGAGGCCCGTGCGCGCCACCCCGGAGCCCGCTTCGTCCCCCTGCCCGGACACATTCTCCTGCCGGGCTTCGTGAATCTGCACAGCCACGCGGCGATGAACCTCGTGCGCGGCCTCGGCGCTGACCTTCCGCTCATGGACTGGCTCACGACCAAGATCTGGCCGGCCGAAGGCAAGCTCATGAGCCCCGAATTCGTCGAGGAAGGCTCCCGGCTCGCCGGCCTCGAAATGCTCTCGGGCGGCGTCACGACGACGTCGGACCACTACTTCTTCCCGCTCTCGGCCGCGAAGGGCCTGCGCCGCGCGGGCCTTCGCGCCGCCGTGTCGGCCTTCATCATCGGCTTCCCCTCGGCCTACGCCAAGAACGACGGGGAATACCTCGAAAAGATGGAGGAAACGATTCTCGCCGTGCGCGACGCGGGCGATCCCCTCGTCACGGCGACGGTGGCGCCGCACGCGCCCTACACGGTGTCGGACGATTCGCTTCGCCGCTGCGCGGAAATCTCCGAGCGCTACAACCTGCCCGTTCACATGCACGTGCATGAAACGGCCGTCGAGGTGTCGGACTCCGTGCGCGACCACGGCGTGCGCCCGCTCGCGCGTCTTGACCGCCTCGGTCTCGTCAACGACCGCCTCGTCGCCGTGCACGGCGTGCACTTCAACGACGAGGAAATCGCGCTCCTTGCCGAACGCGGCGCCTCGATGTGCCACTGTCCGGCCTCGAACCTGAAGCTCGCCTCGGGCTTCGCCCCCGTCGTGAAGCTTCTCAAGGCGGGCGTGAACGTCGGGATCGGAACGGACGGCGCGGCTTCGAACGACAAACTCGATCTTCTCGGCGACACGCGCATCGCGGGAATGCTCGCCAAGGCGGTCGCAGGCGACACGACGAGCGCCACGGTCGCCGACATGCTCGAAGCGGCCACCCTCGGCGGCGCGCGCGCCCTGCATCTCGACCATGAAATCGGGTCGCTCGAAGCGGGCAAGGCGGCCGACCTCGTCGCCGTCGACCTCTCGAGCGTCGAAAGCCTTCCGACCTTCGATCCGGCCGCGCAGCTTCTCTATGCGTCGGGCCGCGAACACGTCACCCACGTCTGGGTGGCGGGCCGTCTCCTCGTGGAGAAAAAGGCAACGATTCGTTACGGCGGCATCGACACCTCGGAAATCGTGCGGGATGCCGCAAAGCGTTGGGCCTCACGCCTTTAATGATTCGCTTAGAGAAAGTTTCATCGGCATTATCCCTGAGAACTTTCCTTCAAACGATTGCCGAGCGCTGATTTCGTCGGTCGGATCCTCTATACTCTCCAATGAAGAATTCCCATTCTTTCCGTTGGAGCATCTCCCAGAGTTTTTACGGAGTCCCCCGACGTATCCAGCACTGCCGGTGATTTGTAGTCCGTACCACAATCGATAAGGCGTTTGCATTTAACAATAAAGGATGTGTGTTTATGAAGACCTCCGTCAAACTTAGCGGCATCGTTGCTGCGCTCATGCTTGCCGTTTCCGGCGCCGCCATGTCGGCCGAACAGGTGAGCCCCTACGTCCACTCCTCCGACGGCAAGATCGTCAAGTCCGGCTACGGCCTCTGCTACCGTACCGGTTTCTGGACCCCCGCCCTCGCCCAGGCGAGCGGTGACGGCTGCAACTGCGACGCCGACATTCTCGGCGAAGCCTGCGTTGAACCCGCTCCGGTCGTCCAGAAGGCTCCGGAAAAGGTTACGCTCTCGGCCGACACGCTCTTTGCCTACAACAAGGCCGACCTCAAGGCTGAAGGCGAAGCCGCTCTCGACGAACTCGTCTCGAAGATCGCCGGCGTGGACGTTGAAGTCATCGTTACGACGGGTTATGCCGACCGCATCGGTTCCGACAAGTTCAACCTCGAACTCTCGCAGCGTCGTGCCGAATCCGTGAAGGCCTACCTCGTTTCGAAGGGCGTTGACGCCTCCCTGATCCAGGCTGAAGGCCGCGGCGAAGCCGACCCGGTCGTCAACTGCCCGGATCCGACCCGCAACGGTGAAATCAAGAACTTCCGTCAGCTCATCCAGTGCCTGGCTCCGAACCGCCGCGCGGTGGTCGAAGTCTCGGGTACCCGTCCTGCGGAATAATCCCGATCACTGAGATCTGATCGAAGGCCCCCGTTTCGTCGGGGGCCTTTTCGTATCCACCGCCACCCGTCCCGATTTCCACTACACTAGCCCACGTCCGCCGGTTCCCTCCCGGCGTTAGCGAATCATTCCAGACATCATGTCCGACAAAGCCCCCACCTTTCTCTTTGATTTGGACGGCACGCTCGTGGATTCGGCCCCCGACCTCGTGGCGGCCATCAACGAAACGCGCCGCGACGAAGGTCTCTCTCCCGTTCCCTACGAAGCGATCCGGATCTACGCGAGCAAGGGGGCGCCGGGCCTCCTTCGCGCCGCCTACGGGATCGAACGCGACGATCCCACCTTTGCGGACCGTCGAGAACGCTTTCTGCGCCACTACGGCGACTCGGGCTTCACGGGCTCGAAACTCTATACGGGCATCGAAGAAATGCTCCGTACGTTGAAGGAGAGCGGTTGGCGGCTCGGCGTCGTCACGAACAAGGTGGAGCCCCTCGCTCATCCCCTTTGCGAACGGCTCGGCCTCATGAAGTATCTCGACCTCGTGATCGGAAGCGACCACGAAGGCTGCGCCATGAAGCCCTCTCCCTCGATGCTCCTCAAGGCCATGGAGATCCTGCAGTCCGACCCGCACGGGACCTTCTACGCCGGGGACGACCCGCGCGACGTCGAAGCGGCCAAGGCCGCCTCGATTCCCTGCGCCGCCTGCGCCTGGGGCTACATTCACACGGCCGTCGAGAGCTGGGGGGCGAACTTCATCGCCGAAACGCCCGAAGACCTTTCGACCTGGGCGATCATTCACGGCGCATCATTTTGATGCACGATCGAGCAAAAAGCGGTTTGCTTTTTGCGCGCATCTTTCCTATACTTCAAAATCCACATACGGGGGCGCCTTGGTTTCGACGGGGACGCGGACGCTGTATGGGGCATGTCGAGGTGCAGTCACCTCGTAAATCCGCTGCAAACCAATAAACGCCAACAACAAGCGTTTCGCCCTCGCCGCCTAATTGGCGAGGTGCTGCACCGGCTGGTCTCTGGGTCGGGTCAGGCAACTGACGGCAGCATCATCTGACAGAGTCTAGGTCCCGCAGGCGTCGCCGATGCGGGTCCGAAATCAAGGCGACTGGTCCGCAATCGGCCCGCCGATCGGCAGGGTTGCGGACAAGATCCAAATCATTCGGCTAAGCATGTAGAACCAACAGAAAAAGGTTTCCGGACGCGGGTTCAACTCCCGCCGCCTCCACCAAACACCAAAAGAGCCGCAGGGTTTTCCTTGCGGCTCTTTGCTTTTTCTCGTTTGTGCGCCTTAGGGCTTGGCGGCGGGCGCCGAAATGTCGGTCCCGAAGAAGCGCTTCGCGAGCGCCGCGAGTTCGCCCGATTCGCGCATGCCCTTGATCGTCTCGTTCACGACGGCGCGAAGCGAAGCGGTGGCTTCGCCCTTGCGGATGGGAATGGCCACTTCGGTGGCGTGATCCGAAACGGCCGCGATCTTGATGCGGGCGTCGGGATGCGCGCGCAGATAGTCGTAGAAGGTCACCTCGGAATTGAGGGTCGCGTCGATGCGCCCGCTCAAAAGGAGCTCGAAGGTCTGATTGAGGTCGTCCACCCCGGTCACCTTGGCACCGTGCTTTTCGGCTTCCTCCGCGTAGGTGCTCGAAATCGTGTTGGCCGTGTTCTTCCCCTTCAGATCCGCCATGGAGGCGATGTCGGTGCGGTTGCCGTCCACGATCACGACCATGCGGTTGTAGGCGTAGGGTTCGGAGAAGTCGTACACCTTGGCGCGCTCGGACGTCACGTCGACGCCGTTGATCATGAGATCGTACCGTCCGGCGTCGAGGCCGGCGAGAAGTCCGTCCCACTTGCCTTCGACGAATTCGGCCTTCACGCCGATTTTCTCGGCGATTTTGCGGCCCACTTCCACGTCGTAGCCCGTGAGAACGCCCTTCTCATCATGGTAGGTCCAGGGCGCCCAGGTGCCCTCCATGGCGATCACGATCTTGCCGTGCGCGCGGATGTCGGCGAGCCGATCCGCCCCAGCACCCTTGTCGTCGGCCGCATTGTCGGAGCACCCGCCGAGCGTCAGGGCGCAGAGTCCCGCAGCCATCCACATTCCGATTTTTCGTTTCATCATTTTTCTCCCTTGTCGTTGGTTTCGTCCTGCGTCTTTTCCGAGTCCAAAAAGGCCAGGGTTCTCGCCGTCTTGGGCGAAGTGAAGAAAGTTTCCGTGTCGCCCGTCTCCACGACGCGGCCCGCCTCCATGAAGACCACCCGGTCCGAGACGCTGCGCGCGAAGTCGAGCGCGTGCGTGACGACCACCATCGTCGTCCCCTGCGCCGCGACGCCGCGAAGGAGTTCATGCATGTCGTCCGTCCACTCGGCGTCCAAGGCCGACGTGGGCTCGTCGAAGTAGATCACCGCGGGGTCGGTCGCGAGCGCCCGCGCAATGGCGACGCGCTGCTGCTGACCGCCAGAGAGTTCGTTCGGATAGGCGTCGTCGCGACCTTCCAGGCCGACCCGGGCGAGAAGCACCCGGGCGCGCTCGCGCGCCGCCTCGGGCTTCATGCTGTGCCCGACGACCGGACCGAGCGTCACGTTCTCGAGCACCGTATGGTTGAGAAAGAGGTTGTAGTTCTGAAAGACGAAGGCCGTGCGCTTGCGAAGCGCGGCCCATTCCCGTCTCGTGAGCCGAGCCAGGTCGTAGTCCGTCCCCTCGAGCGTGAGGCGGCCGGCGTCGGACGTCTCGAGTCCGTTCAGACAACGCAGCAGCGTCGTCTTTCCCGAGCCGCTCGGCCCGATCACGGCGACGACCTCTCCCTTTCGGGCGTCGAGACTCACGCCGTGGAGCACCTCGGTCGAACCGAAGGATTTGTGAAGATTCTCCAGGTGAAGCATGGTTCCCTCAGCGCTTTTCGTAAGTACGCAGGCGTTTCTCGCCGTAACTCTGCACCTTGGTGAGCACCGTGCAGAAGAGAAGATAAATGAGGCCCACCTCGATGTAGAGAAGAAGCGGTTCGTACGTTCGCGCGACGATGCGCTGCGTCGTCATGAACATTTCCGTCACGGTGATGTTGGCGGCAAGCGACGTGTCCTTCACCATGGCGATGAGGGAGTTTCCGAGCGTCGGGAAGGCCGTGCGGAAGGCCTGCGGCAGGACGATGTGCCGCATCACCTGCAGATAGGAGAGCCCCGAGCAGAGCCCCGCCTCGAGCTGCCCCGTCGGGACGGATTCGAGCGCGGCGCGGATCGTTTCGGCGCAGTAGGCCCCTTCGTTCACGGCGAAGACGACGACCGCGGCCACGAAGGGATCGATCAGAAAGCCCGCGTGGGGAAGCCCGTAGAAGACGACGAAGAGCTGCACAAGAAGCGGCGTGCCGCGCGTCACCCAGATGTAAAAGCGCGCGAGATCCTTCAGCACCGGCACCCGCGCGAACTGTACGAGCGCCACGATCACCGCGATCACGAGGGCGCCCGAAAAGGCGAGGATCGTGAGCGGTACGGTAACGGTCAACCCCGGCAGGAGAATCTGCCAGAAGGAGTCGACAAAGAGGTCGATCAAAGCGGACGACATGAATGAAAAGCAACCCGCGGGGACCGTTGAAGGTTTTCTAATTCGGTCCCGTTCGGGTCAATGAAAAAGCAAAAGACGGTTCGGATGTATTTTGCCAAACCGAGACCGTCTTTCGCCAATGCGTTTCGGGCATGCCGCCTCATACCCGAAAAGAATCGAATGCGGGCGGACGAAGTCTTTTCCCGCCCGCGCACCTCGCCGATCAGGCGGCGGCGATGAGGTCGATCAACTTCAGGGTGACCTTCGTGCTCTTTTCCATGGCGCCGAGCGGCAGGAATTCGCAGTGGCTGTGGAAGTTGAGCCCGCCCGTGAAGTAGTTGGGCGTGGGAATTCCCTTGGTGGAGATGAAGGAGCCGTCCGTGCCGCCGCGCATCGCGATGGTCTTCGCCTGGACGCCCGTTTCCTCGAGCGCGCGGTAGAGAAGATCGATGCAGCCGCGGTTTTCGTCGCTGATCGCGTCGGCGATGTTGCCGTAAACGTCCGACATCTTGAGCTCGATCTTCGCCTTCGGGTGGCGGACCTTGAGGTACTCGACGGCGCTCGCGATCAGGCGCTTCTTCGCTTCGTAACCGGCCTTGTTGTGGTCGCGGATCTTCACCGACACGGTGGCGGCGGCGGGCGTCGCCTGAATGCCGTTCACCCAGACGAAGCCTTCCGTCCCTTCGGTGCACTCGGGCGTGCTGCCGCGGTCGAGCATGTTGATGAAGTCGGTCGCGATGAGCGCCGGGTTGACGAGCACGCCCTTGGAGCTCATCGGATGCGCCGTGACGCCGCGGATCGAGAGCGTGGCGCCGCCCGCGTTGAAGGTCTCGTAGACGACTTCGCCCACGGCGCAGCAGTCGATCGTGTAGGCGTAGTCAACGGGGAACTTCGTGAAGTCCATGGCCTTCGCGCCGAGGAGACCGATTTCTTCGTCGGGCACGAACGCGACGTAAAGGTCGCCGTGGGGACGGTTTTCGCGGATGACCGTCTCAAGGCTCGTCATGATGTTGGCGATGGCCGACTTGTTGTCTGCGCCGAGCACGCTCGTGCCGTCCGTGACGACGAGGTCGTCGCCGATGTAATCGTTCACTTCGGGATGTTCCGACGTGCGAAGCCAGATGTCCTTTTCCGCGTTGAGGCAGATGTCGCCGCCCTGATAGTTGCGGATCACCTGCGGATGGATGTCGGGCGAGAGCGCGACGTCGACCGTGTCGAGGTGAGCGACCCAGCCCACGACGGCGGCCTTGCGGCCTTCGGTGAGGTTCGAGGGCAGATGCGCCGTGAGGACGCTCTTCTCAGAGATTTCGATCTTTTCCAGGCCGAGCTCGCGCAGTTCTTCGGCAAGGAGTTCGGCAAGGCGGCGCTGCCCTTCGGTGCTCGGGACGACCCCGGCCTTGGCGTTGCTCTGCGAGGTCACGGCCACGTAGCGCAAAAAGCGTTCAAGAAGCTTTTCCTTCATTTTCTATCCTTGTTCCTTCACTCAAAACGATAAAGAGGTTGCCCTATCTTGATAGGACAACCTCATTTCACATGCGTTGCGCGTCAAGCGCGTTCTTCGAGAATTGCGACGGCGGGGAGCTTCTTCCCTTCGAGGAACTCGAGGAAGGCGCCGCCGCCCGTCGAAATGTAGCTCACGCGGTCGGCCACGCCGAACTTCGAAACGGCCGCGACCGTGTCGCCGCCGCCCGCAATCGAGAAGGCGCCGCGTTCGGTCGCTTCGGCGATCGCGTCGGCGAGGGCCTTCGTGCCTTCGGCGTAGGGCGCCATTTCGAAGACGCCGACCGGGCCGTTCCAGACGATCGTGCCGGCATTGCGAAGCAGATCGCCCAGCATCGCCGCGGTCTTGGGACCGACGTCGAGGATCATTTCGTCTTCGCGGACGTCGTCGACGTCGGCGACACGGTGTTCGGCGTCTTCGGCGAAGGCCTTGGCGACCACCACGTCGACGGGCATCGGCAGGCTCGCGCCCTTCTTGGCGAGAATGTCGAGCACGCGGCGGCATTCGTCAATGAGGTCGGGTTCGCAGAGCGACTTGCCGACGGGCTTGCCGGCGGCGAGGAGGAAGGTGTTGAGGATCCCGCCGCCGACGATGAGCTGGTCGACCTTTTCGGCGAGGTTCGAAAGAATCGTGAGCTTCGTCGAAACCTTCGAGCCGCCGACGATCGCGACGAGCGGATGAGCGGCTTCTTCCACGGCCTTCGTGAGCGCGTCGATTTCAGCGGCCATCAGAGGGCCGGCGCAGGCCACTTCGGCGTAGCGGGCGACGCCCACGGTCGAAGCCTGAGCGCGGTGGGCCGTGCCGAAGGCGTCGTTGACGAAGACGTCGCAGAGCGCGGCGTACTTCTTCGAGAGCGCTTCGTCGCACTTCTTTTCGCCGACGTTGCAGCGGCAGTTTTCGAGCATCACGACGTGGCCGGGTTCGACCTTGACGCCGTCGACCCAGTCGGCGACGAGCGGCATTTCGCAGCCGAGAAGTTCACCCATGCGGCGGGCGATACCGGCGAGCGAATCTTCGGGCGTGAACTGACCTTCCGTCGGACGGCCGCGGTGGCTCGTCACCATGACGGCCGCGCCCGCGTCGAGCGCCATGCGGATGGCGGGAACGCTCGCCACAAGACGGGCTTCGTTCGTGATGCGGCCTTCCGCATCGTGCGGCGCATTGAGGTCGCTGCGGATCAGAACGCGGCGGCCGCGCAGGGCGCCGGACTTGGCCAGCGCTTCCAGAGTCTTAACTTTCATCGGGAACCTCTCCCTTTACATCATCAAAAACGAAACGTTTCAATCGGCACGGCCCTTTACGCGGGCCCCGAATTCGAAAATCGCAAGGACACGCTCCGAATACGGCAACGGGAACCGACGAAAACGTCGGTTCCCGAAATTTCTTTCCGCAACGGGAAAGTTACTTGGCGGCCATCATGGCGCAGGCCGTGTCGAGCATGCGCTGCGAGAAGCCCCATTCGTTGTCGTACCAGGCCGTGACCTTCACGAGGCGGCCGCCCGAAACCTTCGTGAGCGTGGCGTCGAAGGTCGAGCTGTGCGGATCGTGGTTGAAGTCGCACGAAACGAGCGGAAGATCGTTGTAGCCGAGCACGCCGCAGAGTTCGTCGGATTCGGCGGCGGCCTTCATGATGGCGTTCACTTCTTCCACGGTGGTTTCACGCTTCGGGATGAAGGTGAGGTCCACGAAGCTCACGTTGATGGTCGGAACGCGGACGGCGAAGCCGTCGAGCAGACCGTTGAGTTCCGGAAGAACCTTGCCCACAGCGGCCGCGGCGCCCGTCTTCGTCGGGATCATCGACTGCGTGGCGGCGCGGGCGCGGCGCATGTCCTTGTGATAGACGTCGGTGAGGACCTGGTCGTTCGTGTAGGCGTGGATGGTCGTCATGAGACCGCGTTCGATGCCGAGCTTTTCATGCAGGGGCTTGACGACGGGCGCAAGGCAGTTCGTCGTGCAGGAGGCGTTCGAGACGACCTGGTCGGTGGCCTTGAGAACGTTGTGGTTGACGCCGTAAACGACCGTCGCGTCGGCGGTCTTGCCCGGAGCCGAGAGAAGGACCTTCTTGGCGCCCTGATCGAGGTGCACCTGGCTCTTTTCCTTCGAATTGAAGGCGCCCGTGCATTCCATCACGACGTCGATGCCGAGTTCGCCCCAGGGGAGTTCGCGGGGATCGCGCGTCGAGAAGGCGCGGATGCGGTCGCCGTTGACGATGAGCCAGTCCTTCCCTTCCGTGCGGACGTCGCCGTTGAAGCGGCCGTGGCAGGAGTCGTAGCGAAGGAGGTGGGCGTTCGTTTCCAGATCGCCCGTGGCGTTGATGGCGACGATTTCGATGTCGTGCTTCTTGCCGTTTTCATAGTGGGCGCGAAGAACGTTGCGGCCGATGCGGCCGAAACCGGTGATGGCAACACGAATGGTCATCGGAAATTTTCCTTTGAAAGTTGTGTGCCGCGCCGAAGGTTCGGCGCGGCAACGAAATGGATCTCAGTGGAGGAGCTTTTCAACGCGGGCGACGACATTGTCGACCGTGAAACCGAAATAGGGCCAGAGAACGCCGGCGGGCGCGCTTTCGCCGAAGCGGTCGATGCCGAGAACGTCGCCCTTGCAGCCGACGTACTTCCACCAGAGATCGGTGCGCGCGGCTTCGATCGCGAGAACGGGAACGCCCGAGGGCAGAACGCTCTTGCGGTAGGCTTCGTCGCAGGCGTCGAAGCGGCTCGTGCAGGGCATGCTCACGACGCGGGCCTGAATGTTCAGGGCGGCGAGCGCCTTGCGCGCTTCAACGGCGAGGCCCACTTCGGACCCCGTCGCAAGAAGGATCACGTCGATCGCCTCAGCGCCCGCGGGCGACTCGAGCGCGACGTAGCCGCCCTTGGCGATCGCGTCGGCATCGACTTCATCGCGGTCGATGAAGGGAACGTTCTGGCGCGTGAAGATGAGGCAGGAGGGACCGTCCTTGCGTTCGATGGCGCTCGCCCAGGCGACGATCGATTCGATCGTGTCGCAGGGACGCCAGACGTCCATCCCCGGAATGAGGCGAAGCGACGGAACGTGTTCGACCGACTGGTGCGTCGGACCGTCTTCACCGAGACCGATCGAGTCGTGCGTGAAGACGTTGATGACGCGCTGCTTCATGAGCGCGGACATGCGCAGAGCGTTGCGCGAATAGTCCGAGAACGTGAGGAAGGTCGCGCCGTAGGGAATGAAGCCGCCGTAGAGCGCGATGCCGTTGAGGATCGCGGACATGCCGAATTCACGCACGCCGTAGCTCGCGTGACGGCCCGTCATGTGGTCGGCCGTGAGCGTTTCGACGCCCTTCCAGTTCGTGAGGTTCGAACCCGTCAGGTCGGCCGAGCCGCCGAAGAGTTCGGGGAGAGCCGGCGCGAGCGCGTTGAGGGCCTTCTGGCTCGCCTTGCGGGTGGCGATGGTTTCCTGCGCTTCCTGCGCGGCGCAGAGCGCCTCCATCACCGTGTCGCTCCAGTTTTCGGGGAGGTCGCCGGCCAAACGGCGTTCGAGTTCGGCGGCAAGCTCCGGATACGCGGCGCGGTAGCCTTCAAAGAGCTTCTTCCATTCGCCTTCGATGCGGGCCCCTTCTTCGCGGTGGTCCCAGGCGGCATAGACTTCTTCGGGGACTTCGAAGGGCGGATAGGGCCAGCCGATCGCTTCGCGCGTCAGGGCGATTTCTTCGTCGCCGAGCGCTTCGCCGTGCGCCTTGGCCGTGCCGGCGCGGTTGGGCGAACCCTTGCCGATCGTCGTGCGGCAGATGATGAGGGTCGGCTTCGTTTCCGACTTCTTCGCCTCTTCAATGGCGGCGGAGACGGCTTCGATGTCGTGGCCGTCCACCGGACCGATCACGTTCCAGCCGTAGGCTTCAAAGCGGCCGCGCGTGTCGTCGCCGAACCAGCCCTTGACGTTGCCGTCGATCGAGATGCCGTTGTCGTCGTAAAGGGCGATGAGCTTGTTCAACTGCCAGACGCCCGCAAGCGAGCAGACTTCGTGGCTGATGCCCTCCATCATGCAACCGTCGCCGAGGAAGACGTAGGTGCGGTTGTCGATGACGGGGAAGCCTTCTCGGTTGAATTCGGCGGCGAGCATCTTTTCGGCGAGCGCCATGCCGACGCCGTTGGCGATGCCCTGACCGAGCGGGCCCGTCGTCGTTTCCACGCCCGGCGTCACGTCCACTTCGGGGTGACCCGGCGTCTTGCTGTGGAGCTGACGGAACGATTTCAGATCCTCCATCGTGAGGTCGTAGCCCGTCAGGTGCAACAGAGCGTACTGCAGCATCGAACCGTGACCGTTCGAGAGAATGAAGCGGTCGCGGCCGACCCACTTCGGGTCGACGGGGTTGTAGCGGAGATGGCGGCTCCAAAGCGCCGTAGCGATGTCGGCCATGCCCATGGGCATCCCGGGGTGACCGGACTTGGCCTTCTGCACGGCATCCATCGAAAGCGCACGGATGGCGTTGGCCATCGTCTGCGGGGTAACGGTAGAGGACATATCGTTTGAATACGAAAAGGAAGGTAGTAAGAGAAAACGGCGGACGCCGTTTCCGGACAGAAGAATATTTTAACCGAAACGGTCCCTTTTCCCACAGAAGGAATGCTCTCCGAGACGCGGATTTCGGCTCCCTCCTGCTAGACTGTCTCTCCCTACTTCCTTTTCACACCCGGCCATGGCTCTCCCCCGCTTTTTCGTTGACCGTCCCGACGCCGACTTCTGCGGCACGATCGAACTTCCGCCCAAGGCGGCGCATCATGCAGGACGCGCCCTGCGGCTTGCCGCAGGCGAAATCGTGGCGCTCTTCAACGGATCGGGCCGCGTCTGGACGGGCCCCGTCTCCTTTGACGGAAAGCGCGCCTTCGTGACGATCGAAGAGGAAACGCCCGACGACCGCGAGTCGCCCGTGACGATGACGCTCGTTCAGGCGCAGGTGACGCCCGAGAAGATGGACTGGATCGTCGAAAAGGCGACCGAACTCGGGGTCGCGCGCATCGTCCTCGTCCCCGCGCAGCGGAGCGTGACGAAACTCTCGGGCGACCGATTGGAAAAGCGGTTGGAAAAGTGTCGCGAAACCGTGCGCGCCGCCTGCGAGCAGTGCGGTCGAAACCGCTTGCCCGAAGTGGTTGCCCTTTCGCTCAAAGAGGCCTTTGCGCTCGAAGGGGATCTGAAGCTCATTCTTGCGCCGGGCGCCCAACGGGGCATGCAGACGGAAAAGCCCCGCAGCGTTCTCTTCGCCGTGGGGCCCGAAGGCGGCTTTGCGCCGGAAGAATTGCAGGCGGCCGAAGAAGCGGGCTGGCGCCCGACCCTTTTGGGTCCGCGCGTGCTGCGCACCGAAACCGCGGGGCTTGCCGCCGCCGCGTGGATCAATGCGCTCTACGGAGACTTTGCGCTCTGATCAGACGGAGGGCTCTTCGACGCGGCGCTCCGAGGGCGTCACAACGCGCAGACCGCGCCCTTCGCGAACGTTCGTCCAGGCTTCGTACGAGAGCTTTCGCTCCTTCACGGACGAGGCGTAGGTCGCTCCCTGGCGCTTGCTCTTGAGAAGCGCCACGGCCTTGTCGGGTTGACCGCTCGCCGCCTCGACGAGGCGGCTTCGCTCGAGAAGCACCTTCTTTCCGTAACCGTAGTCGCTCGCGTGATTGGCCGCGCCCGAATACCACTTGAGGGCCTTGGAGACACTGCCCGTCCGCTCGATGAGACCGCGCAGAATTTCGCTGCCCACCACCATGTTCGGATAGGCTTCGAGCGCCGCGCCCGCGCCGCCGAAAGCCCGGAATTTGTCGAGGTGCACCTCCGTCATCACCTGCATGAGGCCTTCGGCACCCGCGCCGCTTCGGGCATGCGGATTGAAGCTCGACTCGACGGCGACGACCGCCAGAATGAGAAGGGGATCGAGATCCTTGACCTTGCCGATTTCCACGGCCCACTGCGTAACGAGCCGAGCCCGTTCCGAGGACACGCGATAGCTTTGTTCGATATAGCGCGCAACCCCCGCTTCCGCCCGGTCGAGCCGAAGCGCATCGGGGTGGTCCGCGGCGACGACGTCGGGTCCTTGCGCAGTCTCTTCCTGCGTCACCGCGGGATACGGCACCGTCTGCACGGGAACGGGCGGGAAGACGTCGGGCGGCACGCGGCGGGCGTTTTCGGCGCCGAAGGCGAGCACGCCCATGGCGGCCGCGACCGCGGCAAGCGGCAACGCCCATTCGCTCAGCAGCTGATAAGCTCGACCCGACGACACGAAAGAATTCCTCCTCACTTCCGCGAAAAACCGCGGAACCACATTGAAAAGCAGACAAAAGAAAAAGAGCGCCCGTATTTTTTCGGCGCCCCTTAGGTCGGAGAGTAACAAAAAATTCGGCGTTTGTGGGAGAAGTCCCGCCCTTCAATGCAATTTCTCCGGCCACAATGCCCGCCGGGCGGCCTAGAATGGAAAGATGTACGCGCATCGACAAGGAGCGACAATGGAACGTCGAAACATTCTCCGAGGCGGCATTCGTTCGGCAGGCTATGACGCCCGCGCCCGAGTGCTGGACATCGAATTTGACACCCGCCGGCTCGTGCGCTACGAGAACGTGGGCCGCGAAACGGCGGAGCGCTTCCTGACGAGCGCCCATCCGGCGAGCTTCTGGCGCGACGAGATCGAGGAAAACTACACCTCGCACGAAATCACGGAAGAGGAAAGCCGCCGCACGGGCGCGAAGGAAAAGCACGCGGGATTGGACGACCTCAAGCGCCTCTTCGGCGACCTCTGAAGCGGCCCGCGCCTCATCAGGCCGCGGGAACGTTGCGGAAGAAGAAGGTCGCCAACCCGAGGAAGATGAGGAAACCGCCCGAGTCCGTCGTGAACGTCAGAAGGACCGACCCGCCCATGGCCGGGTCGCGTCCGAAATAGCGCAGAAGCAACGGCACGGCAAGCCCCACGACGGCGCCCACGATGATGTTGAGCAACATCGCAAGGAACATCACGACACCGAGCATCAGCCCTTCGGGCGTGTCCCAATAGAGGGCCCAGGCGCACAGCGCCGCGATCACCCCCCAGACGAGACCGTTGATGACGGCCACCGCCACTTCTTTTTTGAGCAGATCGCTCTTGTTGGCGTCCGTCACCTGCCCCATGGCGAGCGAGCGAACGAGAAGCGTCAACGTCTGATTGCCCGAGTTCCCGGCCATTCCCGCCACGATCGGCATGAGGGCGGCGAGCGCCACGACGCGCTCGATCGTGCCGTCGAAAGCCGAAATGACGCGGGACGCAAAAAAAGCCGTGCAGAGATTGATCCCGAGCCACACCCAACGGCTCTTGGCCGTTTCCCAGACGCTGGCGAAAATGTCCTGTTCGTCGTCCAGACCCACGGCGGCGAAGGCGTCCTCTTCACTTTCCTCGCGGATGACGTCGACCATTTCGTCGACGGTCAGACGGCCGACGAGACGGCCCGCCTCGTCCACCACGGGCGCGCTCACGAGGTCGTAGCGTTCGAACGCCTGCGCCGCGTCACTTGCGTCGTCGAGAGGATTGAGCGTGAGAATGTCCTTTCGCATGAGCTCGCGCACGTGGCGGCTCGGATCGCTCGTCAGAATCTGCGTAAGCGAAAGCGACCCCTTGAAGTGTCCCGCACGGTCGACCACGAACACCTGGTCGAGATGATCCGGAATTTCGGAGAGGCGGCGGAAATACTGCAACACCACCTCCACCGTCGCCTCTTCGCGGATGGAGACGAGTTCGAAGTCCATGCGCGAACCCACGGAGTCTTCCGGGTAGGACATGGCCGCGCGCAGCTGAGCACGCTCTTCGTGACTCAAGCCCTCCTGCACCTCGGCCATCACGTCGGGCGGCAGGTCGTCGACAAGGTCCGCGATTTCGTCGGTATCGAGGGTTTCGACGGCGTCGACGAGTTCGTCGCGGTCCATCGCCTCGATCAGTGTTTCACGAACGCCGTCGTTCACTTCGACGAGAATGTCGCCATCGGATTCGCTCTTGACGAGTTCCCACACGACGAGACGGTCGTCCACGGGAAGGGCTTCGAGGATCCAGGCGATGTCGGCGGGGTGGAGCGGCTCAAGAATGCGGCGCAGTTCCATGGCCGCGGTGAGGCTCAGACGATATTCGCCCCCTTTGTCCGAGTCGGAGTGCTTTTCGTCTCCTCCGCTCGGGTGTTCCCGGTCTTCATCGAGCACCTGCTGAATGCGGGCGAGCGCACGGCTCGCTTCGTCGGAGTCGCGCGCCGCATCGGCCGCGGGACGAAATCCTTCGCGGATTTCCTGATCTTCACGGTTTTGCACGTCTGCCTCCTTCTTTGCCGAACATCCCGCGAAAAGGAGTTTCGCGGCGGGAACACGTGCGGATTGTACGGGGAAACGCGGGGCTTTGCTTGACTTTTGCGCAGAGCAAAGGGAAAACCGTCTTCTTTCCCCAAGAATGGGCGCGGGTCGCCTGCGCTACAATCCTTGCATTTTCGCCAACGTCCCTTTTTGTCCGTATCCATGAACGCGTTTACGCTCCGACAGTCCCTCCTTCTTTTCCTCACCGCCTTCATTTGGGGCTGCTCCTTCGTCGCCCAGGCCGTGGGAATGGATCACGTCGGTCCCTTCACCTTCACGGCGTGCCGCACGCTCCTCGGCGCCCTCTTTCTGACACCCTTCGTTCTCTACCGCAGAAAGCGCGAGACTGCGCCCGCTCCCCTGGGAAAGACTTTTCTTCTCGGCGCCTTCTTCTGCGGGCTTTGCCTCTTTGCCGGAGAAAGTTTTCAGCAGTTCGGGCTCGTGCACGACACCGAGGTCGGAAAGGCGGGGTTCATCACGTCGCTCTACATCGTCATCGTGCCACTTCTGGGGCTTTTCGTCGGACACCGCGTACACCGCTACATCGTCGTGGGCGTTCTCTTCGCGGTCGCGGGCCTGTGGGAACTCTGCATGACGAGTTCCCTCTCCATTGAGCTCGGCGACCTCTACGTGCTCACCTGCGCCCTCGCCTTTTCCATTCACATTCTCGTCATCGCCCACTTCGTCACGAAAGTCGACGGCGTGACGCTCGCCTGGGGACAGTTCTGGTGCGGCGGCCTCATTGCGCTCTTCATGGCGCTCGTCTTTGAAACGCCCACCTGGGAAGGCATCCACGGAGCGCTCCTGCCGATCCTCTGGGCGGGGATCATGAGCAACGGCATCGCCTACACCCTGCAGGTGGTGGGACAGCGCGGCATGAATCCGACCGTCGCGAGCCTCATCATGAGTCTCGAGAGCGTCGTGTCGGTGCTCGCCGGATGGGTGCTCCTCAACGAAGTCCTGACAACGCGCGAACTTTTCGGCTGCGCCCTGATGGCGGTCGCCATCGTGCTCGCACAGCTCCCGGCGCCGAAGAAGCGCTCAAAAGCCTGATCATCGCTTTCGCGTCAGGAGCAAAACGAGTAGAGCGATACGGGTTTTCGCAGGAGCGTGACCGTTTATGCGTACACCGGCGCGAAAGTCTGTCGGAAGCGTGACCGTTTATGCGGCACGCTCGCCGAAAACTCGGGTGATCATGCGGCAGAACGATCCCTTCAACAATCGACATATTCTCTACACTTTTCATTGCTGCACAGGACAATAAAAGAATTTCAACGATTGCCTGAGCGTGAGTGTTTATGCGCCAGAACAGGCTTCCCCCGGAGCGGTCCGCTCTACGCATCGCCCTCCCTGAAATGACATTCGGCCCGATTTTCCGTGATCATTCCCTCTGCCACAGCAAAATTCAGCCATCAGCAGGCGTGACCGTTTATGCGGGCGTCTACGCGGAAGTTCGTCGAAAGCGGGGGTGATTATTCGGGCAGAACGATCCCTTCAACAATCGACCTACCCGCGATATTTTTCATTGCGGCACAATACAATTAAAGAATTTTGATGATTACCTGAGCGTGAGTGTTTATGCGTAAGGCGTGACAGTTTATTCGTGCAGGTTTCCCCACGGGAAGAGACAAAAGAGGCGCGGCAGGTCTCCCCGCAGCGCCTCTCTCGTTTCGTATTTGAGGATCAAGCGTTTTCCGGTGCGTCGGAAGCTTTCTCTTCAGCCGGAGCGTTTTCATCGGGCATCGCGTCCTCTTCCTCATCCTCCTCGACGGCCGACTCGTCCTCCTCGTCGAGAATGCGAAGAAGCTTCGAATCCATCACGAGGTCCACGAGGTCGCACCCGAGGATCTGCAGGAGCACCTTGCGGCCCTTGGGAAGATCTTCGGGAAGGCCCGGAACGCGCTGCATGAAGGGAAGTCGGTCGATGCGCACGAGGTCGCCCTTGACGACGATCGCCTCGATTTCGCGCAGTCCCTCCTGCAGAATCCAGCGAAGCGACCAGTAGCGCTCCATCTTCGTCTGGAAGTCGGCGTAGGTCCCGTAGATCGTTTCGAACTGCGAAACGATCGTGAAGAGGTCCGCGTCGTTCGACGCATAGGCGGGAGATTCGCCGCGCAGCACCTGAAGAATCTGACGCTGATTGACGAGGTCCACATAGCGGCGAAGCGGTGACGTGCACCACGCGTAGCGCACCACGCCGAGTCCGTCGTGCGGCCCCGGAGTCGTGCTCATGCGAACGCGCCCCATGCGCTGCGAACGGTAGATCCCCGCGGCGGCGTGCTCTTCGAGCCAAAGCCCCCAGGTCTGGTTCGCGTAAATCATCAGTTCCGCGACGAGGAGGTCCAAAGGCGCGCCGCGGCGGCGGCCGCGCACGTGAATCGAAGCGTCTTCGCCCTCGCCCTCGAGAACGAAGAACCAGTCGACGCGGTTGGTGAGTTCGGGACGGCCGCGCACCTCTTCTCGCTCGCGCAGGAGACGGCGGGCGAAGTGCCAGAGCCAGGAAATTTCTTCGGCGTACTCGATGTCGAGCGTATGGTTTTCAATCGCCTCTTCCGTGACGAGTTCGTCGATCCGATCGTGCCGGACGTTGCGCTCGACCGTGATACGCTCGAGCCGCGTTTCGGTCTTCTCGACGCCGAAGGTGTCGTCGTGCACCGTGATGTAGAGCGAGAGACACGGAACGCTTCGGCCTTCGTCGAGCGAATAGCCTTCGATCCAGGGCTCGGGGAGCATCGTCGTCTTGAGGCCCGGCGCATACACCGTGCTCATGCGGGCGCGAGCCACCTTGTCGAGCGCATCGTCGCGCACGATCCCCAGCGCAGGCACGGCGATGTGCACGCCGACTACGGTCTTGCCGTTTTCGCCGTGCGTGACCGAGAGCGCGTCGTCGATTTCCGTCGTGCTCGAGTCGTCAATCGAGAAGGCGCGCACCTTGGCTTTGGGCAGATCCTCGAGGTTGAGCGGGGCGGGAAGCGGCAGATCCGCGGGAAAGCCGCGGCCGCGCGGGAAGTTCTCGCGATAGAAGCTTTCGACGTGCCACGTCCAGGGGCTCTTGACGCCGCCGAGCTTGAGCATGAGGCGCAAGGGCGACATTCTCGCGTTGGCGGCCGCGTCGGAGAGGGCCTTCCATTCGATGCCGTTTTTGTCGGGCGACATCAGAAGCCCCATGACGTCCCGGGCAAGCGCCTCGGGGAGCTTCCCTTCGTCCATTTCCGCCACCCAGGCGCGGCGCTGTTCCTCGCGGCGCTTCTTGCGTTCGAGCGCTTCGAGCGCCTGTCGAAGAATTTCTTCGGGTGCGCGGCGGTACATGCCGCGACCCTTGCGGTGAAAGTAGACGGGGTTGCCGTGCAGAGCGAGCAGCACCGCGGCGCGTTCCACGGGCGTAGGCGCGGCGCCCCAGTACTCCTTGGCGATGTCTTCGAACGAAAAGTCGCCTTCGGGCGCCACCTCCCAGAGAAATCCCGGATCGAGTTCGGCCGACGTCTTCTCGGCCGCCTCCAGGAGTTCCGCGGGCGCCGGAGACTCGAACGTGAAGAATACCTTCGCCGCCTTGATCTTCGTGCGTCGGCCCGTCGTCACGGTCACCTGATAGGCGTTGCCCGTTTCGCTTACGACGGTGCCCGCCTTGAAGGCGCCGTCCTCTTCAAAATACAGATACATGATGTCGTTACGTCGTGATGGTTACCGCGCGGCGCCGAAGGCCTCTTCCAAAAACCGCTCGATCGCGGGCAGATGTTGTTCGTAGTGATGGAGCTGATGCCAGTCGTCTTCGCTCGTCGCGAGGTTTTCCTCGCCGTAGAGCTTGAGCGCGTCGTTTCGGTCGAGCACTTCGTCCCGGTCCGAGAGAACGAGAAGGCGGCGAGAAGCCGGAAGCGTCAGAGGCGTCTCGCGGGCGAGTTCGCGAAAATCCTCGGCAAAGCGCTCCGTGACGACGATGCGCCGTCTGGGCCAGCCGTAGATTTCATGCTCGCCCACAAGCGACGGCACCGTCGCCCAAGGGTTCGTGCAGGGGTTGAGCAACACGGCCGGAACCCCGTGCCGATGCGCGAGGCGCGCCGCGTAAAAGCCCCCGAGGCTCGAGCCGAAGACGGCCCAGTCTCCCCGGATGCGCGAGACGAAGTCTTCGAGCAGACGGTCCGCCGTCTTGGGCGCCCACGTCAGGTCGGGCGCGTAGACGCACCAGCCGAGACGCCCGAAGTGGCGCTTCGTCGCGACGGCCTTGCCCGAAAGGGGCGAGGAGCAAAAGCCGTGCAAAAAGAAAATCGTGCGCTTCACAATGCTTCTCCGAGGCCTTCGAGCAGCCGCTTGTGAATGCCGCCGAAGGCGCCGTTGCTCATGCAGAGGATCGTGTCGCCCGAACGCGCCTCAGCGAGAACGGCCGCGACAAGCGCCTCGAAGTCGTCGGTCGTCATCGCCTTTTCCCCGAGGGGCCTGAGTGCTTCGGCGGGATCCCACGAGACGCCCGGGCCCCGATAGCAGAAGACCTTGTCTGCGTCCCGAAGGCTCTCGGCGAGACGGTCCTTCATCGTGCCGAGCTTCATCGTGTTGCTGCGCGGCTCCAGAACCGCGAGGATGCGTCCCGGCGCCTTTTCGCGAACGGCCCCGATCGTCTCCTCGATCGCGGTCGGATGGTGCGCGAAGTCGTCGATCACCGTGACGCCCCGCACGACGCCGCGGACTTCCTGACGGCGCTTGACGCCCGGGAAATCGGCGAGCAGCCGAAGCGAGGTCTCGGGATCCACGCCGACCGTCCGCGCGGCCGCGACGGCAGCGAGCGCATTGAGACGGTTGTAGCGCCCCGACATGGGAAGATGCAGTTCCCCGAGAACCTCGCCCGCGAGCCGAACGGCGCCCTCGTCCGAAACGCTCCAGCCCTCGTCCGAATCAAAGCGTTCGACTTTCGACCAAACGCCCATGGCGAGAACCCGCTCGAGCGCTTCGGAACCCGCGTGCGTCACGATCGTGCCTTCGCTCGGCATCGTGCGCACGAGATGATGGAACTGCTTTTCGATCGCCGCGAGGTTTTCGAAGATGTCCGCGTGGTCGTATTCGAGGTTGTTGAGGATCGCCGTGCGGGGACGGTAGTGCACGAACTTGCTTCGCTTGTCGAAGAAGCACGTGTCGTACTCGTCGGCTTCGATCACGAAGGAGGCCTTCGGATCGCCCAGAAGGGCGCTTCCTTCGCCCCAGGCGGGAACGCCACCGATGAGGTAGCCCGCGTCGATCCCGGCGCCGCGAAGAATCCAGGTGAGAAGCGACGTGGTCGTCGTTTTGCCGTGCGTGCCCGCTACGGCAAGGACGTGGCGTCCGGCGAGAATGTGCTCGCACATCCACTGCGGTCCCGAAGTGTAGGGAAGACCGCGGTTGAGAATGGCCTCGAGAAGGGGATTTCCGCGCGAAACGGCGTTTCCCACCACCCAAAGATCGGGTTCGACCGAGAGCTGCTCGGCGCCGTAGCCTTCGGTGAGTTCGATCCCCGCCGCGCGCAGTGCGTCGCTCATCGGAGGATAAACCCCGCGGTCGCATCCCGTCACGGTGTGTCCGGCCTGCGCCGCAAGCTGCGCGACGCCGCCCATGAAGGTGCCGCAGATGCCGAGAATGTGAATGTGCATGCTTCGCCCCGAAGTGTCGAAAAATACATCGAATCATATCGAACCGCCGGACGCTCTGCGGGAAAGAAGGCCCGCGGATCGAAACTTTCTGTTGCCGCCCGCCCCACTTTTGGCCTCATCCGTTTTCAGACGCTCCGTGAAACTCCATTTTGCCCCGCGCCCCTGTAGAATGAGGGCGTTTTTCATTTTCTTCAGAAACGCATGTCCTACGGCCCTTCCGACCGCGCTGCGGTCCTTGCCGCCCGCCTCATCGCCCGCGACGGCGTCCGTTGGCGCGACGCCCTCGAGAGCGTCACGCTCGAATGCGGCGAACGCCCTTCCGACGACCGGGTCGCCACGGAACTGCGGCGCTGGTACTCGACGTTCGATCCCGATCAGCACCGCCGCTCCCTGCGGAAAAAGCGAAACGCGGCGCTCGCCGTCATGACCTTCTTTGAAGAGTCGCTCGGCAACGTCGAACCCAAACTCGTCGGACGGGTTCTCGACGGCGCGGCATCGCGCGACGCCGTCGCCGAGGTCGTTCTCGACACGGACGACGAAAAGGCGCCGCTTCTCGCCATGCTCAACGCCGACGTCCGCTTTGAGGAGCTCGCCCCGCAGGCGGGCGAAAACGCCCGCTTCGCCGTGTATCTCTCGGACGAACCCGTGCTCGTCGCCGTGTGGACGCGGCCGCGCCTCAAGGCGCACCGCACGCGCCCCGACCCCTGGCAGCACCCGCTCGAATCGATGGGAGAGATTTCGTCGGCCCTCCTTTCCGTTCTCCTCGTCCATAGGGCTGATTCCGAGCGATTGGATTAGCCTGATTAGGGCATACCTTGCGCTTCGGGGCGCGGGTAAGATATTGTCACCTCCTTTCCGGATCGCCCCGTTCGGGGCTTTTCGTGCTTTTTCATTTACTTTTGGACGAAAAATCACGAAAATTGGCGGAAATACGAGTTTTCCGTAGCCGTCCTCCCTCGGGACCCTCCGGAACCGACACACATTAGTCACATCGTGCGCAACGGGGCTCTCCCCGCCCGCACTTCAGAATCACAGAAAAGGTTAGTAGAGATGGATCTGCGCAAAATTAAGTCCCTGTTGGACCTCGTGGCCGAAAGCGGCGTTGCCGAATTTGAAATTTGCGAAGGCCCGGACCGCATTCGCGTGATCAATCATCCGCAGACGCCCGTTCAGGTCGTGCA
>OOIF01000208.1_pt1 | contig 72879 bp, 59 predicted proteins | sample 1691961 | NCBI WGS metagenome assembly OOIF01 (sample SAMN06348146, study PRJEB24527) | human gut metagenome | biome: human gut; feature: ankylosing spondylitis patient; material: feces | host: Homo sapiens | place: China | collected 2015-10 | reverse complement strand
TCGGTCGTTTCTGCCGCCTGCAGTTCCTCTTTCTTTACCACATCGGACCACTTCCGATTGTCCGAGGCTTTTCCTTTTGCCCGAATCAACTCCATCGCTTTTTTTCCGGTCTGTACCGACAGTTTTTCCGCCTTTTCCAAATCTTCTAAGCGGTAGCCTTCTTTCTGCATCTGGTACTTTATATTTTCATCGATTGTAAAAAACTCTTTTTCCAGCTGTTTGTTTGTCTTTTCCCAGTCGTTTGTCTTCTTCTGTATTCTGGCTACTTCTTCTTTGTCGGTTTCATACAAGGTGGCATATACGTCTGCCACCTGTCGGTCATCTTTGGAAAGGGACCGGTAAATCTTATCCCCCTGCCCCTTTGTAGAAGGCTCTTTTCTCTGCAGTAAAAATAATCCGGCGAAAACGCATAAAATTACTGCAGCCGCCACAAATATTATCTTTTTCCCACATTGCTTTTGTTTCATTGTTTTCTCCCTCCCTGTCTCTTATGACTGCTCTGTCATGGTATAAGCAATTTCCGTCTTACCATCTTTTTTTGCCTCTACCGGAATGGACTGATACGTTTCACAAGATTCACCACGCTCCAGACTTCCGGTTAATTTCCAGACCATTACACCTTTTTTCGGCTGGTATTTTAACAGCGTAACGCCCTCCACACCTTCTTTTAAATCGTCTTCCTCAGCAAAAGAAGATGCGTTTTGAATCTCCAGTTCCTTTGGATTTACGGAAATCGTAACGACTTTACTTTGTCCTTTTTTTAAGTTTCCGGCGTTGATTTGCAATTCATAATGACTGCCCTGTCTGACTTCCATCTGTTTTTTGGTCGTCTGCACTTTGACGGTGTACTGTTCAACCACATCCAGTACACCAAAGCCTGTCATTTCACCACCAATGCTGTAAAGCTCATTGCCACAGGCCGTTAAAACAGACTCCTGTTTCTTCAGATTCATGGCAGATACTTCGCTCCACTCATCCAGATAAGCGTCGTATACATAAACGTCTTTTGTCTCACTTTCTTTTACCAGATAAATTTTACCGCGAATCACTACCGGTGCCGCAAAACGGTCAGAAACCGTATACGGACACACCGTTCCCGGCTCTTCCCATGTATTTTCTTCCGGCAGATACTCCTCAAAAAATAAACTTGATTCTTTCTCTTTCAAAACAAACACACGATTATCTACGGCTGCCGCTCCAAGAATCGTACTGGTTCCCGGCATAACGGTTGTTTCCCATGTATCTGTATTCATATCATAAACATCCACCCGGTCTGTAGCTCCTGCTTTTGAAAAAGCATATACTTTCTTGTCGCAAACGGCTGTGGAAAGATTCGTTCTTCCCTCTTTCATGGCTGCCTTTTTCTGCCACTGCTTACTCTCTGTATGATATACATAGACATTTTTCAATGCTTTCGCATCTGTCTTTGTGCTTGTCTGTCCACCGATTACGTAAATATCTTTGCTATCTGCAATCATGGCTGCCTTGCAGATACCGGAGACATTTCCCGGATAATCCGGCAAACTCTCCCATGTTTTCTTTTCCGTATCAAATGCAGCAAAGGAGGAAAGTGAGCCGGTTTCATTCTCACCGCCAAGTACATATAATTTCTCACCTGCTGTTACGACCGATGCATTTTTACGTGATTTCTCCATCGGTGTCTGATAAACCCATTCCGACTGACTTGCCGTGTTGTAAACCATACGTGAGGATTCTCCGGTCAGCGTTTTATTTTCTCTTGCCGTAACGGTAAATCCAAGTGTTTTTCTAACTGTATCATTTGTATACAGATACTCATAACTTGTGCCGGTCACAATCGTTTCTCCGATTTTTCTGCTTCCATCGTAAATACAGACAACATATTCTTTGGCATGTTCGACCGGCTGCCATGTCAGTGTATAACTATCCTGTCCTTTTATCCCTGTCACTTCCGGAATGGCAAAATATTTTTTCAAATGCAGCGTATAACTGCCGGTTGCTTTGTTTTTTGCACTAACCTTTATGTAGCGTCTTTTATTATAACTGCCCACAAAGGAAAAGTTTTTGTTCGTTCCGGTATTATCCGCATAGCCAACCCGCTCTTTGCTCTCGTCATACATGGTTGCCTGCGTATCCATGGCAGAATCGGTATATACCTCATACGCAATGCCCGGTTTCGTGTCAAAGTAGAAATAGTTTTCCTGACCTTCTTTGATAATGTCTCTGGTAATTGGCTCATTTTCTTTTAACTGAACAGCTCCGTCAAATCCTACCACTTCATAATTCACGGTAAAATACGGATTTCTGTCTAATTCCGCCTGATATGTGCGATTTGTGTTTTCTGCAACCAGAGTGGCACCATAATTATTCTCCCCCTGATGCCATCCTTTCACAAGCGCCGCCACATCCAGTGAATAACTTCCTTTTTTCTGGATGCCGATCTTGGCTGCTGCCTCTGCCTCATAAGCCGGACGGTTGTTGAACGTCAGTTTTTTCGCAGACCATTTATCTTTTACTTTGTGCACAGAAATATCAAATGTTTTTCCTGCTCCCATTTTTAATGTCTTTTTATTTTTGATATGTAACGCTGCACTTCGTATCTGTGCATTCGGCTTTTTCAAATCCGCTATCGCTGACATCTGAACAAATCCAATACATTTATTCGCCTGTAAAAGCAGTGATTTATCATAGGTAAATGTTCCGTTTGGTGCTCCGCTGTAGGCTGCTCCTACTTTTACATTTCTGCTGTGTTTATCCGTCAGATAACTGGTTCGCATCTCCATCGGGAATTTTCTCTTTTTACTGTTCCACCATTTCTTTGATGGGGTCACGGTAAGTGTCTTTTTCTTCTTGTTATATTTCACTTTTACTTTAGAAGTAGAAACTCCGTTGGCATCGGTCACAATTGTATGCAGACGCTGGTATTTTTTCTTGCCCTTTTTCGTTTTGAAATATACCTGATTTCCTTTACCCTTGATTTTCATTTTCCTGCATTGATCTTGAACGTCCACTTCTTTGCCTTCTGCTTTTTCGACACGGTAATAACTTCCTGCACACGTTCCGGAAAAATGTTATAAGTGATGCTTGTGTTTTTTAACACTTTGGGGTAAGAAACGACATTTTGGTTTAATACATCGGTTTGTTTGGATTTCTTGGGATTGCTGATTTTACCATTCACCGCTTTCATCTTTTTCCCATTCAATGACCAGGATAAGCAAGCAGAGCCTCGTTTTAAGGAAATCATTGACTTTTTATTCGCCTTTTTGGACACTTTAATCGATAAATCTGTAGATTTTGTTTTATATTGTTTCTTTCCTGATTTCACAAGTGTCGTATTAATTTCTTTCCAGACACCTTTCTTTTTATAGTGAACCGGCATCGAATACGCGACTGCCGTAAAACTTCCATCGGATAACGCAAACTGTTTAAGGAACCGGTTTCTCTTATTGATTAGCTCCTTGGTAATCTTCGCATTGACTGATACGGTATCCGCTTTTACCTCTTTCCATGCCGCCCCCGGTAAATGCACTCCCGATAGCAGCAGTGCCGCCGCGGCCGCTCCGCCAACAATTTGTTTGCATTTTCTTTCTGTTATTTTCATAATTAAACTCTCCTCTCTATTTATTCGTTCATTTTTTTATTATAATAGAGAAAAGTTTATTTGAAAAGGAACAGTAGCTCCATTTTCAGGAACTACTGGTAATGTTTTTGCATAATTTTGTCGAAAAATTACATTTTTTCTGCAAGCTCCATAATCCACTCTTTTTTCGGAATAACTGCCAGCCAATCCTTTGGAAGAGCGTCCATCCCATAATAAAGTGCTGCCGGAAGTATCCGCATCAGCGAGCCATTTCCATTATCAAACTCTCCCTTTTCTCCACACAAAAGAGGTTCTGTTCCTCTGCCATAATTCATAATTGCTTTGCAGGTAGAGATACCACAATCAAAATTTTCCTGATACGGTGTGTAATCACCATATAAAATCCAATTACTAAATTTGTCCATCAACCGTTTGTAATCCGGCTGTTGTGTTTCTATCTCTCCCAGCCACTCCATCGTTGCAACTGCCATACTGGAATCATCTGACCATGTACCGGCCGGCTGATTATGTGTTCCATATCCTATCATGTCCGTTACCGGATTTTCTTTCAATTCGTCACGAGACGCAAACTCCACCGGAACCCCCAGGGCATCTCCGATGACCAAGCCCATTATGGTAGCCAGTCCTCGTTTTATCAAATTTTTCTTCCACGGGTCAGTATAGTTGACGCCTTCCATTCCTTCAATAAGCCATATTTTACTATGTCCTACCCATAAGCACTTTCACAATTTCACCTATATTCTCTATGATATAATCTGGTTTTTCGCATTCTTTTTCAACGCTCTGATACTTTGCAAATCCCTGACGTACCCAAATCGTTTTCATACCGAGCTGCCTTGCCGGAACAATATCATTTTCAAGTCTGTCTCCGACCATTATTGCATTTTGTGGATTACAGCCAGCCTGCTCAAGCGCCAACCTAAAGATTCTCAAATCCGGCTTTTCATACCCCGCTTCTGCGGAAGCTGTGACAACATCAAAATAATGCAAAACTCCCCAATTATGTAATCTCTTTTTTGTCCCCGCTAATTGATTTGCAATAATGCCCAATTTATATTTGCCTGATAAAGCTTTTAGCACATCTTCTGTTCCTAAATAAAGCTTTTCTAAACTACTGTCCCATTCCGGCAAAGTGACTCCGTAAGCCTGTGCCGCCTGTTTTATCGGTGTAGGACTTACTTTTGCCGCCCGATGCACTTTTTCCATAAATTCATCACGTTCCAAGCCCTTCGCACTTATCACGTAACTGCATCTGCTTTCATAAACATCCGATTCATCAACCAGTGTTGAACCTACATCTAAAAACACCCATTTTATCTCACTCATCCATACCCGCCTCCTATTCCTCGAACTATTATTTCTTAAATCCACCAGATAACTGACTGAAAATTCAAATTTCGCTCTAGCAGTCAACCTTTTTCGCTGTCTTCGTTGACTGCTTTTAAGCTTTTTCTTAACAAGGTCAACCTTTTTCGCCGCGCCCATTGACTGCTTTTAAGCTTTTTCTCAACTAGGTCAACCTTTTCGCCCTTTTTCGTTGACTTGAATCCACAATATTGAAAAACCAGTCACCCCCAAGGTACGATTGGGATGACTTATTTGGCAAAAACTTGTTTTTAGGTCAACTTTCTCGCAAATATCGTTGACTTATTTTGCATTTTTTGAAATACCAGTCATCCCATCCCCAAATTCCACTTATTCGCCTTTATAAAATTCACGAATCTTATCCATGCGCGCGGTCATTCCAACAAAAAGCCGGTCAACAATCGTAATGGCTGCCATGGATTCTACCACAACAACCGCACGAGGCATAATCACCGGGTCATGGCGGCCCTTAATCTCGATTTGTACATTTTCACCATCACGGTTTACGGTTTCCTGCGGCTGGAAAATCGAAGGCGTTGGCTTGAATGCAGCGCGAAGTACAATATCATCACCATCGCTCATACCACCTAAAATTCCACCGGCAAAATTCGTATGTTTTTTCACCTTGCCGTCCGCTCCCATATAGAAACCGTCATTATTTTCGGAACCACATTTATCAGCAACGGCAAAACCGGCACCGATTTCAACACCTTTTACCGCACCAATGGAGAAAATCGCTGCGGACAGCATAGCATCCAACTTGCCAAAAACCGGCTCTCCGATTCCTGCCGGCATGCCGCTGATTACACATTCAATCATACCACCAACGGAATCATGTGCCTCCATTTTTTCTGCCAGATAATCTTCAGCAAGAGAAGACTTTTCCAAATCCGGCATGCGCAGCGGACTCTTTTCAATGTTCTCCAAAGACATCTTTTCTTCCTCGCATACAAATGGTCCAATCTTCTTTGTGTAGGCAGTTACAGTGATTCCAAGCTCGCTCAAAATTTTCATGGCAATGGCACCGGCTGCCACACGGCCAATAGTCTCTCGTCCGGAGGAACGTCCACCGCCTCTGTAATCGCGGAATCCGTATTTAGCATCAAACGTAAAATCCGCATGGCCCGGACGAAATACGTTTGCAATGTTGGAGTAATCACCGGATTTCTGTGAGGTGTTCACGACAACCATGGAAATCGGTGTTCCGGTTGTCTTTCCCTCAAACACACCGGACATAATTTTTACTTTATCGCCTTCTTTGCGGGGCGTCGAATATTTCGTCTCGCCCGGTTTTCTTCTATCAAGACACTTTTGTATATCCTCTTCAGAAAGGGAAATGCCAGCCGGCGCACCATCGACAACAACTCCTACTCCCTCGCCATGAGATTCTCCCCATGTCGACACGCGAAACACTTCTCCCCATATTGAACCTGCCATACGACAAACACTTCCTTTCTCTACATTTCTTCATTGAACTTTTCTGCGTTCTATTGTATAATAATTTTACAACAATTGAAAGGAGATTTTTATGTTTAGTCAGTTTTTTGGTCAATATTTATTAGATAACCAGAAAATCACCGCTGAGCAATTTTCCTCCTGCATGAAATACATTAAAGACAATCGCGTCAAACTGGGGTTAATTGCAGAGAACGAGGGGTTATTAACTCGCAATCAAGCGAATGAATTGAATTATTTGCAAATGCAGACAGACAAACGTTTTGGTGATTTGGCTGTGGAGAAGGGTTACTTAACGGAAGCAGATGTAAATTATCTGCTTGGTCGCCAGGGAAATCCGTACCTGATTTTCATTCAGGGGCTGGAAGAAAACGGCATTATGAGCCGTGATGAAATTGAGACAGCTCTTGATGCATTCCAAAAGGAGAATGGTTTCTCCGATGAAATTTTAAAAGCAATTCAGGATGGTAATATCGAAGGTATGATTCCTGCATTTGTTGATGCGAAAGATTCTCGTTACCAGTCGTTGATTGGTCTTACATTAAGAAACATTGTACGTTTTGTAAGTTCTTACATACGCATCGAGAAGGGACAGTTTGTCACCTCTCACAGTGCAAAGTATATTGCTTACCAGCATACAACCGGTGATTATGATGGTTTTCTTGGTTTCACCTGTAATGATGACAGCATTTTAGCGCTTGCCGACGGTTACGCAAAAGAAACTTTTGATACGGTTGATGAAGACGCTTTGGATTCGGTTTGTGAATTTACAAACTGTGTCAACGGACTGTATGCTACTGAATTAAGTTATCAGGATACAACCATCGATATGCAGCCGCCGGAATTTAAATTTGATTCATCCATTGATGGAGAAGGCGAGTTCTATGTATTGCCGGTTTACATTGACGGCAAACATTCAGACCTTATTGTAAAATTAGGCTAGATAAAGGAGATTGGAACTATGGCAAAAATATTGATTGTTGACGATTCCCGTACGTCGCGTCGTATGCTTCGCAACATTCTTATCGAGAATGGACACGAAGTCATCGGGGAAGCAGAGAATGGTCAGATTGGATTTGAAAAGTATATTGAATTGAAACCGGATATTGTAACACTGGATATCACGATGCCGGTTTTGGACGGTCTTGGTGCATTGGAGAAAATCATTGCTTATGATGAAAATGCACACGCAGTAATGGTTACTGCTGCCGGACAGAAAAGCAAAATGGTGGATGCCATTAAATTAGGCGCAAACGAATTTGTTCAAAAGCCTTTTGAGCCGGACCAGATTTTGAGCGTCATAGGAAACATTACAAAATAATAACAAAATATACAAAAAGAAGAGACGGCAAATCGACTCGAAATCGGGAATTCACAATGCGAATTATATTTCTCGCTGATTTGTCGTTTCTTCTTTTTAAATTTTTTTATTATTTAACTAATTCTAAATCTCAACTTTTTATATGTTTCTCTGATTGATACCAGTTTCTTACCATCCACACAGATACGGCGGCAACGAATGCGAGCACAACCATATACACAATCTTAGCGACAAGTGCCGGTGCATACGTATTTAAAATAACGTCGGTAAACCGGATAAATACATACACAATGATTGGCGTAAGCCATGCGGCAAGTCTCTTCTTTTCCAAGTAATTCTTTCCAACCAAAAAGGCAACACCCATGTAAACAAGCACAACTAAAATGTTGCGGATGGCGTCTAAATATAACGATGCGGTAGATGTCGATAAAATACTCGCTTTTGCCATATCCGTTCCGGTAAATGCTCCTACGTTAATCCGTATCGCATAATAAAGCTGGAATCCATAAGTAAGAAGTGCGGCTCCAAGACCAAAGCCAAGTCCTACCGTTGTTGATCGGTACAAAGAACGCTGCTTGGTGTTTGTCAAATAAACACCCCAGTACAATCCTGCTGCAACAAAAACACTGCCCGCAAGTGCTTCAACAAACGCAACCACAACCGCATTTCCACCGGTCGCATTCAAAACATCCCGCATTTTCGTAAGTGCAAGGAGTCCTAAGAAACTGTAGATAATTTCCTGCCAGAAATATCCCATGATTCCGTAACCAATGGCTCCGAGCATTCCACGCTCCACTTTACTGGACTGTTTCCATAAGATATAAAAAGGAATCAAAACGGCAATCAGTGGCAGCAAAATTGCCATCACATAGCCCATCATTTGTCCTGTTGATACCATAGTTTCCTCCTTCTCAGTGAGTCTCTCTTTTGTTAGAATCCAACACGAATTCTCGTAATAAATGTATCAAACTGAGAAATGGTTTCGTTAAATTCTTTTTCAGTCATGGTTCCTGTCAAAAAACCAAATTCATCTGCAATTCCACCATCTACCGGTGTAACCTCTTCAAACAAATCTTCTGCTTTTGCTTTTTCACTTGCGCCGATGCGGACGAAGAAACGGTTTTTCATTTCATCCATCGGAGCAACTTCCTGTTTTTCATCTTCCCAGATTGTCATCACATTGACATTCATATGTTTTACTGCATCAACCACATCCGATACAACTGCGCTTGCTGTTGCCTCTTTTCCGGCACCTTTACCATAAAACATAACATCACCAAGCATGTTTCCTGTCACACAGATTGCATTAAATACATCATTCACTGCGTACAGCGGATTGTCTGCCTGAATCATCTGTGGTGCAACCATTGCATACAATTTATTTCCTTCTTTACGGCTTGTGCCAAAGATTTTAATAGCAGCGCCAAGGGCTTTTGCATATTTGAAATCTTCTGCCGTAATTTTGGTAATTCCTTCGGTATAAATATCCTCGTAATCCACCTGCTGTCCGTATGCTAAAGAAGTCAAAATCGCAATCTTACGGCAGGCATCATATCCTTCCACATCTGCGGTCGGGTCTTTTTCTGCATAGCCAAGTTCCTGTGCCTCTTTCAAAACGTCGGCAAAATCAGAACCTTCCTGTGCCATCTTCGTAAGGATATAGTTTGTCGTTCCATTTAAAATACCATTAATCTGCTCGATTCGGTCAGCAGTCAGACTCTGGTTTAACGGTCTGATAATCGGAATACCACCGCCGACACTCGCCTCAAACAAGAAGTTTACCGTCTTGCTCTTTGCGATGTGCACAAGCTCTGCTCCATAAGCAGCCACTAATTCTTTATTGGATGTACATACACTTTTTCCGGCTAACAAAGATTTTTTCACAAATTCATAAGCCGGTTTCGTTCCGCCCATGGTCTCTACAACAATATCCACTTCCGGGTCTTCTAAGATAACATTAAAATCATGTACTACTTTGGACTGAATCGGGTCGTCCGGGAAATCACGAAGGTCTAATACATATTTCACTTCAACTTCCTGTCCGGCTCTCTTTGCAATAATTTTTGCATTTGTCTGAATCACCTTAACAACACCGGAACCAACCGTTCCATAACCTAACACTGCAATTCGAATCATTTTTTCCTCCATTTCCAGATCAAAAGTCTTACTCTTCGTTAGACTCTTCACTTTTGCTTTTCAGCACTTTATCAACTTCCTGCCACTCTTCTTTTGTGAGAAGGCTTCCCGGATTAATACTAAGAATCAACCGTCCCTTGTGGTTTACCACAAAGTCGGCATACGCCGTCTTTTTCGTGTGCACAAGTGCCGGGAAATCCTGTATTTCATCGCCATCCGCCTGAATAATATTCGAAACACCATCCACTAAAACGGCTGCTTTCCCCTGCGGCAGCTGAAACACCAGATACTTGGTCTCCCCTGTTACGGGCACCGGCGGCAGAACCAGTTTCTTTTTCAGATTTAGCAAAGGAACCCACTCATCACGGATTGAAACAATGCCTAAAAAGCCATCGGAAAGCCCGGGCTCCTTTGCGTATTCCACGTAATTTTCAATTCCCTGTATCTCGGAAACATCTGCTCCGTATTCTTTGCCACTCAAAAAAAATGTAACGACTTCTTTCATACCTTATCCCCTTCTAACTGTTAATCCATTTCAAATAGGCATTCATAAACATGTCAATATCACCATCTAATACCGCAGAAACATTTCCGGTCTCTGCATTGGTCCGATGGTCTTTTACCATCGTGTACGGCTGCATAACATAAGAGCGAATCTGACTGCCCCAGCCAATTTCTTTGACTTCACCACGGATATCGGATTCTTTTGCTAGATTTTCCTGTTCACGCAAAATCAAAAGTTTCGCTTTGAGCATCTGCATCGCTTTATCCTTATTCATATGCTGTGAACGCTCATTCTGACATTGTACCACAATACCCGTTGGAAAATGGGTAATTCGGATTGCCGATGACGTTTTGTTGATATGCTGTCCACCGGCACCGCTCGAACGGTACGTGTCAATTCGGATATCATCATCTGCGATTTCAATATCAATATCCTGCTTAATATCCGGCATGACGTCACACGACACAAACGAAGTCTGTCGTTTTCCCGCCGCATTAAACGGTGAGATACGCACCAGACGATGAACGCCGTGCTCACTCTTTAAATAACCATAAGCATTATCTCCTTGAATTTCCAATGTGACGGATTTCAGTCCTGCCTCATCACCATCCAGTGAGTCTAAAACTTCTACGGTAAAGCCGCGTTTGTCTGCCCATTTCTCATACATACGGCACAACATACTTGCCCAATCGCAGCTCTCTGTGCCACCGGCTCCTGCATGCAGGGTAAGAATCGCATTCTCGGCATCATGCTCACCGGTAAGCATCGTTGTAATTCGTAAATCTTCAAATTCCTTCTGGAATTGCACAAACTCATTTTCAACTTCCGGAACCAGTGACTCATCCGCCTCTTCATTCCCCATCTCAATCAGCGTCATAATATCGTCATACGCCATGCTGAGAGCATCGGCACGTTCAACAATACTCTTTAAGTCCTTTAATTCCTTCATATCCGCACTTGCCTTCTCGGCATCGTCCCAAAAGTCAGGTGCTTCCATATTTCTCTCAAGTTCTTCAATCCTTAACTTTTTCTCTGCTAAGTTAAAGTGAATCCCTTACTTCCAGAAGTGGTTTTTCAAAACTGCTCAGTTCGATTCGGATGTTATCCAATTCAACCACAAAATCACCACCTTAATTTTTTTATGCAAACGCAGTCATTCACTGCTTATCTGCCACAGCAATATTTGTATTTTTTCCCGGAACCACATGGGCACGGTGCATTTCGGCTGATTTTTTCTGATTTGCGGACAACCGGTGCATTTGCCGAATCATCTTTATTGGTTCCTGTCACTTCAGCAACCTGCTCACGCTCAACCTTCTGCTCAATGCGGACATGCATCAGCATCTTAACCGTCTCTTCACGAATGGACTCCGTCATATCGTTGAACATATCATAGCCCTGTAAACGATACTCGACAACCGGGTCTCTCTGTCCAAATGCCTGAAGTCCGATTCCCTGACGAAGCTGATCCATATCGTCTATGTGATCCATCCAGCGGCTATCCGTTACTTTTAAAATAACGACACGCTCAATCTCACGAATCTGCTCCGGCTCCGGAAATTCTGCTTCTTTTGTCTCATACAGACGAAGAGCCTCTTCTTTCAAATTCTGAATCAATTCCTGTTTTGAACCGCAACCATCTCCGGTAACCGGTTTAACCGGAATCATCGGAATGAGAATTTCATTCAACTCCTTCAAATTCCACTCGGAAGGTCCCTGGTCATCGCCAATTACCATATTGACATATTTTTCAACCAGTTCATCAATCATGCTGATAATCGTATCACGCATGTCATCGCCATCGAGCACCTTGCGGCGCTCTGCATAAATAATCTCACGCTGCTCGTTATTAATCTGGTCATATTCCAACAGATTTTTACGGATTCCGTAGTTGTTGCTCTCAATCTTCTTCTGTGCACGCTCAATCGCTTTATTCAGCATCTTGTGCTGAATCTGCTCGCCTTCCGGCATACCAAGCGAATTAAACATCTGCATCAGATTCTGGGAACCGAACAAACGCATCAAATCATCTTCCAGCGAAATGTAGAATTTCGATTCACCAGGGTCGCCCTGACGTCCGGCACGACCACGCAGCTGATTATCAATTCGACGGGATTCATGACGTTCTGTACCAATAATTTTCAAACCGCCAAGTTCGGTTACGCCCTCGCCCAGTTTAATATCCGTACCACGTCCGGCCATGTTTGTTGCAATCGTAACTGCTCCAACCTGACCGGCATCTGCGATAATCTCTGCCTCAAGTTCATGGAACTTTGCATTCAATACTTTATGTGGAATTCCGCGTTTTTTCAACAACTGTGACAATTCTTCCGAAGCGTCAATCGTAATCGTACCAACAAGTACCGGCTGGCCTTTTTCATGACTTGCCACAATATCTTCAACAATTGCATTCAATTTCTCGCGTTTTGTTTTATATACGGAATCGTTGTGGTCAATACGTTTTACCGGCAGGTTTGTCGGCACTTCAACAACGTCCATGCCGTAAATCTCACGGAACTCTTTTTCCTCTGTGAGAGCGGTACCGGTCATACCACATTTCTTATCATATTTGTTAAAGAAGTTCTGGAATGTAATTGTGGCAAGAGTTTTACTCTCTCTCTTCACTTTTACATGCTCTTTTGCTTCAATTGCCTGATGTAAACCGTCCGAATAACGTCTTCCCGGCATGATACGTCCGGTAAATTCGTCTACGATAAGTACCTGGTCATCTTTTACCACATAATCCTTATCAAGATGCATCAACGCATGTGCACGAAGTGATAAGTTTACGCAGTGCTGAATCTCTAAGTTTTCCGGGTCGGCTAAGTTTTCCAAATGGAAGAAACGCTCTACCTTTTTGATACCCTGCTCGGTAAGATTTACTGTCTTTTCCTTTTCGTTTGCAACATAGTCACCGGTTTCGTTATTATCTTCTTTCATGATAATGTCCATCTTGGACAATTCTTTTTCAGTACCTTTTTTCAACTGGCGCACTAAGTTATCACACGCCTCGTAAATCTTTGTCGATTTTCCGCTGGAACCGGAAATAATAAGTGGTGTTCTCGCCTCGTCAATCAATACCGAGTCAACCTCATCGACAATGGCATAGTGTAAATCACGCTGTACTAACTGCTCTTTGTAAATAACCATGTTGTCACGCAGGTAATCAAATCCCAGTTCGTTGTTTGTCGCATATGTAATATCACAGTTATATGCTTCTCTTCTCTCGTCATTGTCCATGCTGTTCAAAATAACACCGACTGTCAAACCAAGAAATTCATGAATCTGCCCCATCCACTCTGCATCACGCTTTGCTAGATAGTCGTTTACTGTTACGATATGAACACCTTTTCCTTCGAGCGCATTCAGATAAGCCGGGAGAGTAGATACGAGCGTTTTACCTTCACCGGTACGCATCTCGGTAATACGTCCCTGATGTAAAATGACACCACCAATCAACTGTACACGAAAATGTCTCAGTCCGATGGTTCTCTTAGAAGCCTCACGTACAACTGCATACGCTTCCGGTAAAATGTCATCCAAAGTTTCTTTATCTGCTAAACGTTTCTTAAACTCTGCCGTTTTGCCACGAAGTTCTTCATCAGATAACTTCTCCATTTCTGGTTCAAGTGATTCAATTTTGTCAACAATCGGAATCACACGTTTCACTTCACGTTCACTATGTGTTCCTATAACCTTACTAAATAATCCCATTTTGTCACTCTCCAATTATTTTTTTAGCATTTTCTCGCTGCTACATGCCATACATCCTAACAAGAGACGTTACTGTCTCAATATGGTATTTTATCATTAGTCGGGGGAGAATGCAACCTTTTCTATTTCTTCTCTTCCTTTTTTTGTGAAAAATAAAATCACCCCCGGGGGAAGCTATATTTGCGAAGCAAATATCCTGCTTGCCACCGGGGGTGATTATTATTTTTCATTTAGAATTCCGGCTCAATCAAACCGTATGTATTGTCTTTTCTCTTATAAACAACATTTACTTCGTCGGTTTCCGAGTTGCGGAAAACGAAGAACGTGTGTCCGAGAAGTTCCATCTGTACACAGGCTTCTTCCGGATCCATCGGCTTCATCGCAAATTTTTTAGAGCGGATGATAGAAATTTCTTCTTCATCATATGTGTCCTCATCAACAAATCCTTTGCTAAACTGTGCTACGTTCTGCTCTTTCTGAATCAGCTTGTTCTTATATTTACGAAGCTGGCGTTCGATAACTTCTTCCACCAAATCAATCGATACATACATATCGGTGCTTGTTTCTTCTGCACGGATAATGGTTCCTTTCATCGGTACCGTAACTTCAATTTTCTGACGATTCTTCTCTGTGCTCAATGTAACATGAACTTCTGTTGAATCATTGAAATACCGCTCGAGTTTTCCAATCTTCTCCTCAACTGCTGCACGCAATCCTTCCGTTATGTCAATGTTTTTTCCACTTATTACTAAGTTCATACTAATCAGCTCCTTTGCCCATAAGTTTCAAGATGTCCATTGGCTCATCTCGTAATCATATTATACAACAAAAACCTCTGTTCGGCAACATAAAAATCCATAAATCAGATAAACATTTTAACCTTGCGCCATCAAGTTGTCATACAATTAATTAACTTGTCTTATAGTCAAAAACATGCTACATAAGTCTACTTAAATTGTTGACAATGTTTATAACTTTGTTCACAACTAACAAATATCGCAATTTCGTTGTTTTAATTGTTGATAAATAACGCCTGCACACATGACTACAATTGTCTGCGTACAGGCGTTCGTTTTCGAGTTGTATGACTTCTTAGATTTAACCAAGAACTCGTCTCGCACAATATGGTTTACGATAATACATATTACTTGTCTTGATTCCGGTACGTGGGTTACTTGCGTGTACAACCCTGCCGCCGCCGATGCAAAGTGCAACGTGGTTGACATGTCCACCACTTGCATAGAAAATCAAGTCACCGGCTCTTGCGCTGGATGGGCTGATTTTCTTACCCACTCCCGACTGTGCGCCGGAAGTACGTGGCAAACTGATACCAAATTTCTTAAATACTGACATGGTAAATCCGGAACAGTCCGTACCATGAGTCAAACTGGAACCGCCATATACATATGGGTTTCCAACAAATTTCAAAGCGTAAGAAGCAATTGCAGAACCGTCACCGCTTCCCAATGTGCTGCCGCCATCGGACGATGAGGAACCACCGCTTGCACCACCGGAACCATTGCTGGATCCACCGGAGCTGCTGTTTCCACCTGCGCCACCGGAACCGTTACTGGAGCCGCCGGAACTTCCTTTTGCACCACCGCCGCCATTACTGGAGGATGCACTGCTTGATTTATGACTTCCACCGCCACCATTCGAAGAACTCTTTCCTGAGCTTGATGACGATTTATGACTTGAGCTGCTTGAAGAACTGCTGCTTGAAGAACTGCTGCTTGACGAACTATTTCCTGAATTCGATGAAGACTTCGCCGGACGTTCACTTTCTGCCGCCGCTGCCTCTGCTGCCGCTTTTCTTCTCTCTTCTTCGCGTTCTTCCTCAATCGATACAGCCTTTTCAAACTGAACTGAGATTTTTACATAATCATCTCTGACATAACCGGTTGTATCGCCATCGACACGAACCTTTACCCAGCCGGATTCATGTTTTAGCACTTCATAACTTTCATCGCCGGCCAAAAGGTCAAGAATCTTACTCGATTCACTTTCTTTCTCGCGGACACGAAGCGTCTCCGTGGTAACTGTCGCCCACTTCGTACCAAACTGGTCTATCAGTTTTTCTGCACTGTAGCCGATTGCCAGATAATCTTTCATAATATAACCGGAAACCGAACCGGACTTAATATAAACCCAGTCACCTTCCGTCTTAGCAATCGTAGCTGCGCTTCCGCGGTATAATTTACCGACAATTTCTGAATCGGTATTTGGTTTCTTACGAATATTTACATAATCTGCCGCAATGGAAATACCAACATTGGCATATTCCGATTCCGGTTTTGGTGTCGCCGTCGCTGTCGCTTCTTTCGTCGGCTCCGGTGTTGCATTCGAGACAGCAGAACCACTTACTGCGCTTGTCCCATTATTGGTGTTACCCGGCATATCCTCAAACGCTACAATTGCTTCCGGATTTGACTGTGTTGCACCAACCTGAATCGTACAGTATTGGTCTAACATATAAGCCATACCGGCAAGTTCCGTCTCAGAACCCATCGTAGTTGAAGATGAAACCATATACTTGCCAAATATTCCAAAGGATAAAACAAGTCCTGCCCCCAACGCACATTTCACAAGCCTTGTGTGTTGCATACTTTTCTTCCCTCCATTGTCACTCATCTGCCGGCCTCAAACTCATCCGGCATTCTAAATGTTACAAATTTGTTAAATACTTGTTTCAGTATAACAACTCTGTCCGCATCTGTCAACCTTTGTAAACTCATTGTTTCTACTAATTTTTACCACAATTTTACCGAGAAAATTAATTTTACATTTATTCTACAGGATTCGACTATTTATTTCGCAACAATCGCCTCAATCTCAATCAGAACATCTTTTGGCAGTCTTGCCACTTCCACACAGGAACGTGCCGGGCAGTCTCCCGTAAAAAAGCGGGAATAAATTTCATTTACCTTGGCAAAATCATTCATATCTTTAATGAAGACAACTGTTTTAATCGTGTCCTCAATTTTTGCACCACTTGCTTCAATCAGCGCCTTCAGATTACCGATTGCCTGCTCCGCCTGTTTTTCAATACCGCCTTCAACCAATTCACCGGTCTCCGGAATAATCGGGATCACACCTGATGTAAATACAAGACCATTTACCTCTACTGCCTGAGAATAAGGACCAATTGCCGCTGGTGCCTTATCTGTTGAAATAATTTTCTTCATATTAAAACACAACCTTTCTATTCATTGTTTTCATAGCTGATATTACCACATTTTCAAAAAAAATTCACTAGTTTTTTTCGGGTAAGGGTAGTATAATGAAACTGTTTGAACGAAGGGAGGAAATCGCATGTATTCCTATCATGATAGAGTATCTTACAGCAGAATTGATAAGGACGGACTGCTCGGTGTCTCCGATACCGTAAATGCAATGCAGGACTGCTGCCTGTTTCACAGCGAGGACGTCGGACATTCTGCCTTAGATTTATTAAAGAAAAACCGCGCTTGGTTAGTGAGCGCATGGCATGTTGTATTCAAACGCCGCCCGATTATGGGAGAGCGTTTCACAGTACACACATGGCCGTATCAGTTTAAAGGCATTTTCGGATGTCGTAATTTTTTAATGGAAACGCCGGAAAAAGAGGTTCTTGCCTACGCCGATTCAAGATGGTTTTATTTTGACCCGTCTACCGGTCAGCCAACAAAAATTGATGACAGTGAAAAGGCCGCCTATCCGACAGAACCTGCTTACGACATGGAATATTCTTCCAGAAAGGTAAAATGTCCGGAAAACTTGACACTTGTCGAAGAAGTCGATGTGTGCCAGAATTATCTTGACACAAACCACCATGTAAACAACGGACAGTATATTCGTCTGGCTGTGAATGTTCTGCCAATTGATTTTGAAGTTTCCGAATTCCGTGCCGAATTTCGTCTGGCTGCCAAAATGGGAGACACCATGTACATTCGCACAGCCAGTGAAAATGGCAAATTTTATGTAGTCTTTACGGACAAAGAGGAAAATCCTTATTTCCTCAGCGAATTTACCCCGACAAAGAATGGAGAATAATATGAACGAATCAAAAGTTCTTGGCAAATTTGCCAGATTGTATGTTTCAAAAATCACAAAATTCGGTGTGATGCTTCGCTCTTTTGAAGAAAAAGATTTGGAAGTACTGCTCCCGAATAACCAGGTAAAAAAAGGGACCGAAAAAGGCGATTTTTACGAGGTGTTTTTGTACAAAGATTCTGAGGACCGCTTAATTGCTACCACACAAAGACCGTATCTTTCACTCGGTGAAACTGCGGTTTTGGAAGTCAAAGACGTAACCGGCATTGGTGCTTTCTTAGACTGGGGACTTGCCAAAGATTTGCTGCTTCCTTTTAAGGAGCAGACAAAAAAAGTTCACTTGGGTGAACGCGTGTTAGTCGCTTTATACATCGACAAAAGCAGCCGTTTATGTGCAACTATGAAGGTGTATGACTATCTTTCCTGTGACAGCCCTTACCAGAAAGGGGATCACGTAGAAGGTTTGATTTATGAAATTTTGGATTCTTTTGGTGCATTTGTTGCTGTGGACAATCAGTATTCCGCTTTAATTCCACACAACGAAATGACAAGAGAACTTCACATCGGCGATGTCGTGAGGGCACGCATCAAAGAAGTTACCGAAGAAGGAAAATTGACCTTAAGTTTACAGGAAAAGACAAAAGTGCAAATGGGCAAAGACGCTGAACTTATTTACGAGAGGTTACAAAAAGAAGGCGGTTTCCTGCCATTCCACGATAAAACCTCTCCGGAGATTATCAAGCGTGAATTCAAAATCAGCAAAGCCGCCTTCAAACGAGCCATCGGCCGGCTGTTAAAGGAAGGAAAAATCAAACTGACCGATAGCGGAATTGAACGTATTTAATTTTAATAAATTAGTTATCTAAAAAGCGCATACGGCTATCCGCGGCGCTTTTTCTTGGTGCCGGCTGCGGTGCCGGTCTTTTATCCTGTCCTGCCGCATGGCGGAATCCGGTCGCTAACTCTGCTTTACATTTATCACAGAAACGTCCGGTCTTAATTGTTACGCCACAGCTCTCGCAAGGAAGTCCGACCGGTGAATCATCCGAAAATACCAGTCTCTCCTCACGCACCCAGCGGTTAATCTGACGGATAGAAACATCCATTTCCTCCGACAATTCCTTTACATCTACATTGGGATGCTCTCTGACATATTTCTTTACTTCCATAAACTTGTCCTCTAATTTACGGGAGCACGCCGGACAGACTCGCTGCCCACGTATAAAATTAAATAATTTTCCACATTCTTTACAAGAAACAATTTCCATTGTACCTTCCTCCTCTAATAATCTCTACCAATGCAAAGGCAGGCAGAATATATTTCACTAACACCGGCTTTTTTTAATTCTCCGGCGCACGCTTCTAACGTTGAACCGGTTGTATAAATATCATCAATTAATACAACCCGCTTGCCATTTAACTTATAACCGGCACTCTCCGGAACATAGAAAGCACTTGACATATTCCGGTATCTCGCCTTATCATCCAGCTGCTTTTGCGGACTCGTATCGAGACTTCGACACAAGACATCGGTTTCTACCGGAAGATGTAACCGCTTCCCGATTTCCTCCGCAAGAATCTCTGCCTGATTATAACCGCGAAACCACCTTCTGTGTCTGTGCAGCGGAACAGGAATCAGAAAATCCGGCTTCCATGCCAGCAGTTTTTCTTTGCGGAATCGAATAAATTCTTCCGCGAAAAATGCTGCATTTTCATAACAGCCTTCGTATTTGAATGACGCCATTGCTTCCTTGAGCGAATCCGTATAAACCCACAACGCTGTCCCTTGACGTAGAAAGTCATACTTTCCCCGGCGTTTCTTTTCGCAGTCTACGCAGTACTCCGTCTCAATCTCCTCTAACGGCTTTCCGCACCGGGCACAGGCAGGTTCTGTTACACGCGCTTCAGACAATTTTCTGCGGCAGGATAAACAAACCTTTTTCTCTGTCTTTTTCAATACTGTTCCACAAATCGGACAAGCCGGTGGAAATAAAAATCCAAATGGATTCAAAGGCACTCCTCCCCTTCTTCTATCATAGCAAATTTTTCCTCATTTTGCATCCTTTTTTTACTACTTTTCCAATGACTCCTGCTCCAATTCCTGCAGACGGCGGCACAGCGAAGAATAGCGCATCTGCTCGGATTTATTTTGTATCATTTCACGCACAGTATCCTTGTTTCCGACAATCGTCACACACTTTTTGCCACGTGTAACCGCTGTATACAAAATGTTTCGATTCATTAACGGCCGTGGTCCCGATAAAATAGGCAACACAACTGCCGGATACTCGCTTCCCTGCGACTTATGTATGGTAATGGCATACGCCAGTTCCAGTTCATCCAGATTTCCCTGCGGATAAGTAACATATTTTTCATCATCAAAACGCACCGTCACCTCTTTATTGAATGTATCAATTTCGGTAATGATTCCGCAGTCGCCATTAAACACGCCACTCCCCTCTTCAATCATCATATGATTGTACCCGCGGATTTCCCATTTAATCTGGTAATTGTTTTTCATCTGCATGACTTTGTCACCTTCACGGAATAAAACACCGTGAAGTTCCATTTGATTTTTCCCTGGTGCTTCCGGATTCAAATACCGCTGCAAAACTTCGTTACATCGGTGAACTCCCAGTTCTCCCTTTTTCATCGGGGTCAAGACCTGCACATCAAACGGCGTGCAATGCGTATATTTTGGCATCCGGTCTCGGACAAGCCAGAGCATCACTTCAAGCACACCATGGCTGTCATCCCGTTTTAAGCAAAAGAAATCTTTACTCTGATTATCCAGCGCAATCTCTTCTCCGCGATGGATGCGGTGGGCATTTACAATAATATCACTTTCCGCTGCCTGACGGAAAATATGAGACAGCCTCACAACATTAAAGCAGTGAGAATTAATCACATCCCGCAGCACATTTCCCGGTCCAACACTCGGAAGCTGGTTTACATCGCCCACCAAAATCAGGCGGGTTCCAACAGCAATCGCTTTCAATAAATTATGGAACAGGAAAATATCTACCATCGACATCTCATCAATAATTACGACGTCGGTTTCAAGCGGATTCCACTCATTTCTGCCAAATAAATCCGAGCGTTCCTCGCTCACATTTTCCTGTTCTGCCGCCGCTCCATTATACTCTAACAGACGGTGAATGGTCTGTGCCTCCTGACCGGTTGCCTCTGCCATTCGCTTAGCGGCACGTCCGGTTGGGGCCGCAAGCAAAATCGACAACCCTTTTTCCATAAGACACGCAATCAACGTGTTAATCGTCGTTGTTTTACCGGTACCGGGTCCACCGGTAATTACTAAAAATCCACTGGTGAGAGCTTCTCTCACCGCAATTTTCTGCTGGTCATCGAGTACAATTTCCTGACTTTTTTCAACACGCGAGATTAGTTCATCCAAAGCCTTCGTCGGACGCTCCACCGGCACATTTAGGTCAAATAACATTCTGGCACAGTTCATTTCCGAATAATATAAGGACGGCAGGTAAACATCCCGCTCCTCAGTCACAATCACGGATTTATCATATACCAATTCTTCTAAAGAATCCATCAGCTGATCCATCGACACACCAAGCTGATAAACCGCCTCCTGTAAAAGCAGTTTTTCCGGCATGTAGACATAGCCCTCTTTGGTTCCCGCATTTAACACATACAAAATACCTGCACGGATTCTCGGTGCAGAGTCCATCGCAAAGCCGCTTTTTCTTGCAATTTCATCCGCAATTCGGAATCCGACGCCGCTGATATCTTCTGCCATCCGATACGGATTTTCACGGACAATTTCATAAAGTGCGCTGCCATAGGTCTGATAAATTTTTACGGCAAGCGCATTTGAAATTCCATACTCCTGTAAGAAAAGCATGGCTCCGCGCATTTCTCTTTTTTCCTCAAACTGCTCGGAAATTGCACGTGCTTTCTTTTCCGTAATTCCTTTGACCTCCGCAAGCCGCTCCGGCTCTTTTTCTATGATTTCAAAGGTTTTATCCCCGAATTTATCCACAATCCGCTTTGCCAGTCCGCCACGCACACCGGCAATCGCACCGGACGAAAGATATCTGAGCATCGCCAGTTCATCATCCGGTTCCTGCACCTCACAGGACATCACCTTCAACTGCTCCTGATAAATCGGGTGCGTAACAAGTTCTCCCCTCACACATACATATTCTCCCTCGTTTAGAAATGGAACATTTCCGACGCAGGTTTCCTCCACATCTTCATCGGGATTTTCCAATTCAAATACCGTGTACCCATTTTCCACGTTGCGATAGACGATGTGTGACACATACCCTCTTCTTTCCTCCATGAGTGCCTCCTAAATATGTAAAAAGCCCTTGACTGTGTTTCTTTTCGTCAAAGGCTTATTCTTTCTTTGATTTTCGCATTATACTTTGTTGTTCACCATTGATTCGTAAAGTTTGTCTGCGATGCCAAGTCCCTGACCGCTGTTTACCATCTGGTCAGCGATGGCAGATAAATAATTGTCCTGAAACATATTAACGTAGTCATTGCTGTTATCCTCGTCATCATCCGAAAATACTTTTGCAGATTCTTCCATGGATTTAAACGTCTGCTGCACCAAATACGATTCAAACTGCTTGCACGCATCTAACATTTCTTCATCCGTTTCGGCATCCTGAATCTGGCTTGTCATTTTCTGCGACACTGCATCGTTTGCCTCGGTCGAATAATTTGTAAAATAAGTATCACCAATTGAAGATACTGCCATATGTCTCACCTCGCCTTACTTATCATGAACGTAAATTATTTGCCTGCTGAAGCATCTCATCCGATGCTGTGATTGCTTTTGAATTCATTTCGTAAGCACGCTGGGCAATAATCATATTTACCATTTCATCGGCCGCCTGTACGTTTGAGCTCTCCAAGTAGCCGGATACAATTTTCGAATTTAATTCTGTCGCTGTATAAACCGTAGGTGCTCCTGACGCCTCCGACTGCAGATAATTCGAGTTTGATGTTTTCTCAAGTCCACCGGCATTTGGAAAATATGCCAGACCAATCTGAATTCCGATATTCCGCTGGTTGTTATTCGCATCCGGATAAGTCAAATTACCAAACTGGTCAACGCCAATTTTACTGGAACGGTATGTATTCGGAACAGTAATTGCATTTCCGTTTACATCGAGTACCGGATTTCCCTCACTGTCTGTCAGGGCAATGCTGTCGCCCTGAATGGACATATTAAAATGACCATTTCTCGTATAAGCAATACTTCCGTCTGCTAACTGTACACGGAAAAATCCCTCGCCCTGAATGGCGTAATCAAACGCGCCATTTGAAGCATTTAAGGCTCCCTGTGTAAAATCAGAAGAAATTGAGCCAACACGGACACCAAGTCCAACCTGTGCTCCTACCGGCTTTGGTTCTCCGGTCGTTGTCGTTGACTTTGCCTGCAAATTCTGATAAATCAGTGATTTAAAATTTGCTTTCTGAGTCTTGTATCCGGTTGTATTAATATTTGATAAATTGTTTGCAATCACGTCAAGATTGCTCTGCTCGCCAATCATTCCACTGGCTGCAGTCCATAAAGAACGCATCATCGGCTGCCACCTCCAAATAAACTATTACTTAAGTGCTCCTACCTGATTAACCGATTTGTCTAACATCGAATCGTATGAACGAATCACTTTCTGACCCGCTTCATAGGCACGGGTTATAGTAATCATATCGACCATTTCGCGCACAACATTAACATTTGACTGTTCGGTATAACCTTGCAAAATTTCTCCTTCTGCATCTTTGGTCGTGGCTCCGTCCACTGGTTCATACATAGTATCTCCGTATTTTTTCAAATAATCGTAGTCCTCAAAATCAACAATATTAAGAGTATCTACAAGTTCGCCGTCTGCCATAATCTGTCCGGTCGCCGAAATTGATACGTTTTTCGACGAAGGGTCGATGGTAATATTCCCATTTTGTCCCTGGACGGCATTTCCATCAGCATCTACCAACAGACCGTCTTTCGTCAGATGAAATCTTCCGTCTCTTGTGTAACGCGTATGAACCTCTCCTGCCTTGTCCGTTACACTCACTGTGAAGAATCCACTGCCACTCAATGCCAAATCATATGTACCCCCGGTCTGTCTGACCGAACCCTGCGAATAATCGGTATAAGTTTCTCCGATTTTTACGCCAAGACTTAAACTTCCAATACACTCATTGTGATATGCCTGTGAGCCGTCTCGAATCTTAATTCCAAGCACCTGGTCAAATGCCTGACTGGCAACTTTTTCATCTTTATAACCAACCGTATTTGAGTTCGCCATATTATTGGAAATAACATCCAGTCTTTTCTGTTCATTTGCCATACCGGTCCACGCTGTATAAAGACCTCGGAACATATCATACCTCCTGTTCTTTTTGTGACCTGTAACCGGAAAACTTAATTAGCATCCCCCATAGTCACTTCTCCACTTAAAAATTCCACATAACGACCGGTACCAATTGCAACTGCTGTCATCGGATCTTCTGCCGTCATCGTTGTAATTCCTGTTTTGGATTCAATCAATTCTTCTAATCCATACAACAAACTTCCGCCACCAGTGAGTACGATTCCGCGGTCTGCGATATCGGCTGCCAGTTCCGGCGGTGTTTTTTCCAGTACACTATGTACTGCTTCTACAATCTGTGAAGTTGTATCTTTTAATGCTTCTTCTGTTTCCTCAGAAGTAACGGTAATGGTCTTTGGCAGACCGGTCACCAAGTTACGTCCGCGGACATCTACTGTCACACTTTCCGGCCGTGGATAAGCAGAACCAATGCGAATCTTTATATCCTCAGCGGTTCTCTCACCAATCAGCAAGTTGTGTTTCTTTCTCATATAACGGACAATCGCATCATCGAAATCATCTCCGGCAATCTTAATCGAAGCACTGACAACAGTACCTCCCAAACTGATTACCGCAATATCCGATGTACCACCACCGATATCTACAATCATATTTCCACAAGGACGAGCAATATCAATACCGGCTCCAATTGCAGCTGCAATCGGCTCCTCAATGATCTTTACATCGCGTGCACCTGCCTGAAAAGCAGCATCTTCTACAGCTTTTCTCTCAACCTCTGTTACCTGGCTTGGCACACAGATACTAATAAGCGGTTTACGAAATCTCTGTTTGCCAACCGCTTTCTGAATGAAATATTTTAACATCTTCTCCGTTACGGTGTAATCAGAAATAACACCCTGACGAAGAGGACGAACTGCTACAATGTTTCCCGGCGTACGTCCTAACATCAGACGCGCCTCTTCTCCAATTGCTTTAATCCGGTTTGTGTCACGGTCAAAAGCAACAACACTAGGCTCTTTTAATACAACGCCTTTTCCTTTTACATATACCAATATGCTGGCGGTACCCAAATCAATTCCAATATCAAAAGCCACTTTACTAATCTCCTTTCACTATCTCCTGTATACCTGTATAGCATTCCCATTATCTATACATATTATAAACGTATTTCCAAATATTTCAAAGTTTTTTTTTGCAAAATTTCCATCTTTTTGAAACGACGAAGGTTATGCTGCCCTAATTTTCCTCATCATAGGCTTCTGCTGCCTTGAGCATAATCGCACATTCCACACGTTTGCGCTGCAATTCACAGCCGGTTTCATACGGTTTGTTAATGTCACCGTGGCAGTGATAAGCATTTGCCGCACAGCCGCCGCTGCAATAGAATTTGGCAAAGCAGTTCCTACACTCCTCTTTTGCATATACATTACACAATTTAAATGTATCGCGCATATCCGTATTTACAACACCGTCATCTACATTTCCCAAGCAAAATTGTTCTTCACCCACGAACTGATGACAAGGATACAAATCGCCCCACGGTGTAACCGCTAAATATTCTGTTCCGGAACCACATCCGGACAAACGTTTGTAAACACATGGACCGCCGCTCAAGTCAATCATGTAATGGAAGAAATTAAATCCTTTTCCCTGTTTTTTGCGGGCAAGCATCTCTTTTGCAAGAATGTCATAGCCCTCACAAATTTGAGGAATATCTTCCGGCTGGATGGCATACGGCTCTTTCGGATCTGCCACAACCGGCTCAACCGAAATCTGTTCAAAGCCTTCATCTGCCAAATGCAGCACATCTTCAACAAAATCCAGATTATTATGGGTAAATGTTCCACGCACATAATATTTCTGCTGGTTTCTCGATTCTGCTACTTTTTTGAATTTATCTATAATAAAGTCATAACTTCCGGTTCCGTTTTTGAACGGGCGCATGTGGTTATGCACTTCTTTACGTCCATCAATACTTAAGACAATGTTGTCCATTTCTTGATTTGCAAATTCAATGATGTCATCGTTTAACAAAACACCGTTTGTCGTTAAGGTGAAACGGAAATGCTTGTCTTTTTCTTTTTCAATTTCTCTGCCGTAAGCTACTAATTTTTTTACAACATCAAAGTTTAAAAGCGGCTCTCCGCCAAAGAAATCCACTTCAAGATTTCTTCTGCTGCCGGAATTTTCCACCAAAAAGTCCAATGCTTTTTTTCCTACTTCATAACTCATAAGAGAACGGTCGCCCTGATATTCTCCTTCACCGGCAAAACAGTAACGGCATGCTAAGTTGCAGTCATGGGCAATATGCAGGCAGAGTGCTTTTACTACCGTCTGTCTCTTTTTGAAATCAATGACGCCTTCTTTGTAAACATCTTTTGTGAAAAGTGTTCCGTTCTCCTCTAATTCCTGCAAGTCAGAAAAGACGTCTTTTAAATCCTCTTTCGTAACTTCTTCTTTATAATCATTCTTCAAAATAACATCGGCAATACGTGAAAATTCGGCTTCTCCATAGCGATCTGCATTTTCTTCATCCATCAGAGAAAGCACGTCATAAACAACGTCATCCACAACATGAATGGAACCGCTGTTTACATCTAACACAATATTATATCCATTATTCTTATACTGATGTATCATCCTTGACCTCTCATTCTGTAACGGTGACGCTATAACGTGCAATGAGGACTAGACCGAAGTCTCCTTCGGTCAGCCCTCCATTGCTCATAATCACCGTTTATTCAAACAGTTTCCTTACTTATTTGTTTTCGCAGCTCTGGTTTCCTACTGTACAGGATGTTTTACAAGCTGACTGGCAGGATGTCTGACATTCTCCGCATCCACCTTTTTTCAATGTTTCTTTTAAATTCTTTGTTGTCAAAGTTTTAATTCTTTTCATGATTGCCTCCATTTAAATCCATCGTTTCGTTTTCGTAACTCTTATTGTAGCATAGGTTTTTGTGTTGTGCAAGATAATTGTAGGGTGATTTTTTTAATTTTCCGTAATTTAGCAAAAGGTTTTACGCTTCGTGGGCGCTTCCGCTCGTTGAGTGCGTAACAGTAGGGGCACTGAAACTACCAGTGCCCCTACTGACGTACTCAAAACCCACTCTTCGTAAAACTTTTTGTTAAATTACTATAATCTTAAAAAGATTAACAACAATTATCCCGCTCTGCTTGCTCCTGAAGTTTCGTTCTTGGACTGTGTGAGTGATGTAAAAAGCTTCTCAGACAACTCTTTTTCCGGTATTTGTGGTAAAGAGTTGCATTTTTTGCTGAATTTAAGGTTATTGCATCAGAAATTGCGCTGCAAATACAACTCTTTTTATCTGATTTTACGCAAAGCGTTGCTCCCGGAAGAAATAATTAAGATTTTTCTCCAAAACATGCAACGCTTTTTTACATTCAAACCGATTTACGTTGCATTGAGACCAAGCAACACTTTAGTTCTACAAGATTTACTTTCTTCCTGCCTGTGTCATGCCTCCTAACATGCCACCGAATGCACAGAGAAATAATGCAGGGAAAACGCCCGGGATTCTTGTGAATGCTTCTCGGTTCAGTATCATGGAAACGGCAACTAAAATGACATAGTACAAAATTCCTGCCAAGAGTCCCCACAAATATTTTTTCCCTTCCTGCTTTCCGCTCACTACCATGCCACCAAGGAAACAGGAAAACACATACGAGAAAATAATACCGCCCCGCAGCACGCCTTCCGGCAGTTCAAACTGAAATAATAAAAATGCCAGAATCAGCAGGCAGATACCAGATATCAGATAGGAAAAAACAACACCTTTTGTCAATGTCAACACACTCGATTTTTTCATAACCCCTCCGTTCCCGGCGAACCCCCGCCGGCATTACCGTGTACTCTCTTTTCTTACAATATGATACTTTTCAAAAAAATAGAACTGTGGTACACTGGATGTCAAGGGTTTCAAAGTCCAGCCTTTTTGTGCTTGCACTAAAAAAGGCTGGACTTTGAAACCCGCCCGAACATGAGGAAGGAGCGATTTGCTGTGCAAATCTGCGGATTCCGAATGTTTGACCAAATTGCGGGAGCAGCTTGCTGCGAAGCAATTTGTTGACATCCATGTATGTCTTGAAAGGCGTTCCTTATGCGTCCACGCAGGAAAGGGCTGTCTTTCAAAACATACATGAACACTACATCAGGAGGCAATTATGAAATATATTGATTTACATGTTCACTCACTTTTTTCAGACGGCACCTGCACTCCGGAGGAGCTGGTAGACAAAGCATCTGCGCAGGGACTGGTTGCTTTTGCCTTAACCGACCACGATACGGTTGGCGGCGTTGACCGGGCATTAGCGGCTGCAAAAGATAAGCATCTGCAGGTTATCCCGGGCGTCGAATTATCTTGTGAGTATCAGATTACACCGACACGTTCCAAAGAAATTCATATTCTTGGCTACAATATTGACTGGAAACAAAAAGAACTTCTTGATACATTAGAAGCTGTCGCAAAAGAGCGTGACGACCGCAATAAGAAAATGTGTGAAAATCTGCAAAAAGCCGGGTATCCGATTGATTATGATTCCTTAATCGAGCGATTTGGAAACACAATACTCACCCGTGCACATTTTGCCCGCTTTTTATTGGAAAAAGGATCAATTCCAAGCATTGACTCAGCATTTAAAAAGATTCTTGCAGCCGATGGTCCTTATTTTGTAAAACGGCACTATCTGACACCCAAAAAGGGAATTGAATTAATTAAAAATGCAGGAGGACTTCCAGTTCTTGCTCATCCCCTGTTATATAAAATGTCCGTGACCGAACTTCATCATTTACTGGATGAGTTATGCGGCTACGGTCTTCGCGGAATCGAGGCAATGTATTCGAGAAACCGCGGAAACGACGAAGCTTTTGTGCGGAAATTGGCAAACGACTATGGTCTTTTCATCACCGGCGGCACCGATTACCATGGTGCAAACAAACCGGATTTGGACATCGGAACCGGCGAAGGAAATTTACGGGTGCCGGTTATGCTCCTCGAAAATTTGAAATAAGTTCTTCTGCTGCGGCCGTAATATCTTTTCGTCCGACAATGGCAGAGATAACGGCTGCACCGTCCACACCGGTTTCACGCAAAAGAGCAATATTATCTTCATTTACCCCGCCAATGGCAACAATTGGTATTGGTACGGACTCTTTAATTTCTTTTAATTCTTCTAATGTAATATGACGGGTATCCGCTTTTGTGGTCGTGCCAAACACATCCCCAACGCCAAGATAATCGGCACCTTCACGCCATGCTTTTTGCGCAAGTTCCACGGTATTGGCTGTCGCCCCTACAATTTTATCAGCACCTAAGAGATTTCTGGCTGCATCAAGCGGCAAATCACTTTGTCCCAAATGAACGCCATCCGCGCCTACTGCCAAAGCAATATCTATGCGGTCATTAATCAAAAGCGGCACTTCATACGCATCGGTAATCGTCTTTACGGCCTTTGCCATCTCATAAAATTCTCTCGAAGAACACTCCTTTTCCCTCAGCTGGACAACACTCACGCCGCCCTTAATTGCCAATTCGACCGATTCCTCGATGGTCTCCGTTGTCATAATATTTCGATCGGTGCATAAATACAACGTATAATCAATATCCGGTTTCATGTTACATTCCTCCTAAAATTCGTTCCACTTCAACTGCATACTCCGGTTTCTTACTCCGGATTTTATCAATTTCATCCAGACACTGTTCCATAATGCCGGTGTTATAATCCATCTGTTCACGCAGTTTCTGTCTGCGCACATTCAAATCATGCCTTACCTCAACCATTTCCTTTGGCTCGACTAACGCTTCCACCTGACCTAACCAAATATCACAGTCCTTAACCTCTAACTTCCGAAGTTCCTGCAAAACCACCTGATTCGCCTCATGAATCCGGATACTGCTCTCACGCTGTCTTTCCCATTCTCTCTTGGCACGGACATACTGCGTGCGGACAAAAGAAAGCTCAGCCGCGTTGCGCACCTGATATTTATGATACATATAATCCAGTGTGCGGACATTATTTACATATTTAATTTTGACACGGTTCAAAAGAAAAATGGCACGGTTGCCTTTCTTCTCCGTAATCACCATATCAATCCGGTTTTTTCTGGCTTCATTCAAAATAATAGCCGCAAATACAAACGTCACAAAAACCGCCACGACAAACGCAACATTAATATTCACCTTAAAGCATGCCATCAAAACCGCAAGCATTGCAAAGGTTGCAATCAAAAGTGCTGTCAGGCATTTTCCAAGTACCTTTAACATCCCCTGCCTGTGAATGATATCCTGTTTATCCGCAAGCAAAAGATTTTTCTCACCGGAAAGCTGACGCAAATCCTGTTTGATTTTCATCTGGTATTCTTCGTATTCCGTTAATTTTTTAATATCATCTTCCACCACGTCCTCATAATTGTCCATGGCACGGCGCTGGGCTTCCGTAAATTTGTATTCCTGTTTCTGGCTCTTTTTGCGCTCTTTCGTCAACTCTACAATCTGCTTTGCCGCAGCCAGAAGTTTTTCCTGCTCCTCTTTTGGTGCGCGGTCAATCAGCTGAATGTCCTTTAAATACGATGTTACCTGTCCATATTCAAACTTAATATCTTCACACTGCTTTTTGGCCTCTTTAATGTTCTCGCAGAGGTGCTCCAAATAAGCAATGCGCTCCTTGTCATTGCGCAAATCCACTTTTTCTTTTTCAACACGAACCATTTCCTGTTCCAGTTCATTTAACAGTTCCTTCGTATCCTTTTTCTCCTTCACCATGTCACCTCCTGCCTAGTAAGCAAATGCCCTTCGCAGCTGCTCTTTGTAATCATCCATCATCGATTCCGTTTCTTCCGGCACATAAAAACCGGCAAGCACTTCCTGATACTTTAACCGTATCTGCTCAATTTCCGACGGTTTTAAACCAAACGACAAACTCTCCTCCTCAAACGTTTTATCTTTTTCTTCCATCAGCAAAATCCACAAATAATGCTGCAGCGATTCTCTTTTATTGTTCCGGATATAGGCTTCGCGGAAATCCTCCCCCGCCTCCAAAAACGAAGACGTGTAAAAATGAGCAATTCCCTCATTATGTAAAATATCTCCATACTCTTCCGGTGTAAACGAAATCGCATCCGGTCCCTGCAAAAGTTTCCGGTAAGCCATCACTGCCTTTCCGTAATGTCCGGTGCGCACATAATTGTCCGCCTTAATCTTCTTTTTCTGATAAGACGGCAAATGGTCAATCTCATCTAATACCTTAACAATCCCGCGGATTTCTTCTTCGTTGTAGTAATCACAGCCGCAAAGTGTCGTAACAACCAAATCTTTCAGCCCATGCTCTCCCACAATCATTGCCTCTAATTTCTCTGCTAACTCTTTTAATCCCAGTTCTTCCTTCATCCATTTTGCCAGAGAGATCTGAAAAAATTCCTCGTTTATGCCGTAAATATTGTGGTAAATGACATAGCACAATTCTTCGATGGAATAAATATTTTGCCCTAAATACGATAATTCATATGGCTTTTTGGCTATTTTCCCTTTGGCAAGAATCATTTTTTCCTCTCCTTTCTCTTTTACAGTTCTACCTGTTTTTCCCAAATCCGGTTTGATGTTGGAAACAGCTCTCCGAATCCTTCATCCTTTATTGTCACAATGCATTGGCTCGGCGACTCAAAACGAATGCGTAACATCAGCCGGCAGTGCCTGTCAAGCCGTCCGGTAAGCGGGTCAAGTTCTATCATAAACTGCTTTTCTTTTTGGGTTAATACATTTTTTGTCTGCAAAGCAAGCTCGGTCTCACCCGAAGGAATCAGTTCCAATTCTTCATCGACTAAATACCAGGGAACTCCTGCCTCTACAAGAACTACCTTCTGCTGCTTAGCCTCCGCATATAAGTTCACCGCAACCTGCGAAGTCACCATCTGCTCATCTAACAGAAGATAATCTCCTAACCGCTTTTCTTCTGCCATCTCACGCGCCATCAGACAGGCACCGCTCACATACAGATTTCTTCCTTTGAAAAGCCTTCTGCCCACACACAATTTACGAAACAGCGAATCTGCCCATCCGCCTTCAAAGCCCTCTCCGGCCATGTAAAGCGTTGACAAAAGTTTTTTGTGAATCGCACCATACACAACATTTTCAAAAACGGCCGCCTTGTGCTCTTTATTTTCCTCCGGTAGAGAAACCGCCCCCGAATAATCGCGTTCGGAAACACCAACCAAAATCGGACTTTTGCTTCTATCTACCTGCATCTGATAATATGTCAACGTATTTCCCTCATAATCAAATAAGCCGACATCATTCATCCACAGTTCTTTCTTTTGGTTTAGCACATAATACGGAAATGCCTGCTTGTGGCTAATCACCATCGCACGCTCCCTGCCAATTCCAAGTTGTTCAAGTGCCGCATAAATGAGTTCCATATATTCTCTATCCGCATCCTTTACCGTAACAACGAGCTGCTTAATCGTTTCGCCAGGATAATCTTTTCTCGTAAGGGAAAGTGTTTTCCGAAAAAAGTAAGACAGCATATTCAGAGGTTTTGAAATTTTGCCGTCAACAACCACATCTTCCTGTCTGCGAATCCGCACAAGAAAATCCCGCAAAGGCTTTTCGCCCGAAAGTGCAATCTCGGTCGGAATCAGCCCTTCCGGATTTTCTTCCGTTTGTCCGATAAGCACCGGTATATTCTTTTCTCTGTCATAGACAGCCATCTGTGATTTTTCTTCGCCCAGGTCAAACCCAAGCAGCAGTGTTCGTTCACTCATGTGCTCTCTCCGTTTTCCTTCCCTTTTCTTTACTGAAGCGTAAATAATTTCTTAGCCGCAAAGCGGTCTTTTTCATAACGTCTGCGCAGACTGCCATACAACTCCATATCACCGGTATTCTTTGCTGCAATCATATCGTTAAGCATATGGAAAAATCCCAGCGCGCCTTTCGCCTGCTCTGTGCGGCGGGCGCACATCACTTCCGTTCTCTCTCCCGTTGTCTGCTCCTCAATGTAACAATATTTTTCTTCGCCGTCAAACAACAGCATTTCATACACATAAACACCCGAAAAAACCTGCCGCATCGGCATTGTTTTTTTCACTTTGCCGCCACGGTCTGTCTCACAAAGGAGAATTTCTCCCGGTGCGCCGCTATAATACTGGATAATCACGGTATTTTCAATTTCAAACGGAACATTCACCTTGCCAATATAATCTTTCATAAAGGCGAAAACAGTTCCCTCGCTCGCAAATTTTTCCAGATTCATTTCCACAAATTCTTTTTGCTTGCTGGCAAAATGCTCCTCTAACCGGTAATGGCGCAAAACAGCCAAAACCATAACCGCATCTTTTTCATACATCGCTTCTTTTTCAATTTTAACAAACATTGGTTCCGACAACTCCTGCCGCTCCACGACATAATCATAAGCGAGCTGCGACAAAAACGCCTTCACTAACATCCGGTTTTCACCCGATTCCATATATTCAAGATAAATCGGCTCATACGGCTCCTGACTGGCACCGACAAACAAAACCTGTGCCAAAAGACGCTCCGTAATATCTTCATCCGCCCCGACTTCCGGCATTTTCCGGCACTTTTCGTAAAGAGAAGTAAAAGTAATTAAATCTCCGGTATAATAGCGGCGCAGATATTTCATTGCATCCTTTCCGGCACAGCCCTGATGATACAAGTAAAGCGCCCATTTCACGAGCATTGGCTCTGACTCGTCCTTATGTTCCTTCACAAGCGCCTCTACGAGCGTGGAAAATGCATTCTTATCACATTCCGGCACACCATAGCGCAGCAGCATAACCTGTGCTTTTTCGTATTTTCCCTGTGCAATGCAGTCCGCCGCCACATCCGCAATCCGTTCCCTCTTAAGTGTAATCGGATTAAACTGCTCAATCAGCGAAAACAATGGCTCTGCCATGCCCTCACGGTGATAATAATCATATAAACAAAGCAAAATTTTCTCCCGCATTTTCCGCCGTAAACAATCCATTTGCAGTGCATCCTGTAACACCAGCGCCTGCATATCCGTCATTTTTGCAGAACGCTCTGCCTTATATGCCAAGTGCGTAATCAGCTTTGGATTTTTTGCGCCAAGTTCATAACACACAGGCGCTAACTTTTCCATCGAAAGCATTTTTTCCATCCGGTAATCAACCGTACCCGAATAATAAAGCCCTCTCTCATCCACGAAAAACAGCTGTGTGTTCGGAGTATAAAGCGAAACTACCGCTTGTCCATTTTCAAAGGAATAATAGGTCTGATCCTTCGTCTCACGGTGCACAACCGCCACACCGTCCATCCGGTCATTGCCGCAGGTAATCCGATGTGAAAACATCACTTCAGAAAGGTCATCCGCCATTTCTTTTGTCAGCGTTTCTTCTGTTACACACGCTTCATAGAGCAGCGCCAAATCCTCTGTAATCCGGTGGTGCGTAAGATTTCTCTCTACAAATTTATGAATCTGCTCGCCATAAGCCTCTAAAACTTCCGGTCTCTCACCAGCATGTTTCACCAAATAGGCGTACAGAAACGCTTTGCATCTGTCATTCAAATGATTTTCATATTGAAAATAAGACAGCACCGCATCCGGAAGGTTCCGAACTTTCTCCGTATCTATCGTATACATATAATATTCATACAAATCCGTCAGCCGCAAATGCTTGTTGACACCTTTTTCAAACCACGAGAAATATTTTGCATCGCGGATTTCATTTCGGATGAGCATTCCACAGATGCCATGGAGCGTATCGGTCATGACAAAGAACTCATACAGTTTTTGTAAAATGGAAAACACTCTGGCATCAAAGTGTGGCAGGCGTTCTCCAAGAAAACTAACGGCAAGAGATACTTCTTTCGTAGTTAAATCACGTTTTAACCCATAGTTTACTGCGTTAATTGTCACGTCATCCAGACTGGAAATCAGGGTAGCATCCTCGCGGTAAGCAAGCATCATCGCCGAATATAAAAGCGGGCTGTTGCTGCCACTCTCCAACTGCGCGCGCAAATCTTTCTCTAACAAATGCCCAAAGCGGTAACGCTCGTCCACCTGCGTTAAAAGGTAAGTCAGTAAATCACTCTGATATCCGTTTTCCGCATACGAAGAAATCAGATTCGCCAGTCCGATGCGGTCCTCTTTGCGCTCAGAATCCATAACCTTAATAAATTGAATCAAGATATAATTTTCTACCTCTTCCAGTGATTCCCCTAGCGGCGGCATTTTTAAATTTTCCGTCTCCTGGAAAAAGGAGAGAATATTTTCCTTCTCGCGCAGAATCACGGCAATATATCCGCGCACCGCCTGCTCATATGTGCCACTGATTTTTTCGAGAATTTCACGATTCTTTTTAAGGAACTTTCCGAATGCCTCTCTCGTAACCCGCTTCTCCTGATATGATAAAAACATACGAATTGCCATGGCAATCGCTTTTTTTCTGGCTCTTTGAATCTTTCGCTCTTTTTCGCCAATTCGGTTGTGCGCTGTAATATGTATTACTTTTTTCTCATACGGCGTCTGCAAAATCAAATCACCGTGGCGTCTGCCGGCCGGTACTTTATCTGCACAAATCGTAAATTCCAAAACGTCTCGTCCATCCACAAATTCATCCGTCCACAGAACATGCGTCTGCACTTCAATAAAATCTGCCGTTGTGCGGACATGAATCCCCGCATGTCCCCATGTATTCACACGAATCGAAATTGCATCGGCTTTGTCTGTTCCATCTAATTCATATACCAGTTCTCTGCCGGATGGATGCTCTGTTTCAAAGCGGATGGCTTTCTTTTTCTTCATCGCCACCAGAAATTCTTCCAGACTTTGAAGTTTTGTATTTTTCTTTAACAGACAGTCGTATAAAATGCGCCCGCTCTCATCCCGATATAAAAAGGCATCCCGGAACTCCGGTGCCAAAAATAAATCAACGCCATGTTCCGGATTTTTCTCGATCCGCTTCTTTAAGGTCGGATAATCCCGAATCTCTCCTTCTTCATCTCGAAGCACAGGAGACACAATTGTAATCTCATACGGCAACTTTTCTTCGCCGCAGTCAGTAATTAAATCTAGATTTCCCTTTAGTTTTTCCCCCGGATTTAATTCGCCGGCATCCACATCAACCGTCAGTTCATTCTTTGTCCCATCAAAAAAAGGCAGGAAATCAATGCACATCTCCTCGACAGTGCCAAATCCTTTCACTCTTGTGCCGAAAGAATTTTCCAAAAGAAAGCTTGCCGCCCCATGTGTTCCCGCTGTTACCTCAAACACCAATTTCTCAATTGATAAACAAAGTTTTGGCGTTTCATATATGAAATTTCCTTTTGCCAATGACAAAATCTTTTCTCTCATTGATAACCTCCTAACCTCAATTCTATAGTATACCATTTTTTATGCATTCTGTGAATAGTAAGAATCAATCTATTTTTGTATTGCTAAGTTCATGCAGTATGTCTATAATAAGGAGAGGACGAAAGAGAGGAGTGACTCAAATGGCACTAAAACCAAAAGAACATTTTCACGGAAGCGATTTAGAGAAAATCGAGGCCGTCTATGGAATAAAAAAAGAAGACATTATAAGTTTTTCTGCGAATGTAAATCCACTTGGTGTTTCGTTTCGTTTAAAAGAAACTTTAACGAATCACATTGACGCTATCACGACCTACCCGGACCGTGAATACACATCTCTGCGCAAATGTATTGCAGACTATGTACACACAAACTATAAAAATATTGTTGTCGGGAATGGTTCGACAGAATTAATTTCGCTCTTTATCCAGATTACACACCCGATGAAGGCACTGATTGTCGGCCCGACCTATTCCGAATACGAGCGGGAAGTCGCAATGGGTGGCGGACGCTCCCATTACTTCAGCCTCACGGAAGCCAGCGAATTTGAACTGGACACAAAAGCACTCACCGAGGAACTTTCCGCCAATGTCGATTTGCTGATTTTGTGTAATCCAAACAACCCAACGTCATCTGTCATCAAACGCCAGCAGATGCGTGAAATTCTGGATTACTGCAAACGCAAATCGATCACCGTGCTTGTCGATGAAACTTATGTGGAATTTGCCGAGGAACCAGATGAAGTAACCGCGATTCCACTTACCGAATACTACAATAACATTGTCATTTTGCGCGGTATTTCAAAATTCTTTGCAGCACCGGGACTCAGACTTGGCTATGCCATTTGCGGAAACCGTGATTTGCTCAATGAAATCAATCAGAAAAAGAATCCTTGGACGATTAACTCATTGGCTGCAATCGCCGGAGAAATCATGTTTCAAGATGAGGATTATATCAAAAAAACGAGAGAGTTAATTTCTTCGGAACGAGCACGAATCTGTGCACGCCTTGATAAGAGTCCGAACTTTAAGGTTTATCATGCACACGCTAATTTTGTACTCGTTAAAATTACGACCGATAAGTTTACTTCGGAGGACGCCTTTGACGCCTGCATACGCAAAAACCTGATGATACGGGACTGCTCTACATTTCCGTTTCTGAATAATAAATATATCAGACTCTGCTTTATGATGCCGGAGCAGAATGATGCGTTGCTGGAGGTTTTGCTGAATCTGTAGTAAGATTGGCTTTATTTTAGGTTCCGCAATTTATTTAATTCCTATGCGCTTCGTGTGCCGCTCCCGCTTAACAAATATGAAAATATCGATAGACAAAAGACGTCTATCTGATATTTTCGTATTTGTAGCACACTCACCACATAGGAATTAAATGAATTGCCGGAATCTAAAAAATCCAAGTAACTACCGTTTCATGCATTTGCTGCTAATCTTTTTGTTTTCCCGCAAAGCAGAAGAAACTCTTTGTGACTCGTGGGTTTTGAGTACGTCGGTATGTGGCACTGGTGTTTTCAGTGCCCATACCGCTACGTACTCAACTAGCGAAAGCGGCGCAAGAGGTTCGGGGAACCTCTGACCTGCGCGGACCGGAGTGGAACGTAGAACCACGAAACGCAAAGAGTTTCTTCTAACTTTTATCGATGAATAATCTCATGTCTTCCCGGTCCATTGGAAACCAATTTAACCGGAACACCTAATTCCTTTTCAATAAACTCGATGTACTTACGGCAGTTTTCCGGAAGTTTATCGTATTCCGTAATGCCGCGGATATCTGTCTTCCAGCCCGGAAGCACTTCATATACCGGTTTTGCCTTTTTCAAAGAAGCTGTTGTTGGGAAATCTTTTGTTACTTTGCCATCGATTTCATAGCCAACACATACCGGAAGTTCATCCAGATAACCAAGTACGTCAAGCACGGTAAGTGCAACTTCTGTTGCACCCTGAATCCGGCATCCGTAACGGCTCGCTACCACATCAAACCATCCCATACGTCTTGGGCGGCCTGTCGTAGCACCGTACTCACCGCCGTCACCACCGCGGCGTCTTAATTCATCTGCCTCTTCTCCAAAAATTTCACTGACAAATTCACCAGCTCCAACAGCACTTGAATATGCCTTAACAACCGTAACAATTCTCTTAATCTCATATGGTGGAAGTCCTGCTCCCACTGCACCATAACCTGCGAGTGTAGAAGAAGATGTAACCATCGGATAAATACCATGGTCAGGGTCTTTCAAGGAACCAAGCTGTCCTTCTAACAAAATTCTCTTACCCTGCTCTCTTGCCTCATAAAGGAACGCAGACACATCACATACATATGGCTCAACCATCTTGCGGTACTCGCGCAGCGTATCCATCAACTCGTCAACATTCAATGTCGGTTTGTGATACAAATGTTCCAAAATAACATTTTTCTGAACACAAATGCGCTCTAACTTCTCACGGAGAAGTTCTTCATCAAAAAGCTCGGAAACCTGAATTCCGACTTTTGCATATTTATCAGAATAGAATGGCGCAATACCGGATTTTGTCGAACCAAATGATTTTCCAGCCAGACGCTCTTCCTCATACTGGTCAAACAAAATATGATATGGCATCACAATCTGGGCGCGGTCCGAAACTTTAATCTTCGGCATCGGTACACCACGATCAACAATTCCCTGAATTTCCTTAAATAAATCCGGAATATTCAGCGCAACACCATTTCCGATAACACTTGTCGTATGGTTATAAAAAACGCCGGACGGCAGAATATGAAGGGCAAATTTACCATAATCATTTACAATAGTATGACCTGCATTACTGCCTCCTTGAAAGCGTACGATAATATCGGACTCTTCACCGAGCATATCCGTAATCTTTCCTTTTCCTTCGTCTCCCCAGTTTGCTCCTACAACGGCTGTTACCATAGCCATTCCTCCTTAATGTCCCGCCTTCGCGGCACCGATTATTTGCATCAAAAAGCACATGCGTTAATATTATACATGAAAACACGCCGCACTTCAACTTCTTTCGCAAAATTAATCCCATTTTTCCATCAATAAAAAATCACGGATATTCTTATGCTTAATTCCATTGCGCCCAAAATCAAATTCATCCATAGAAACCACATATTTCGGATAATTATCTCGTATGGAATCAAAAACACCAAATTCTCTTGTAATCGTTTCCTCTGCCGCTAACAGATACGTCACCTGAACATATAATTTGTCACCGCGTTTGTCTCCCACAAAATCAATTTCCCGGTTTCCGTATTTCCCCACCGTGACCGTATAACCACGACGAAGCATTTCCATATACACAATATTTTCAAGCACAAGGTTAATGTCCCTCATATTTCCACCATAAGCAGCTTCTCTTAATCCGTGGTCCACCAAATAATATTTTTCATTTGATGCAAGAATCTGTTTGCCCTGCAAGTCCTGACGTTTCACCTGATAAAATAAATACGAATCACAACAATATTTGATATAATTTAATATTGTCTCTGCTGCCACTACCCGGTGCTCACTCTTAAAAAATTTAGCAACCGATGACGCTGAAAATGTAGTTCCGATATTCGCCATCACATAGGCAACAATACGCTCCAGCAAATCAATATCACGAATTTTATTACGCCTCACGATATCTTTCAGTTGAACAGAATTAAAAACATCTGTCAGATACTGTCTGGAAGGTTCTTCCTCATAAGAAAGATTCGCCAAATACGGCATTCCTCCCAAAAGCAGATATTTCTGAAATGCCAAAGTCTCTGTTTCATCCGGCATCTTTTGACGGTACAATTCAAGAAACTCCGCAAAAGAAAACGGATAAATGACAAACTCAACATACCGCCCGCCAAGATATGTCGCCAGTTCGCCTGACAGCAATTTGGCATTAGAACCCGTAATATAAATATCACAGTCTAAACTTACCCGAAGGGAATTAATGCACTTTTCCCAGTCGGTGACTTCCTGAATTTCATCAAAAAAAAGATACACTTTGCCCTTTATCTCTGCCGCACGTTCTAAAATTTCACTGTGCAGATTTTGTGCTGTCTGTAAATGTGCATATTGCATATTCTCAAAATTAATGCAAATAAACTGCGACTGTGAAACACCTGCTTCCAGTAATTCCTCTTGAACCAATTCAAGCATAACCGATTTTCCGGCGCGCCGCACCCCCGTCATAACCTTAATCAGGTCATTTCCTATAAATGGACGAATCCTTTTCATATACAATTCTCGTTTAATCATAACTGAACATCCCTCCATTTTCTCAATTTCTTACTTATAGTATATCCAATTTACAACAAAAAAACAAGGAACAATTTTGAATTTTATCAGTTATAACTGATAAAATTAGAAATCATCCCTTGTTTATTTGATATATCTGCTATTTTCCAATCTCCGCCAGCCGTTTCTCCGGCCAATCCGTCGACGTATGAATATTCAATATGCTCGGCGCCTCATGCATCGCATTGTAATACCACAGTGACGCCTCGGAATCATCGCCTCTCTCGTGGAAATACTCGCCCAGTTCAAAACACATTTCGGCGGAGCCTTCGGTGAGCATATCTTTCAATGCCATTTTCATCATAATGCCCGCGTCCTTCCGGATTCTTGCCGCACGGCAGACCACGCATGCAGCTTCCTTCATCTCATCCGCACTCCGCTCCGGGTCCATGACAGACGCCGCAAAAAATTCTTCCGCTTCCAAAAAATCTTCATCATCCCCGGAAATATACAACTCCATCGCATACATGTGATGCAGCCGTTTTGACAGCCGAAGCCCTTTGTGAATGTGTTTCTGAAAAGTTGCAAAATCACGCTTGCAGTGGTTGCTCTCCGGATAGTGCCCGATGACAATATCCGAATCAAAAACAACCGGGTCTAAGCGAACCATCTCGTGAATCGGTTCAATCCATGTAAATTCCCGGAGTCTTTTAAAAAGTTTCGGACGATATTCTTCATCAAAATTATATGCAGTTCCATGAGACAACTGATTGCCATACTTCATCTGCACAATTTCAATTTCCGGCAAAAGCACTTCCTTTAATTCACGAAAGCGTTTTCTGTTTTCCTCGTCAATTACCTCATCCGCATCCGCTGTGTAAATATAGTCTTTTTCTGCCTTAGAAAAAGCAAAATTCCGCGCTGCCGAAAAATCATCCACCCACGTAAAATCATATATTTTATCTGTATAATTTGCCGCAATTTTCTTTGTTGCATCCGTGGAGCCGGTGTCAACAATCACAATTTCATCCACCAAATCCGCCACACTATCTAAACAGCGTGTGAGAATTTTCTCCTCATTTTTCACAATCATACATAAACTAATCTCAATCATATTCTATCCTCCTATCGTGGAATCCGGCACCAACCGGCAATTTGTATCTGTAACTCACGGCGTCCATTATATTCATTCACCGACGGATAATAGGTAAATGCAATGTCTAACAGATTTTCGCGCCCCTCGTACATCCGCTTTAACTCAGCTTCTCCCCACTCCGCAATGACAAACTGCTCAAACTCCTCCGTCCGTCGGAAACAGACTGCTCCGATGCGATTACCGGCATCGTTTTGCACCTGTAACTTTAACACCGTTCCCTCTTGACCAAATTTGCGTCCCGACAAAATACGAAAATGCTGTTCCGCAAAAATCGGCTTTGGATTTCCCACACCAAACGGCTCCATTTTTTCAATTTCACTTAACAATGTTTCTGTTATGTAGCCAATCGGCATCGGTGCGTCAATTCTTACGACCGGGCGAAAATCCTCTTCTGTCAGCACACAATTTTCATTTAACCGCTTTTCTAACTCCGGCAAATCCTTCCTGTGAAGTGTCATGCCTGCCGCCATTTTGTGACCACCAAACCGCTCCATTAAATCTTTGCACGCCAACAATTCATGAAACATGTCATACGCCTCAATCGAACGCCCGGAGCCTTTCACAAGACCGTCTTCCGTTTCCGTAAAAACAATCGTTGGGCGGTTGTAACGCTCCTTCACCCGTCCGGCAATAATACCAACAAGACTCTCATGCGTATCCGGCAATAATACTATCAACACCTTTGGAAGCTTATTTTCATTCTCTTTCTCCGCCAGTTTTAAATACGCTTCTTCCGCACCATCTTCTGTCATTTGCTTGCGGGATTCATTAATTTCCTTCAACTTCTCTGCTTTTTCTAACGCCTTTTCTTCATCCTCTTCCATCAAGAGAGAAAAGGATTCTGCCACGGTCGCTATCCGCCCTGCCGCATTAAAGCACGGTCCCAGAATAAAGCCAATATGCCCTGCCGTAATCTCTTTATCATCCAATCCCTGTACTTTAAGTAATGCACGAAGTCCTGTATTTTTTGTATGAGAAAGAGCCTGCAAACCATATTTTACCAAAATTCGGTTTTCCCCCTGCAGTTCCATTACATCAGCCACCGTCGCAATCCCGGCATATTCTAATAATTCATCTTTTGCTTCTGCCGGAACTTGTTGCACATCATACAGTGCACAAATCAGTTTAAACGCCACACCGGCACCACACAACCCGTGAAATGGATATGTTTCATCATCCCGCTTTGGGTCCAGCACAACATCTGCAGCCGGCATCTGCTCCTGCACCTCATGATGGTCGGTAACAATTACCGTCATACCAAGTTTCTTTGCATAATCCACTTCCTCATTCGCCGCAATTCCATTATCGCAGGTAACAAGAAAATCCCGTCCGCCTGCGAGCGCCTCATCTACAATACGACGATTCAGTCCGTATCCTTCTTTCACACGGTCCGGCGTAAAAATTTCAGAATCCAGTCCAATCCTTTGAAATCCCTTCCACAAAATATAAGCGGAAAAAATTCCGTCACAGTCAAAATCCGAAGCAATTGCCACCTTACGCCCCTGCTCTCTCGCTTGTACAATCTCCTGCACCGCCTCATTCATGCCTTTCATCGTAAACGGATCATGCAAGTCATCTAATGTTCCATACAAAAAACTCCGCATCTCCTGCTCACTTTCGACACCGCGGTTCATAAGACACCGCACCGCCAGAGGCGAAACCTTTAACTTCGCCGATAACCCATTAAAATCTCCCTTTTTCGCTTCCACAATCCATTTTTCGCGCACAACTTTTTCCTCACTTTGCTAATCTGCTTTCGTATATGTCAAGTATAGTTGATTCGCAGTGGATTTTCCAGTAGATTTTAAGGTTAGTTTGTGTCAAGTGTTGTTGGCACAAACGATTTTAAGGATAAATTTGACTTTCCACCTGCTTCTCTTTATAATATCCAGTATACGACAAGAAAGGGGTACCCTCTATGAAATGGATACGTTTTACACTTGATACACATACAGATGCCGTGGACATGCTCAGCTATATGCTTGACGAAATCGGCGTGGAAGGAATTGAAATTGAAGACCATCTTCCATTAAGCGAAGAAGATAAGAAAAAAATGTTTGTCGATATTTTGCCGGATCCGGAAGATAACGATGGGACTGCAAAAGTTCACTTTTACATGGAACCGGAAAACTGTGACCCGGAAAAAGTCATGATTCAGGTACAGAATATTTTTCAGGAAATCAAACCTTTCTGTGAAATCGGAAAAGGAACCATTTCTCTTTCGGAAACCGAAGACAAAGACTGGATTAATAACTGGAAAACATTTTTCAAACCGTTCCGTGCTGCCGACGATATCGTCATCAAGCCAACCTGGGAAGAATATAAAAAAGAAAAAGATTCGGATATTCTTATCGAAATCGACCCCGGCATTGCTTTCGGCACCGGTTCCCACGAGACAACGAAACTTTGCATTCAGGCTCTTGATAAATATGTAAAGAACGGAGACTCCGTCCTTGATGTCGGATGTGGCAGCGGAATTCTCTCAATTGCCGCTTTGAAACTCGGCGCCAAGCACGCCACCGCAATTGACATTGACGAAGTAGCCGTAAAAGTTGCTGCTGAGAATATGGCAGTAAATCATATTCCGTCTTCTGACTACACCCTTTACGACGGCGATTTGATTTCCAACGCTTTTTTGAAGGTGAAAGCCGGAACCGGCCACGACATCGTGGTAGCAAATATTCTTGCCGATGTCATTATCCCGCTCACAGGCGTTGTAAAACCTCACCTTAAAAAAGGCGGTCTTTACATTACATCCGGCATTATTGATACGAAAGAAGCAGAGGTTCGTGAAACTTTAATTGAAAACGGATTTGAAATTCTTGATGTAACTTATATGAAAGAATGGTGCTGCTTTATTACGACAATCTAATAAAAAAAGCTAGTCAAAATCATCGATTTTGACTAGCTTTTTTTATATAATCATTGTATCACCATCTATCGTTATATGTATATTTTCAACCTGAGTAGTTATCCTTTTAGCACGCTTTTCTACCATTCCACAGTTCCAAGCCACTATCGTTCCCAGCAATAAAATAAAAATAACTACATTTGATACAATTAGCGGAAGTAACCTTTTATTTTTGTTTACAAGTAAATTAATATAATAAAACAATCCAAATAATACATTTATCAGCACGAGTCCAATTATCAACGAAACAGTAACCGTTCGATAAATACTTGCTTTGGCAACATTATTTAACACAGATGTCGAAAATGCAATCCCTCCAGTAAACGCCAGCACAACTGCAGCAAAGATTCCAAGAATAGCGATATATTCCCGTTGAGAACTCTCCAATTTTGACTCAACCTCTGAAATCTTTTTTTCTGTGTTTTCATAATCTTCTTGTATTTCTTTTGCTTTTGGAATTTCCCCTTGTAAATAATTAATTTCACCTTGAAGATTTTTTAATGTTGATTCTCCATACGCTCGTTTATCTGTGGCATCCGAATATGCAATTCGTGCAATGTCTAAATTTACATGGTCATACAACTTTCTTATCGATCCACTTACGTCTATCAATCTTTTTCCATCTGCCGCTTTATTTTTTACTTTATATTTCCTCTTTAATGCATCTAAATTTTGCCCAAGTATATTTATATCTCCTAAATCAGGATTCGATTTTACTTCAACTAAAATCGCAAAAATATCGGAATAATAATGCCGAAAACCTTCTTCTGTTGGTTCTGCATCATAAAGTGCCTCAAGCCGCCGATACATATTCGAACGACATGTGGCACTTTTTAAGAAATCTTGATTTTTTGAAAGTTCAATAAGAATATCACGAAATTCTTTTCGCTTCATTTCTTCTTTCGCTGATACCATCTTTATCCCACCGCCTTTATTAACTCTGTAGGAATCACTTCATGTGATCCTGAACCATTTTTATAAGTCTTATCCCACGCACCACCTTTTTTATGCGTCTCTTCAACTAAATCCCATGGTGCCAAAACTCGTTTACTTTCTACAATCGAATCAATCAGTTGCTTATCTTCTTTAGCCACATCATATTTTATCGACGAAAAGGAAATAGGCATAGCACCATATCCACAATAATGGTCATACACATTTGGCACAACAGGACCAAATTGCCAAGCTTCTATATTATCTGAAAATGCGCGGTCACCTCTATCCAAAAAAGCCTTTTGAATATAATATAAAATTTTTTGCAACTGCAAATTACTAATAGGACAATCTTCCTTAATACATTTTGAAACGATGTACGTGGATAACTCCATTGCTTTGTACATATGACCCCCTCCTCACATAATTTGTTTGTGTAGTATATTATACTACAATTGTTTGCAAAATACCACAAAAAAATACCACCCGCCAAAATTATTTTGACCGGGTGGTATTTTTATTTTAAGAATCTCTTATTTACTTATAAGCATCCTTTGCGTTTGCTACTGCAAAGAAAGCAGATTTTGGTGAATACAAGCCATTGAACAAGCAAGGTACACTGCTTGCACGCCATGAAACACCATCATACAAACTCCAGATAACAAGGGCGCTAATCTTTGTTCCCTTTGCTTTACTCTGCAAAAGAGCACCCATAATCTGGTCATAGTAAGCAGCCTGATCCTGATCTGTTACTACTTTATCTGCTGTCGATGTGTAACCGGCATCAATCTCTGTGATATGAATGTCCATATCCGGCATATTTGAGCGGAAGCACTCAAGTGCCTGTGCATACAAATCCGGACTGTGTGCTGCATTGCCAACTGTCAAGTGACTCTGCATGCCAAGACCATCACAAATCTTTCCATCCTCGTTAATAAAGTCAATTAAAAGAACTTCATCTTCCGGACAAAGATAAGTATTAAAGTCATTGTACATCAATTTAACATCGTCGCGGTCATATTTTTTGCAAATTTCATCTGCCCACTGGAATGCTTCTTTGACAAACTTCGGACGAAGCGTTACTCCGGTACTTGACATATAACCGGCATTTTTCTCTTTATCCGTAATGCCATAAATCGTATTCCAGAATGTTCCCTTAGGATTTCCGCTGTGCATGTACTCATTTACTACGTCATATGCATAAAGAACGCATTTGTTCTTATCGCCGCCGGCAAGTTCCAAATCTTTCTTCAAAACATGTTCCATTACATTCTTTACAAAATACTCAAGACGCAAATCCATGTTTTCTTCAGAAGTATTCTTACTCTTGTTATTTACAACAGAGAATCCTTTCTGGAAGAAATAGGTAGGAGTCTGCTCATGCCACAGTAACGTATGTCCACGAAGTTTCAATCCTTTTGCGTGGCACTCGGTCAAAATCTTATCAATCGTATCAAACTTGAGTTTCGGAACTACGACACCTGTCTTTTTAACAATTGTGTCCTTTCCATCTACAGTCTCTGTTACGTTATATGTTGCGGAGTTATCTGCCTGTTTGTCATATCCTTCCGGAATATACAAACCTTGTGCTTTGGCATCTTCAAGTGGCACTGCATCAATTTTGTCAGAATCCATAACGGCATTCGGTTTCATCTCGTTTCCAGGCGTAATACCATTGTACTGCTCATTCAGGAATTTTGATGCTGTATCTCCAAGAAGATCATTTGCGGATGCACCAACCGCTACCACACCAAAAGTATCACTGTAAATATCTTTCAGTTTCGGAATATCCATTGCTTTGGATGGCTGTGAAGTTTTTACAATCTTCATGTTATCAACATACATATCACCGGTTGTACCATCATCACTCTGTAAATAGAATCCATAGAAGTACATGTCATCCGGTACAGTGATTTCATAGTCAAAATCTTTCCACTGGCCTTTTGTCGTTTTCCAGCGGGTTTGCGTGATACGAGTCGGCATATAAGCATACGACTGATCGCCACCTTCAATCGGAATCACCTGTTCGTTAAAGTTCAATGAAGACACTTCACTGTAGGCAGTAAAGGAAACGCGGTAAGTAGCACCACCTTCTAATTTCTTTGACAGATTAATCATAGCTCCCTGCCAGCTCTTTGAATTTGCTTCACGGTGGCATTTGAGAACTTTCTTGCCAACTGCACTGTTGCCGGTTGGAAGTGTACTCGAATCAACAACCTCCAGATAATCTTTTCCGGTGTTGTTATCATCTGAGAACGCGCGAAGAATCCATCTTTTCAATCCTTCCGGATCCGGAGTATCCTCGTTTACGCAGTCCGTCGACTTTGTACCAGTTTCTACATCCTCAAAATCTTCATCATACACAGTTGCTGTTGCCGGGTCAATCTTTGCTTCCGGCACTGTTGTAGGGAATGTATCCGGGTCTTTTGCTTCCGGTGCCTTTGCCGTTTTGTAACCCTGGTCAAGTGCACGCAGTGTAGGAACTGCTGTCGGAGCAGCCGTCGGTGTAGCCGTAGCTTTTGCTCCCGGTGTATCAGTTACCTTTGCCGGTGCAGTCGGTGTTGCCACCGGTGCTTTTGTTACTGTTACTTTGTCTGCTTTTTTGACTGTAATCTTACAAGTCTTTTTGTAGGTCTTTTTACCTACTTTGATTTTGGCAGTCAAAACTGTCTTTCCTGCCTTTTTACCTTTGATTGTTACGCTGTTTTTCTTTTTCTTAGAAAGCGTGACAACCTTCTTGCTTTTCACAGACCAAGTTGTCTTCTTAATCTGCTTTGTCTTAACACCTTTCACTGTAACTTTCTTTGTTTTACCTGCTTTTACAGAAACCTTTTTTACCAAAGATGGCTTCTTTGCAGCCTCTGCCTTTGGTGCGCTAAGCGCAGGAATAACAAGAGAAAGAGCTACAGCGGAAACAATGAGTTTCTTCATCTGTCTCTTCAATGTCTTGACCTCCTTTTTTATGTTTTTATAAAAAAAAGCACTACCCGATTCGAGTAGCGCTTTTTTATCTGTATAAGTACTCGTATACGTACTTATATTTTATCATTTTAATAATGAAATAGCAATCACTTTATAAGATTTATGATATATATAAGCAACATTATATGTGTGTATCACCATATCTCTATATTAGCTAATCCCAATACTGCTTTTTCGCATCAATTACAGCATAGAATGCAGCTTTTGGCATATACAAACCATTGAACAGACATGGGAATTTTGCCGGTCTCCATGATACACCATCATACAAACTCCAGATAATCAATGCTGTGATGTTGCCGCCATTTTTCTTGTTAGTCAAAATCGCATTCATAATCTGGTCATAGTATGCTGCCTGATCCTCATCCGTCAATGGCTTGTCCTCTGTGCTAACCATTGTTGCATCAAGTTCAGTAATCTGAATCTCCAAATCCGGGCAGTTCAGACGGAAGTACTCCAATGCCTTTGCATAGTTTGTTGCACTGTGGAACGAGTCCGTAATGTCCAAGTGTGACTGCATACCAATACCATCACATACTTTACCCTCACTATTAATGTAATCTACCAGGTGAATGATATTTTCCGGATTCTGATAGCAGTTATAATCGTTATAAATCAGTTTAACATCCAAACGGTCATATTTTACAATCATTTCGTGTGCATATTTGAAAGCATCCTTTACATAAGAAGGACGAAGTGTCACACCATGGTCTTTCACAGACTTATCATATGTGCCGTAAATCAATCCCCAATAAGTAATATTCTTGGAGTCTTTCTCCGCATTTGCACTGTGCAGATACTCATTTACTACATCGTAGGAGTATAAACAATCTGCATACTCACTGCTCAATACATGGTTCATAACTGTCTTAACATAGAACTCAAGACGCGTATCCATGCACTCTTTGGATGTGTTGTACTTCTGTCCTGTCGTAATTTTATAATTCTGCTGGAAGAAATACTTCGGTGTCTGCTGATGCCATACCAATGTATGTCCACGCAGTTTCACGCCATTCTCATGAGCAGCTTTCATAAGCTTATCTACATTATCAAAGTTCAGTCTCGGCACGGCATACTCACCCGTAGCTGATTTGAAACGGTTGTCATCATAAGAAGTGTAGTTATCCGGAATAATATATCCCATGGATTTTGCATCCTCTACTGTGATGAAATCGGTCTTATCCGCAGAAACTTCATCGGTTGGTTTCACAAGTTTACCAATCGTAGAGCCAAGAATTGCATCCGGTTTCATTTCGTTACCCGGTGTAACGGCATTGTACTGCTGAGAAATAAACTCGGAACCATTCTTACCAAGAATCGAAGCAATTCCTGCTCCAACGCCGACAATCGGGAATACATCTTTGTAAGTATCCTTCAAAGAAGCAATTGTTTTGTCCGGATTTGTCTGCAATGTCTTTGTCAAAGTAATGTTGTCAAGGTAAATGTCATCGTTACCATTTCCGTTATAAGACTCAAAATACAGTGCATAATAAAATTTATCATCCGGTACGGAAATCGTAAATGTTACTGTATTCCATTTTCCTTTCGGAATCTTTGTAATTGTTCCGGAAGTCGGACCAAAGTTACCATAACTTGGTGATAGTTCTTCCAGAGTCTGCTCCTGATAAGAACACATCAAATCGGTGTTCTGGCAGAATACATCTGCCTTAAGTTCATAGGTACATCCTTCATCCAGTTTATCGGTGATGTTCATCATCGGCCCCTGCCATGTTTTATCTTCACGGTGAAGGTGAAGTACATGTGTATTATTTCCTTCAACCGGAAGTTCACTTCCGTCTACTACATCCAAATAGTCTTTTGATGTTCCGACGCCACCGTCAGCAGCTTTGTCATGTCCACGAAGAACGACACCCTTGATACCATCACCTGTGATAGCATCTTCTGTTTTTGTTCCAATTTCTACATCTTCAAAATCTACGTCATAACCAACTTTGGTAGCCGGATCAATCGTAGCTGCCGGTTTCGTAGTTGCAAACGCATCTGCATCTTTTTTTGGTACTTCTGTTATATTTGGTGTTGCCAACGGTCGGAATGTAGCCACTGGTGTTGCCGTAGGTACCGCTGTTGCAGTGTTTGCCGGTACTGTTGTTGCCGGAGTCTTCGTTGCGCCCTGTGTTGGTTTTGCAGTAATAACTGCAGTTTTCTTTACTACAGTAATTTTCGTCTTTAATTTATGGGTCTTTTTGCCAACTTTAACTTTCGCAGTCAAAGTTGTTTTTCCTGCCTTTTTTCCTTTTAATGTTACGCCGGTCTTTTTCTTTGCCGAAAGAGAAACGATTTTCTTTCCTTTCTTTGGCAATGACCAAGTCGTCTTTTTAATTTTCTTTGCTTTTACTTTTTTAACAGTTACTTTTTTCTTTGCTCCTACTGTCACTTTAACGCTTTTCGCACTCAGCTTTGGTTTTGCTGCAGCTTCTGCCTTTGGAGCCAAAACCGCCGGAACCAATAAAGATAAAGCCATAGCAGAAACAATCACTCGTTTCAAACTCTTATTCATGCTTTTCCCTCCAAACATAAATCCTTACATATATTTCCTATAACAATTGTGTTATAAAACACTTTTTCACTACACGTCCAAATTATAATATCTTTACATGAAAAGAAGCGCCACTCTTACGAGCAGCGCCTCCCATGATTCAATTTTAGTCAGCCTTATCAGCAAATAATTATTTTACAAGAGTAATGCTCTTAATAACAAAGTGCATATTTGCTGGCAAGGACTGTAACTGAAGGTTAAATCCTGCTACTGTTGCAAGTTCAGAAGGATTTGTCTTAGCAATCGTTAATGTGCAGGTTTCTCCAGTAAATGGAGAAGACAACCATGCTGTGTTTGCTTCTGCATCATCTTCACCTGTCCAGTTTGTATCAATACCATTGTCGAATCCATTCAGTTTTCCAGATGCCACATATGCAATTTTACCATATGTTGGAGCACCTTCTGCACCTGCGTAATCTTCTACTTTCTTGCCATCTGCATCCTGTACTTCCCATGCAATCTGCAATGCAGTAAAGTCTGCAAGGTCAAGATTGTTGTCTGTAAGATATTTAGAGAAGTCTACATATGTCATTGCTTTTCCAGCCATGAACTCAAGACCTGCTGCAGAACTTGTAGCTGCTACACCAGCGCCTTCGCCAGGATTTGTTTTTGCTACGATATCAGCACTTGTCAAATCAAATTTATGAGTTTCGATTACAGTAGGCTCTTCCGATGGCTCTTTAACTGTAATATCAACAGAACCAGTTACGTTGCTTCCATCTGTAGATGTTGCAGTAATTGTTGTTGTACCTTCTGCACCCTTCTTAGCTACTACAGTACCTGCGAAGTTTACAGTTGCTACGTCTTCGTTGCTGGATGTCCATTTAACGATCTGACGTGTTGCATCAGCAGGTGTAACTGCAGCTGTTACAGTTGTAGTCTTACCAGGAGCAATCTCTGTCTTAGCAGCTTTTACATCAATACCTGTAACAAGTTTGTCATATTTAACTTTTACGAAGTCAATTCTGTGAATTGTTACTTCAGCACCAGAAGACTGTGGGCAGAATGCGATAGCTGTCAAATTCTCTGGGTTCATTCCTTTACCCATAAGCATAGAAATAGGAATGAAGACTGTACGTGTCTTGTAAGCTGCTTTTACTGTGTTACCGGCAGTGAAAGTAGATTCAGCTTCCCAAATCTCATCATCTGTGTGGATCCATCCGCCTTCATATGTCTCAGAAGAAGAAGAACCTGGGAAACCAGCGGAACGAAGCTGGTCATTTCCGTTATAAGTACGGCAGTTCATCTCGTTCTCTGATGTTACTTTAACACGAACGTAGTCATAAGCAGACATGTCTTTTGTACCATTGTCATAACCCATGAATCCTTCACCACGTGTATCAGAAATATCAATGATGTCATCATCTTTGGTTGCCGGGTTGATGTAGTAAGATACACCGGAGTTATAATCTTTTGTGGATGTGAATGTTACAGAACCGTCTTTGTTGTACAAAGTACCATCTTTAACAGTCTCACCATCAGAACGTTTAGCATCACAAGTAAATGTAGTCTCATTAAGTTCTGTCAATGGAACATTGTATGTAGCAGACTCATCTACTGTGTAAGTGCCGGCTTCTGTTTTGATTACGCTTACAGGAGCTTCTGTAGGTTTTGGTGTAGCAGTTGCTGTGCTTCCACCATTGTTGTTATTGTTGTTTGCCGGAGTTGCTGTAGCTTTTGCTGCATCTGTCTTAGCAGGTACCGGTGTTACATTAACTTTGCTTGCCTTCTTAACAGTAATCTTGCAAGTCTTTTTGTAGGTCTTCTTACCTACTTTGATTTTAGCAGTCAAAGTAGCTTTACCAGCTTTTTTACCTTTAACTACTACGCTTTTAGCTTTTTTCTTGCTAAGAGAAACAACTTTTTTGCCCTTCTTATTGAGAGACCATGTTGTCTTCTTAACTTTTTTCTTAGATGTTACTTTAACTGTTTTTTTCTTACCAACAGTTACGGTTACTTTCTTCGTAAGCGTAGGCTTTTTAGCTGCTGCCTCAGAAGAAGTGTTTGGTGCGATTCCTGCCAGACTGAAAGCCATAACTACAGCCATTGATTTTGCAAGAACGGATTTGATACTTTTCTTCAAAACTCTTACCTCCTATTTTATAGTATTGTTTTGGTTTTTATTTGCAAAGCATGTTTCCCGCTTTCGCAGGAAACAGCTTTTACAACATGATTATTTATATTCCGGATATTTTTCCGGGTTTGCTTTGATTTCTTTATCAGTAGGATTTGTATTTTCTTTCCAATCTTTACTGAATACCAAAGACTTCAATTCATATACATGTTCTGGTTTGTTAGCATCAAACTTATTAGCTTTCAATACAACATAACGAACATTCGTAAGATTTCCTTTCGGTGTTGTACCATCCACTTTTACATTCTTTGAATCAACGCCATCAATCCAGTTGCACCACCAGTTTTCTTCTACACCGGCTTCACCATAACTTGTTCCCTCATAAGAACGAATTGCATGAGATCCTTCGAAGAATGGATAAGTAGCGAACTGTACCTGTTTGGTCCAGTATTTATCCTGCTGGAAATCTGCTGTATCCGGATACAATTCAATCGACATCTGCTCTGTTGCTTTACCACTTAATGCAACACCTTTGTAGTTTGACAAATCATATGTCTTGCCAAGATCCAGTACATACATATCTTTGTTTGCCTGAGTAAACGCAAGACTTAATACTCCACCAGCCTGTTTAGCACCATCTACTGTAGAATATACTTTTGTTGTCTTATCATCGTCAGCTTTCTTAGGCATAATCTTCAATGTAGAAAGATCAATTGTAAGATCAGACGCTGCAGCAGTTCCTTCAACAACTTCTACATCAAAGGATGTCTTAACACTAGGATTCTTTGTTACAGCTGCCGTCAAAGTAACCTTACCGGTGCCAACTGCTTCCAGTACAGGATCCGTTTTGGAAGAATCAACTTTCAAAACTTTTTCATCACTGGATGTCCATGTCAACTGAGTCTGAGTTGTATTATCCGGTGTATAAGCAAAGTTATCAGCAGACATACTCAATTTCATGCCCTTAACCATCTTAGTTGGAGCATTTTCAATTTTAACTGCTGTACAAGGTGTCTCACCTTCCAATACAGATACATTATCAATATAAAGTGTCAAACTTGCGTTAGTGCTTGGATATCTTCCTGTATAAGTACTTCCAAGTACCAAAGAAACATTCTTTTGGTTCAAAAGACCGGTCTCTGTGATATTACCTTTAGTCAGGTTCATCTTATTTGGATGCCATCCTGCTTTGTATTTATCACTTTCGCTCTCTTTGAAACCAATGGTACGGTTTTCATTCTTCTTCTCTTTTGCCCAGTCATCATACATCATTGGGAGAGAGTGGTTATTGTATACCATACCCTCGAACTCATCGCCCTTATTTGGAACGGTGTAGTTCTCATCCTTACCGGATGCATGAGAAGAATCAGCGGAGAATTTAATCAGTTCTTCAGAGATTCCCTTCTTCTCAGCGTCTGCTTTCTTAAGAGAAGTTGCAAAGTAATACTCCGGTGTAATTTTACCATATTTTGCAAAGTAAGCATATGCTGTCTTGTACTTCACATCACCAGTGTTGCTTGCTACCACGCGGGACTCGAACTTAATACCGGAATACTCATCGAGTTTTTTCTGCAGTTTCAAGTTGAAGATAGGTGCATAATCGTATGCCTGTGTATCACCGGTATACTCAATCTTTAAGCACTTGTTCTTAGGATTTTCAGGGTCAGTTGCAACTGTCATTTTACCAACGTTGCTGTTCACATACTCTTTACCCTTAGTAGCTTTACCAGCTGTTCCCTGCTCTTCATCGCTCTCCCAGTTATATCCTACCGGATAGCTCTCGAAGTCTTCTACAACGGTCTGAGTTCTTGTGTCTGCCGGCTCATAGTTTGGAGTCGGAGTAGCTGTTGCAGGTTTTGCATTAATTTTAACATTAATCGTAACCTTCTTATTTGTACCGTCTTTGGTGTATCCGTAAATCTTTGTAGTACCAGCTTTAACCGGAGTAACTACACCGTATGGAGATACATAAACAACCTTAGAATTCTTTGCTTTCCATTTCATTCCTTTATAACCAACTTTTGTTGGGGAATATTTTACATAAAGCTGTGCTGTCTGCTGATTTGTAGTAGCAGCTGCTTTATCATCGTACTTAACTGTCATAGTAAGTACACTCTTCTTGGTAGAAACGAATTTTGTCGTTTTCTTCGTTTTCTTTGTACGCTTTGTTGCGTCAGCCTCTTTTGTGTTTGTTACACTTGTTGTAACAACAAACTTGCTAGGCTTAACGGATTTGATTGGTGTACCAATCTTAATTCTCAACGTAGCTTTCTTTTTCTTATTTGCTTTGGAAGCAATTGTAATCTTAGCAGTTTTGTTTTTCTTACCTACTGCCTTGACATAAACTTTTCCTTTAGATTTAACAATCTTAGCAACTTTTGGATTACTTGATTTGTATGTAACCTTTTTGCTAATCTTGCCGGATTTTGTAACTTTTACTTTAATCTGTTTTTTCTGGCCTTTTTTCAAAACCAGTTTACCGCCGTTTACAACGGGGCTTTTCACTTTGACAGACTTGATTTTTGCTTTTGCATCAGCTGTCGTTCCTGTGATTGACAAAGATGTCACAACCATAGCCAGGGAAAGCACGCCGGCCAATGTCTTTGTGACAATTTTGGATGTCTTGCTCATGATTATCCTCCTTTAATATATTTAGCATGTACAGACACTTGTACACATTGAATGTAGTCTCATTATACCATCCTTTATGGGAAAATGCAACCAAAATAAATAAAAAATACCCACTTTTTTGGATAAGTTGCACATTATTTTTTCTCATTTCTTGACAAGAACTAGGAAACTGTTACAATGGGGACAGATACAAGCGGTCACACGCATTTTGACCGGTATGAGAGGAGAACGAATGGAACAAGCACATCATTTATTAGACCTGATACACTCGTATTTTCCACATGAGTCTGCCGATATCCGGACGATATCACCACTGAAACTGGCTTATCTGGGAGATGCTGTCTACGAAATCATTATCCGCACATTAATCATGGAACGAACAGGTGGTCCTGTGAAAAATCTGCACAAAAGAACGAGTGAGTTTGTCAATGCCGGCTCACAGGCAAAATTGATTTTGTGTCTGCAGGACGATTTATCTGAGGAAGAAATCCGCATTTACCGTCACGGGCGCAACGCGAAAACGTCTTCTGTGGCAAAGCACGCAGACATTCATGATTACCGCAACGCTACCGGTTTAGAAGCTTTGTTTGGCTATCTTTATCTGAGTGGCAGATTAGAGCGCGCCATTGAATTATGCAAAATTGGTTTCGAGCGGCTGGATATTTTATTATAGAAAGAAGAGGATTTTAATCATGAAAGAAGAATATAGAGAAGAAAATACAACAAGTTCACGAATTGAGGGCCGCCACAGTGTCCTTGAGGCTTTGCGCGCAGGCAGCCTGATTGAGCGTCTTTTTGTACAGAAAGGCTGTCAGGACGGTCCGGTTCTTACTATTTTAAGAGAGGCAAAGAAGGCAGATGTCATGGTGGACTTTGTTCCAAAAGAGCGTTTGGATTTTATGAGCGAGACAAAAAATCACCAGGGCGTGGTTGCCGTTTTGTCCGCTTTTGCTTATTCCACGATTGATGATATGTTTGCACTCGCAGAGAAAAAAGGTGAGACACCGTTCTTTTTTATACTGGATGGTATTGAAGACCCGCACAATCTGGGTGCCATCATCCGTACCGCAAACCTTGCCGGTGCCCACGGCGTGATTCTTCCAAAGCGACGTGCTGCCGGATTGACTGCTACGGTAGTCAAAGCGTCTGCCGGTGCCATTCATTACACCCCGGTCGCTAAAGTTACTAATATTGTGTCCACGATTGAACAGTTAAAAGAAAAGGGAATGTGGTTTGTCTGCGCTGATATGGATGGCGAGCTGATGTACCGCCAGAATCTCACCGGACCAATTGGCCTTGTAATCGGCAACGAAGGAAAAGGCGTCAGCCGCTTAGTAAAAGAACACTGCGATTTCATTTCATCCATTCCGATGAAGGGCGATATCGACTCACTTAACGCATCTGTAGCCGCCGGCGTTCTTGCTTACGAAATTGTACGTCAGCGTATGAACCACTAATTGAGGAGGATTTTATGTTTGATTATCACGCAGCAAACGATGAAACAATCATCGCCCGCTCCCACGACGGCGATGATGCTGCCACAGATTTTTTACTGGAAAAGTACAAGCCCCTTGTCAAGAAGAAGGCTCGTACTCTTTTTCTGATTGGCGGCGACAATGATGACCTAATTCAGGAGGGAATGATTGCCCTCTATAAAGCCATCCGCGCTTTTAGGGCAGACCGCGAAAGTTCTTTCGTGCACTATGCCTCTCTTTGCATTGATAATCAGTTATACAACGTAATCAAAGGTGCAAACCGGCTCAAAAATTCACCGCTCAACACCTATGTTTCCCTCTACTCACCGCTCAACTCCGATACGGAAAACAATTCCCGCGAGACACTTGCCGATACACTCCAGCCTTCCGAACTTATAAATCCGGAAGACATCGTAATCGACAAGGAAAATGTAACGGACATCGAGAGCCACATCGAAAAGCACCTGAGCAAGTTTGAAAAAGAAGTAGTAACTCTCTACCTTGACGGCAACGATTACCAGCAGATTGCCGTAGTCCTTGGGAAGTCTCCAAAATCCATCGATAACGCTTTGCAAAGAATCCGGGGGAAGCTGTTGAAGATTCGATAAGAAGATGAGAAGCTGGCTCGTTGGTTTTTGGCGGTTGCTTGCGCCGGTTGCTTTTAGTGGCTATTTTTAGGGGTTGGGGCAGCATACAAGCAACTCTTTTACTCATAATTTGTCAATATGGTTGCATTTTCCGGTCGATTTACCCCATTCTTACGATAAAACGCAGTGAAAAGACAACTCTTTTTCCTATTTTCATGCATTTTGGTTGTTTTCATATCAAATAATTTTTTCAGCATGCAACGCTTTTATGATATAAAGCCCATTTAGGTTGCTTTTGATACGCCAAAGGCTTTATGGCAAAAAAAATAAGACCTACCGGTCTTACACAAAACTTTTGAATCCTATAAAAGCTGTTAACGGGACTCGAACCCGTGACCTCCGCCTTACCAAGGCGACGCTCTACCACCTGAGCTATAACAGCACCGTGGTCATAAAAGACCTTACGAGTTGATATTCTACCAAAAGAATTGATTTGTGTCAACTATTTTTTTGCTCTCATAACCTTCTTTTAAACATCTGGACTGATAAAATAAAACACCAACACTCACTTGCCCCTAGCATTTTCCCACCATTTGAATTAAAATAAACCTAACAAAACCATCACAAAAACACTCAGGAGGATGCTGCTATGAAGAAACGCTTACAGTTTTATCTGAACTACTACGAAACATTAACATCAAAGAAATCCCTGACCACCGCAGAGGCCGCCAGGGAACAAGAGCAATTGCTCATTCAAATTCAATTTTTTCAGCACGAACGCCTGATTCACTTAATCGTGACGGCACTTTTTGCACTACTCACGATACTAAGTTTATTCGCCAGTCTGCTTCTTCCAAAGCAGCCGGTACTGCTTGCACTGGATGTATTATTCCTTGTGCTTTTAATTCCATACATCTTTCATTACTACCGCTTAGAAAACGGCGTACAGAAGTTGTACGAATATTACGACAAACTTAATTGCCGGTGAAACCGCCATATGCTTTTCCGTTGTGCATAACAGCACCTTTTCGCTTGGCAAGCTCAGAAACCGTCAAGATGTCATAATCATTTTTTACAAGCCACGGAAGAACCTTCTTCAGCGCCTCCACGGTAGTCGGGTGAATATCATGCATCAGAATAATGCCTCCATCTTTGACATTTTTCTTGATTTCCTTCATGATAGCTTTTGTATTTTTTGATTTCCAATCCAACGTGTCGGTATTCCACAGTACCATCGGATGTTTCAATTTTTTACGCATTTTCTCACTGATGGCACCATATGGTGGACGCAGCAGTGTAATGTCGTAACCAACCATTTTTTTTACTAAGTCAGCAGTCTTGTCATACTGCATGTTCACTTTTTCCATACTCAGTTTTGCTAAATTGGCATGATCCCACGTATGGTTTCCAATTTCACATCCCTGTGCCACTTCCTGTTTCAAAACTTCTGCGCCTTCCTTTACACGGGATCCTACCACAAAAAAGGTCGCATGTGCCTGATACTGTTTTAATAAAGCAAGCACTTTTGGTGTATTCACTGTGCTTGGACCATCGTCAAACGATAAGGCAACCGCTTTCGAGCGAATCTTTGGCACAGGTGTCGGAATGGTCTGCGGCGCAAGTGTCGGAACCGCGGCAATTTCATTTGCAACCCCATCCGGCGCATAGGTTGCCTGTCCCTTTTCAGGAACTTTTGTCTGCTGTGACGCAGCACTTGCACTATTCGCTGCCGCCGTCACTGCTGCCGTTGCCTGTGCCGTCTGTGTTACCGTAACACCGCTTCCACTCGCCACAGCCTGCCCTTTTGGCTGTTCATCATCAGAGAACTCAGCCTGAACCAAGCAGACGGCACCCACTGCAATCAGCACAATTACTGCAATGAGACAGACAATCCATCGTCCTGACACTGCCTGTCCCATACTGCTTCGATATTTACTTCTGCTTGAATATGAACTGTTTCCTATATAGTTATCAGAGCCTTTAGAAAAACGGCTGCGCCTTCTTCTTCGTCTCTCGCGATTATTATAACCTTTCATATAATTCATCTTTACACCTCATTCCGAGAGCAATTCCCTGCTCCCATTACGTAGCCCTAGTATAACACTAATCTTTCGGCTTTTCAATGACGATTTTCCCTCCAATAAATTCCAGTTTTACTTTATTTCCATCCATTCCCATTTGTTCCAGCAACTCACTTGGAATCTGCACACGTCCGGCGCGGTCAAGAACCGCAAACTCTTCCTGCGTCTCTTCTTCCTGCCAGTCAATGTCCAAATGTTCCATGCGCTCGCGGTAATCATTTTTCATAATACGCTCGCTGCTCGTTTTCCCATCGCGGATAGAAACAACACGATTTACCTTTTTTGCCAACTCTTTATCATGCGTTACAATGACAATCGTAAGTCCGAGTTTCTCATTTAACTTGCGGAACATTTCCAAAATGTCATCCGCAGTCTTTCGGTCAACGGCACCGGTTGGCTCATCCGCCAGTAACAGTTTCGGATTATTGGCAAGCGCAATTGCAATCGCAACTCTTTGCTGCTCACCACCGGAAAGCTGGCTTAATTTACTGTCCTTTCTGTGTCCAAGACCTACCAGTTCCAGAAGTTCCAGTGCCCTTTTCTTTTTTTCCTCCTCAGAAACTGCCTTTTCTTTTTCTTCCACAAAAAGCATCGGTGTCATTACATTTTCCCACGCAGTCAAATAAGGAAGAAGATTTCTCGCATTGTTCTGCCACACAAAACCAACGGTACTTCTCTTATATTTAACCAGTTCGTTTTCCGTCATTTGAAAAAGATTTTTGCCATCCACATACAGTTTACCCGCTGAAGGCCGATCTAATCCACCAATCATATTTAAAAACGTGGACTTACCGCTTCCGCTGTTTCCAATAATTGCCATAAGTTCTCCACGCTTCACGGTCAAATCCAACCCTTGAAGCGCCAACACTTCAATATCTTTGGTCTTGTAAATTTTAACCAGACTGTCACACTCAATCATCACATCGTCCGGCACATCCATCGTCTGTTCCGGATTTTCCATTGCAGATTCAGGACTCTTTATTTGTTTTACTTTGCTTATTTTTTCTTTTAAATTAATCTTCATCGGCAATCTCTCCATCCTCAATATGATAGATGCAGTCGGCAATCTCCATCAATCCGGTATCATGCGTCGTCATTACTATGGTTACTCCCTGTTTTTCAATCAGTTCCTTGAAAATCTTCATCACCTGAAGCCCGGTATTGCTGTCAAGCTCCGCCGTCGGCTCATCGGCAAAAATAATCTTTGGCTTGTGTGCAATCGCACGTGCAATCGCCACTCGCTGCTGCTCACCACCGGAAAGTTCCTGTGGCATATGATGCATACGGCTTCCGAGGCCAACTAATTTCAGACATTCTTCCGTCCGCTTTCTCCTGTCCCCTTTGTATCCGGCGAGTCTGAGAACAAACTCAACATTTTCGTAGGCGGTCATCATCGGAATCAGTGCCACTGACTGAAAAACAAATCCAATCTGCGTTTTCCGCATCTGCTCCCTGTCATGTTCCGGCAAATCTTGAATCGGTTTTCCTTCAAATAAAATTTCACCGCTTTTCGGGTAATCGAGTGCACTCAAAAGATTCATCAGCGTCGTTTTACCGGAGCCGGAACGTCCTCTTAGCATCGTAAGTTTCCCGGTCGGAATCTGAATGTTAATGTTTTTCAAAACCACTAACTCCTTGCCACCGGCAATCGGAAAGCTTTGAATCACATCTTTAGTTTCTATCATATTTTCCATTCTGACACCTCCCTAGTCTTCACCAAGCTTCAACGCCTGGGAAATATTAATCTTACTAATCAGCTTACCAAGAACTACCATGCAGATTACAATCACAATGCCGATGACGCTAAAGAGACGAATCATATCTAACGCCTTAAACACAACTGCAAGCGGTACCGTCTGGTCGGTTGATGCATAGAAAATCTGCACCAGTGGCACAAACAGAATGGATGACAAAACACCAAGTCCGGCACCAATCAGAATGGAAATTCCGGAACTGAAAATCTGTTCATTGATTAACATCTGAATAATCTCTTTTTTTGTCATGCCCATCGCACGGAATACACCGAAAAGCAATTCTCTCTGCCGGATTGACAAAATCCAGTAAATCAAAAATCCGGTACTGCACAAAATCAAGATAATGATAAAACTCATCGTCAAAATACCATTGGTTCCTTGGAACAGTGCATCGTTTTTAACGTCTACCAGTTTGGATGCCACATCATCAAACACCGTATATTCGATGCCGTTTTTCTTCGCATAATCGTAAATAAATTTCGAAGAACCGTTGGTCTGAATCCACACCTGATACGGCTTCACGCCAAGCGTCTGTTGAACCGGTGCCAGATTGGCAACAATCAGATAATGATCCGTTGTCACAAGCGTATCCTGCTGATTTAGTTCATGCGTCTGCTTCACATAACTTGGAAAATAATCAAAGAACCCATACACAACTCCTGTCATTTCTTTTTTATCTTTTGTTGTATAGGTTACTTTATCCCCCAGCTTGACGCCCATTTTTTTCTGAAAATTCATGCTTAGAAGAATGGCATCCGGATTACCCGCCATTGCATTCAAATAATTGTTCAGATGCGTCGGCAAAAGTGTCGAATCAAAATCACTTACCGTCAATCCAAAATTTTTCGTGTCAATTGCCATCAACGAAGTTTCTGTTTCATTGTCACTCATTTTTTTGCCAAGTGATGTAGAAATCTCATCCTCACAGTAAACTTTCGTTGCATGTTTTACACCTTTCATGCTCTCATAGGTCGAAAAATCCGGCTCCGTATAGGATACTTCCTTATCCGGATTATCCGCAAGGAACGCTTCGTTGCTCTCCCATTGCTCTTTAAGAACAAGTGTTGCTCCCGTTTCATACCGAATATTACTCTCCGAATTGGAAAGAATCGTCCGCGCCACCGTTGCGTTAAAAATACCAAGTGCAACCGTCAGCATCAAAAAGACCATCATAAAGCTCTGTTTTCCCTTTGTTCTCAAAATCTGTAAAAACGAAGCGAAAAATGCCGGTTTCCAGCGTTTTTTCCCAATCAGATAAACCAGTTTAATCAAAAGCGGCTGAATACGCAGCGCTACCAGACTGGCACTGATGATAAACAGCGAAGAACAAATAAACAAAAACGGGTCTAACGATTCTCCTTCTAGCATCTGCGTCATAAGACTTTCCTTCTGCTCTGTAAAATTATACAAGCCATACAGAGAAATCACGAGCAGTATCACATCCATATATACTCTCTGGAAAATGTTTTTATGCTTTTTGTTTTTGTTTCTTTTTACATTAACAATCGTAACGTTGGCGTCGCGGAAGACCGGTAACACCATGAACGCAATGGATATAAGCATCGCACCAAGCATATACAAAAATACCGAAGTACCAAGCGTGATATGTAATGCTTTTCTTTGAATAAATTCCAAAAATCCATTCGTTGAGCCAAGTGCTTTACATAGGAAATAGCCAAGCGGCAGTCCCACAACAGCACTCATCGCTGACAAAATAACGGACTGCAAAAAATAAATCAGTATAATTTGTTTCTTACTCGAACCACGGCTTTTTAGCAGGGCAATTTCATTTTGTTCCAAATCTAACATCTGTCTGGAAATCATAAAAATGAAAGCCAGCAAAAGCGCCAGTACCGGGAACTGTAAAATAAGAAGTGTTGTGCGCACTTTCTTTGCAGATGTCTGGTATTCACGGAGAACCTCCAAGTAAGCCGGCTCATCAATTTTACAATTATATGCATCCGATGTTTCCTGCATCATATCTTCCGTTTCGCTTACGAACGAATCAATCTGCTCAGCAGCCAGTTCTTTGTAATCGAAAACCAACGACCATGTGGTGGTCATTACAAAAGACTGTTTCTTTAAGTTTATAAAATCACTTTCAAATACTTTTGGTGAAATAAACAAATCCATATAATAATCGGACGGAGATTGTACCCAGTAGGTATCATCTGCCTCTTTATTTGTAAACACACCAACAATTTTTACTCGGATGGCATTGCCCTTAGCATCCATAAAACGGTTGAGCTCAATGATGTCACCCACCATAATATCTAATTTGCTCATACATTTCTGGGAAACAATTGCTTCCAATGCACCATCTGCACCCACTTTATCCTGATACATTTTTCCGGACAACATCGTGCTGTGTTTCTCCAGTTCTGACAAACTGCTGATTTTAATTGTCTTTGTCATGTCATCTTTATTGCGGGTTCCTACATAGTGTCCTCTGGTTTTTGACGACTCGTTATATGTCACAAAATAGCTTTGCTCCACATCAAGGCGGTCTGCTGCACCGGCAGCCTCTTCCTTCATGCTCTGATATTCCTTTTCCTGTCCATCCTGCCCTTTCATGTTGGCCTCAAAAGAAATCACACCCGGGTTTTGATTCTCCTCTTGGATATACTCATCCAGTTTTGAGGACAATGTTTTCTGCAGTGCCGCTCCTTGATACATTGGATTGCTGCAAGCAATGGCAATCAACAAAATATTACCGATTAAAAGACTTACAACCATCCATTTTTTATGGAGAAGTTTCTGCTTGATAAAATGAATCATAACGACTTACCTCTCCTTTCTACTTTGATACAATCGCCAGCGTCTGGCCTTCTTCCAGACCTTGGTTTACCAAATACGTTTTTTCCTGTTTATAGTTACTAACAATATAGCGTTTATGTAATTTGCCGTTTTCTACAAGATAAACAAAATTCTTGATTTCCTCATTCTCCGTTTCCTCGTATACGGCATCCGCATCGACAAGTAAGGCATCCTCAATTTTCAAACTCACTCCTGTGATGTAAATGTTATATTTTGAAAATTGGTAGGATTCTCTATCTTTCTTAGAAAGACGAATTAACTGAGCACCGCCGCTTTCATTTTGCTGCTCACCGCCATTGTCATTTCCATCCTGCAAATCCTGCTGCAAATTATCGGTCGAAATCACTTTGCCTTTTAAGTGATACTTAATACTATCAAGTGTTGCTCCCAAACCAACATCTACCGTCATGTTATACCGCAGACCGGAAGCATCTTCTGCACTTAACAGAAAATCTTTTTTATCACGAATCAGCATAATATTTTCACCGGACGCCTCATCACCGATAGAATCCGTTATCTCTGCAACTGTTCCGCTGTACGGAGACGTAAGTGTGGCAGATTTCCGTTTTTGTACCAAATCGTTATATTCTTTCTCTTTTTTCTGAATGGATTTTCCCTGCTTCTGCAAATCTTTGTACTCACTTTTTAATTTGTTTAACTGTAGCACTGCCAGTTTTTTTTCAGTTGCATCCGTGAGCGTTTTTATCGTTCTTTCCTGCTGCAGCACTTCGTTTCTCTTGCTCTTTAGGTTCACGTCATACTCAGACCTTGCCTGTTCCGTTTCCAGCTTTTTCTTTTTTAACTTTGTATCTGAAATCTTTACGTGATAAGTGGCAAGTTTTTGTCCCTTCACTACCTTCTGTCCGTTCTTTACCAAAATCTTATCCAGATAGGCATTGGAATCTTTAATCGTTACTGCTTTATCATTCTGATAAACCAAGCTGGCTGTCGCCGAAATTTTCTCTTCGTAGGTACCTTTTTTCACCTTCGTCGTTTTATAATGCTCTTCTTCCTTTTTGTTTGTATCTCCTTGATACAGCATTACTTTGGACTTCTGCTGCTCACCGCTTCCACAGGCGGTAAGCACCATACATAAACCAAGGAGAATTGCCAGTTTTTTAATCCTGCACATAGACAACATCTCCTTCCTTTAATCCTGACATAATCTGTGTATACGCATCGGTCTTTGTTCCCAGTGTCACTTTCACTTTCTTTTTCGCATCTCCATCCATACGGTATACATAATGCTCGCTTTTTGCTTTAAAAACCGCATTGCTCGGTACAACCAAAGCGTCTTCTGTGGCATTGTTGTAAAACTCCAGCGTCACTGAATCTCCAACCGAAACATTCGCATCTTTTTCATAATCAAAATAAGTACTTGTCGGGAGATTACCCATCTCCACATCCATCTGTGAAACGTCCTGTTCCTGTGCCGTTACTTTATATTTTTTTCCATTAATCACGGCCTGGTAGCCGCTTGCACGATCTAACACCGAAGAACCAATGTATTCGGTGCGAATCTGTGTTTTATCCATATCGGCAATTGTAATCACCGAAACACCGCCTGTCACAAAATCTCCGGGCGCCAGATTTTTCGCAATTACTTCTCCATTTACCGGGGAATACAACCGGTTCAATTTGCTTGTTTTTTTCGCATTTGCAATATCACTTTTTAATTCACCGATGTACTGTTTCTGCGTCTGTTTCTGCAATTTCAACCGTAGTCTTTCCGTTTTGATTTCTTCCTGTTTCTGCACAATCTGCTTACCAAGGTTGTTCTTATCTTTCGTATTTTTCGCTTGCTTTTTCTGTTTTTTCACCGCTTTTAATTCGATGTTTAACTGCTCGATTTTACTCTGAGAGGAAGCATTTGTCTCCGCATTTTCTGCAATCTGAGATTCTAACTCCTTCTGCAAATCTTTCACCGTCGATTCCGAACCGGTAAGTGTAGCCAAAAGCTGACCTTTCTTTACCTTATCGCCAATTTCTACTTTCACGGCACCAGCCTGTCCCGAATTCGCAAAATAAGCGCCAACCATATCCGGCACTACCTCGCCGGAATAGGAATTCACACTACTTAAATTCATTTTCTTTACTTTTGCCGTATCCACATCAACGCCAACCGGGTCTTTGAGTTTTGGCACGTTCGCTGTCGATTCCTGTCTGCCACAGGCAGAAAGTCCCATCAGCGATAAAATCAAAAGTCCCATCACCAATACACGATACTTTTGCACTTTACAATTCATGGTTTCCTCCCTTTTTGCAAAATACTCCATTAGTTTGTCAATATCTGCTCGTTTTCTTTTAATCCACCGGTAATTTCGATTTCATTCTGAATCTGTTCTCCGGTTGTAACTTCTCTCGTTTCCTTTACTCCCTCTTTTCCCTCTATGTAAACAACTTTTTTGCTTCCCATATCAAAAACAAGTGCTGACGGAACATAAAGAACATTTTTCTTTTCTTTCAAAACCAAATCTACTGTTCCTGTTACTGCATTTTTCAAAGCCAATTCCTGCTTCGGGACAAAATAAATCTGTTTCCCTTTTCCTTTTTTCACCGTGGTCTTGTACTGCTGTCCCATAACCGTGACGGTTGCCTCACTTCCCTGCGAAAAATGGGACGTATATTCGGTTTTACAGGAAAACCGGTTCTTCTTCGCCGCCCTTATCGTGACAAGTAGATTTTCCTGATTTGCATAACCGCCCTCAAGCGATTTTTCTACAAATGTCACCGTTCCGCTAATCGGCGCCTTCAAAGATGCTTCCCGTATCGTTTCTTCCAAACTTTGAATATCTAATTTTGCTAATTCTAAACTTGACCGGCAGCTCTTAATCTGCGCATCATACTGCGTCTTTACGTTTTCTTTTTCTTCTTTACTGCCACCTGTATGATTTAACTGCTCTAGTTCTCTCTGCCGCATCTGTTTTGCCTGACTAATCTGAAGGGTAAGCGTACTGACCTGACGTTTACTGGTCTTTAGCGACTCTTCTTCATCTTCCAGATATTCCTGTAAAAGGACATCACCTTTTTTTACGTGCTGCCCTTTGGAAACACACAATTTCTTAATGCGGATACCATCATCCGTACCATACACATCGGATTTTTTCGTACCTTCATACCGAACGGCAATCGATTCGCTTTGAATCATATCCCCCCTCGTAACAGTATATTTTCCTACATTTTCATCGCTGTACTCTTTTACTAACGGTGCTGCGTCAAACTCTTCTTCTGTTGGCAGAATACCACATCCACACATCATACAAGCTGCTATCCCTATACATAACAAACGGCTGCCCCTTCTCATATCCTTCATCCTTTCTTATTTTCGTCCCCCGGCTCCCAGGCATCATCCCATGCCTTGCAGTAACATTCTGTCTCCGTCGGCAACTGCTTTTTCGCAAGCCGTCCGGCACAGAACCGTTTCACCATGCGGTAAATAACGGCAAACACCGGGACTGCACAAATCATACCTAAAACTCCAAACAAGGAGCCAAAGAATAAAATGGAAAATAAAATCCAAAAACTCTTTAAACCAATGGAATCGCCAAGAATTTTCGGTCCTAATACATTTCCATCAAACTGCATTAAAATGATAATTAAAATCAAGAACAAAACACCTTTGCTCGGACTTGCAATAAAAACCAGCACCGCACTCGGAATAATACCGATGTACTGGCCAAAAAACGGAATGATGTTTGTCACACCAATTAACACGCTTATCAAAATGGTGTACGGAATTCCCGCAATGTTCATAATGATAAATGTCAATACACCAACAATCAGGGAATCAATAATTTTTCCGCTGATAAATTTTGCAAAAACACCATGCGTTTCGCTTAACACAGACAACACGCTTCCCGCTCTTTTTGCCGGCAGAACCGCAAAAATCAGTTTTTTCGCCTGAGCACAGAAGTTTTCTTTTCCTGCCATTAGATAAATGGAAACGATAAGCCCGATAAAAAAGTCAACCAAAACACTGGTTGCATCCATAACACCGTCGGTAATTGCCCCCAAAAACTTATCACTATTTGGAAGCAAATCATTTTGCAGCCAATCTAACAATTTATCAAATATATCTTTAGAGGCTTTCGTAAAATAATCCGCAAATTCCGGATTCGATTTAAAAATATGAGTACCCCAGTTCTTCACATTGTTATAATACTCCGGCATACTCTTTGCAAGCCCTGTGATACTGTCAATAATCTCCGGTATTACTAACATCATAATTCCAAACACAACAAATATCGCCAGAAGAAGTACAAAAAACACGGAACATCCCCTCGCAACATTTGATGCTTTTTTCTTTTTCCCCTTAAAAATTTTACTCCACAATGGAATAAATATATAACGGTCCGATTTATTCACAAGCGGACTGAGAAGATACGCAATCACAACGCCTATGTACACCGGCATCAATGCCGAATTAAGTGCGCCAAATATTTTCCCAAGCCCCGTCAAATTACTCGTTATTGCATAAACTACCAACGCTGCCACAATAACAAAAAATCCCGTGAGTCCGGCGTACCAATACTTTTCCAATTCCTTCCCCGGTCGTCTCAAACAAGCTCACCACTTTCTATAAACTCTTATTCACTATATGCCAAACCGACAAGGGGTATCAGCCAAACGACACCCCTTTGCCTCTTTGGAAAACATTGTATCACAACCGCTTTTTCAAGTAAATGTACAAAACGATAAAAACGTGGATATTTTACATCATTTCATTTTTGATTTAAAAACAAGGCTTGCCAGGTATCCCATAATTAATGCGCCGGAAATGCCGACTGCCGCGCTTTCTAATCCACCATAAAAAGTACCGATAAATCCCTGCTTGTCAACTGCCTCTTTAACGCCCTTAAACAATAGATGCCCAAATCCAATCAGCGGCACGGATGCGCCTGATTTTGCCCAGTCAGCAAAAGGCTCATATAGTCCGAAGAAACTTAAAATAGCACCCGCGCAGACAAGTCCTACCATAATTCGTCCCGGGAGCAGTTTCGTATTATCCATAATAACCTGCACAATCGCACAAATTGCACCGCCAACCAAAAACGCTGTTACATAGTCCATTCTCCCACCCCCTTTCCGGAGCCGGAAATTCCCTCCAGCATAACTGCATGGGCAATGCCCGGTATCGAATTTCCCTCGTTAAAACTTACTGTAGATAACAGCGCACCGGTCGGAACAAACAGTACCCTTTTCCACTCTTTCTTTTTCATTTTCTGAAGAATATATCCACAAAGTGTTATCGCACTGCATCCGCACCCGCTTCCACCAGCATTGGTTCCCTGCTCTTTATTGTAATAAATTTCGGTACCGCAGTCGAAGTGCTGTTTTTCAATGTCGTAGCCATAGCCCCGCAGCATATCAATCAAAATTCTCTGTCCAATGGTTCCCAAATCGCCGGTCACAATGCAATCATAATAATCCGGTCCGATTCCCATATCTTTAAAGTTATGAAGAATGGCATCGCAGGCAGCCGGTGCCATACAGGCTCCCATATTCATGCTGTCTTTAATTCCATAATCGGTTATCGTTCCTGTTGTAATCCCCGTCACTTCCACATAACCGGTCTCTTTGCGTTTCCATTTTGCCCGTGAAGATGCTAAAACCACTGCGCCACTGCCCGTCACCGTCCACGTTGCAGAATACGGACGCTGGCTGCCATAGGCAAGCGGATAACGGAACTGTTTCTCTGCACTGGCAAAATGACTTGAGGTTAATGCGACCACATAATCGGCAAACTCTCCATCAATGAGCATTGCTCCAATCGCCAGAGACTCTCCCATCGTTGAACACGCACCATATACACCAAACATCGGGATATTGAAATTCATGATACCAAAAGAAGTGGCAATTAACTGTCCAAGCAAATCTCCTGCCACTAAATAACGGATTTCCTGCGGCTCTAGTCCCGCTTTTCTCAGTGCAATCCGGGTCGCCAGCTGCTGCATTTTGCTCTCCGCTTCCTCCCACGTTTTTCCGCCAAACAAAGGGTCTTCCTCAACCATGTCAAAGCACTTGCCAAAAGCACCGTTTCCTTCTTTTTCCCCGGCAACACTGCCTGCACCAATGATAATCGGCGGTCTGGAAAATAAAACGCTCCTTTTGCCTACCATTTTTTTCTCATTCATAACCATGTATCCTTTCCGCTTAACTTAGGATTTAGTATGGTTTATGGATTTGTTCTTTATACATTTGAGATTAAAATTCTGCGTGACCTTCTAAAAGATAATCATAAGAAGTTTCGAGTACACGAGTCAATTGCATTAACGTATCAACAGAAAAACCAAAGCCCTGCTTTTCAATTTGAAAAATAAATTTAGGCGAAATCCCTGACATATCCGCCAAATCACCTCTGCTAAGCCCCTTTTTCTTTCTCACCTCTTGGATTCTCAATCCAATTTCCTGATTCATTCTTTTTTCCTCCTTCTTTTCTTCACCAAAGCAAAGACATGCTATTTTATCATTCCCCAAAAAAGCCTATATTCTTTTTTCATAACGCATCCCTTTTATGGCATGAAAGCATTATTCTTTTCCAATTTCATAAAAATCTATGCGTTTATTCTAAAAAATCTTGCACTTATGCATATTTGTCCATTTTAAAAAACTATCACCTTATACTGCTTTTGAAGTGGAACGGTGGGGAAGGCGCAGCGCTAAAGGAATCTATGCAGAAAGGAGATACTCATTCATGAAAAAGTTTAACAAATCTTTTTTGTACAAAATCAGCTCTTTATGTATCGCTCTTGGCGGTCTTATCTATGCACAGGGAATGTGCATGATGTTTTTTGGAGAGCCTGACTTCAAAGAAGTAAAAGAAGATTAAGAAAAAAGGCTGCAAGTCACTTTCGATTTGCAGCCTTTTTACAATTTACAAATCCCCCCTCTTCATGATTTCATATAACGAAGATAACATAAGATACACTTTTCCCAGTTGATTTGGTTCAAATTTTTCTATCAACTCTATAATTTCATTTTCATAAGGAAACTCCGTATGCCCTCTAAGCAGATAATCACAGGATGAATCCAGTGCTTTGGTCAGTTTTAACAATATGTCTACCGAGAAGCCTGTGTGCTGCCGTTCAATCTGGAAAATATATTTTTCCGATACTCCCGACATCATGGACAAGGTATCTCTTGTATATCCTTTGTCCAGTCTCACGTGTCGTATTCTCTCTCCAACCTCTTTGTCCATTGTAAATTCCTCCCTTTTCTTTATTTAGAGATGAAATATTTTATCATTTATAAACAATTAAATGTTTTTATTTTCATAACGTATTTATTTTCTTGCACAAAAGCAATTTTCTTATCCGTTTTCTACTATATGACGCTTTTATTCCGTGCAGTATTTACACTTACGCATATTTTTCCTCTTCCATTTTTTTCTTTTCTATACTGGCTTGCAAAAGGAGGGAACAACATGAGTGTCTATGATAAATCGCTGGAACAAATTCAAAGTTCCTATCAGTTTACAGACTTGGAAATGGCAAAAATGGACTACACATTAAAAGTGTTCGCCTATGAGTTATCAAAGCTCGTTTTCTTTTTCGTATTTTTCGCTGTCATCGGAAAATTTTCAGAATTTGCAGTTTGCTTGGTTGCTTTATTGCCGTTTCGCTGGATTTCCGGCGGTATTCATCTGAAACATTATTGGAGTTGTTTTATTTTCAGTTTTTGCTTTTTTGCTGTTATTTTGTTCATGGGTGAAATGTTCACACTTCCCCTATATGCACAAATCAGTTTGTTTGTTTTAAGCAATTTACTTCTCTTTTTTATCGGACCTGTTCCCTCTGCCAAAAGAAAGGTAATGACAAAAAAACAGTATACAAATAAGCGTTTTTTGTCTTCTTTAATTCTTTTGGTTTACACCATTCTTTATTTTGCCTTGCAAAATGTGCCCCATCGCTCTGTCGT
>OOIF01000165.1_pt1 | contig 81777 bp, 69 predicted proteins | sample 1691961 | NCBI WGS metagenome assembly OOIF01 (sample SAMN06348146, study PRJEB24527) | human gut metagenome | biome: human gut; feature: ankylosing spondylitis patient; material: feces | host: Homo sapiens | place: China | collected 2015-10 | reverse complement strand
AAACCAGAGAACAAAGTCTGTCTTATTTCTCTTATTTGTATCTTCTTCAACATCCTCGCGGACACCAACTTGCAAATCCTCTTCATTCTGAGAAGATAAAACATAATAATTATCCAATTTTGAGGTATCAAAGTACACATTCTCTCCTGCAATATAAGCATATCCTTTTTCCAAGAGCACCTCAATCATGTGAATAAATTCCGGAATACAGTTTGTCGCAGGTTCTACAACATCCGGACGTTTGATGCTCAACTTTTCACAGTCAGCCATGAATGCATCCGTGTAAAAGCGGGCGATATCCATAACTGTCTTATGCTCTCTTTTCGCTCCCTTTAGCATTTTATCTTCCCCGGTATCACCGTCACTTGTCAAATGTCCGACATCCGTAATATTCATGACGCGTTTTACATCGTAGCCAACATAACGCAGGTATTTTTCAAGTACATCTTCCATAATGTAACTGCGAAGATTTCCAATGTGTGCAAAATGGTACACCGTCGGTCCACAGGTATACATCGCAACTTTTCCTTCTTCGTTTGGCACAAACTCATCCACTGACTTTGTCAAAGTATTATATAAATACGTTTTGATATCCATCATTGCTCTTTGTCTCTCTTTCTAACTTTTTTGCTTTTCTTCCATTATAAAAAGCACCTGAACATTTTTCAAGTGCTTTTTATGAATCTTATCATTTTGCCAGTTTTTCAATGCCTTTAAACTTTTTAATGATATCGTCTACCGACAATTTATCGACAAGGAAATAATCCATGCCGTTTTTTTCTACCCGGTAAAAGTTAATTCCGTCATAAGGCAGGTAACGAACAGTTACATCACGGTTATTCTCGTGGTACACAATTGTGAGGACCGGCTTACTGCTCTTTGGTTTTACTTTATTATCCGCTTTTCCGGAATACTCAAGCAGATAAGCAAGTGAATACGGCGATAAGAAGTCTCTCTCGTCATCATCTGAAATCTTCTTGCCATTTAATGTCCAAATATTCTTCACACTGCTATCCGTTGCATTATTAACTGCAGTTCCGCTTTCGGTTGCCGCAGCAGTCGGTGTTGCAGTTGTCTTTGAAGTATCCTTTTTCACGGTTTTACGTGTTACAGAAAGTGTTGTATTGCCGTATGTGACATCATATCCTTTTATGCTTGTCGCAAGTACAGAATACACACAGTGGTCCATATTGGTATAGGCATCAAGTTTTGTAATCTTTTCAATCGTGTCCGAACTCATCGTATACACATTCCGGCTTCCTTTTTCACAGACGTAATACGAATCTTTTGTCTTTTTCCCAATCAAAAGATTTAACGACTTATACATTCTTTTGTTCTCCGGAATGATATAGGAAGCATCCGAAGAAGATGAGGACGAAGACGAATCGGACACCATAGCATTTGGTGTTGCCGTAGCTGTCGGTGTATAACCATCCTTTGGCTGGTAGAAATCTACCGTAATCGCAGAAGTTGGCGAATCCAGTCCGTATTTCTTAAGGTTCTTGCAGTCATACTCCACCATTTTCTCATATTTCAGAACCGTAAAGTAACCAAGCACTGAACTCCACTCCGACTGACTGGTTGCCAGTGGTTTCGCATACGGTGCCGTAATATTCCAGTTCGAGTAAAAATCAACTTTTTCTGCATCCGTCACCTTTTTCGCTGCAAAATCATTGCCTTTTTTATTCATTACAGAAAATGCAGTCAAATAATCGTCATCAATTTCAGGTAGTGTATCCATCTTGATGAAACTAATCTCATCTACATTAAATGCCGTAATCATCGCGGTATTCAAGCAGTAAATTTCATCATGTCCTGAACATTTTGCGTAGTAGCCCATATCTGATTTTGGCACCTCACTTCCAATCTGATACTGATAGGAAGCGCCGTCTTTTGTCTCAATCGCAATTGTAAATGCCGGTGTTTTCAAACCGTAGTCGGAAAGATTTCCGGATTTAGCTGAAAACTTCTGTGTTGCTTTCACCGGATTAACATTTTTTACCATAGAAGATATTGTTTCATCCGATACCGGAGCACTTTCTTTTCCGTCAATCTTCCATGTCCCCTTTTTCTTCTGGGAAAGTTTCCACGCCTGTTTACCTTTCTTTGTCAAGGTAATCGAAGAAATGTTATCAGACGTAATGGTATCCAATGTAATTTTGGCATTGTCCGAACCGGAATCCGTTGAGTTCGATTCACTTGTCGAACTGCTGTCTGCATCTTTGTCTGATGATTTACCGCGTGGAATCACAAAATAAAGGACCAAACAAATAATCAGTACCACCACAAGGGCAATCATCGTAATGGCATTCTTTTTCTTACTTGACATTATTTTTTCCTCCTTCGGTTCCAAATCAGGAATCCGCAAAGCAGCAGGGCAAGTGGAAGAACTACAACAAGCAAAGCTGTCCAGAAGGTAATATCACCGGAGTTTAACTGTACTGTCTCTTCTAAGAGGGAGCGATCCGGAATATTTAATACTTTAATCTCATCTCCGCCATCACCGACAAGCCACTTCAGGGCGTTTACTAAAATTGCACGGTTATTGTACTGCTCTGCCATCTGGGTACCGATAATACTTGTTGTTGAGCCATAACTGCTGTTTGGCACATCCATAAAGGCAACGGAACCAATCGCAAAAATCTTCGTTGCATGGCCTTCACCCTTTGTATTTTCCGCATATTTATCTTCTGCGGTCATCGCTACACTAAAAGGGCCTGCCTGGTCACTGTCTTTTTTCTCCAAATCCTGTGTATCTTCTTTATCACTGATTTTGCGTGCATAGGATTTATCCGATGTCGTCAAAACCGATTGAACAGTCAATGTGCTTCGCACTTTCTTATCCGCCGTCATTCCTTTACTGTACCAGGAAAGAACGTCTTTTGTGCTCAAATCCGATGTCAAATCACTGTCTTTACTTACCTGCGGTGTCAAAAGCATATAGGCATCGCTTCCATAGGAAGCAAAGTAATTATCCGGGTCAAGTACATAACCGGACTGGACATTAATGCCGTAATCTTTTAACAGCTTATTGTAGTACGGTGTATCCACTGTATAATTCAGCAAAAAGATTGCCTTTCCGCCATTTTTCAAGTAAGTACTCAGATACTTATACTCGTTTTCTGTAATATCGGCAGCAGGACTGTACAAAACAAGCAAGCTGCAGTCATCCGGCACTTTTGTATTTTTCGTCAAATCAAAGTCTTCCTTCTCCAATCCGTTTTTCGAGAGAAGTTCTGTAAAGTCATCATTTAAGGACTGCATGCTGTGACCGCCGCCCACGTAAACTTTCTTTGTGTTTTTTAATGTTACTTTCTGAATTGCCGACGTAACTGCCGACTCTAACTTCAAGGATTTTGGAACCTGCTCCATAGAACCGGAAGAAGTGTCATACGTCATTTCAATCATATCACTCTGAAATGACAAATACTGTGATTTTCCGTTTTTGTTATTCACCACAATCATGTCATTATCCTTCACACTCTCGCTTGTGTATTTTTTCGCAAAGTTCGGATAAAGAACCGGGTTCTTCTTCTCAACCTTCACCGTTCCCAAACCATCGTAAAGTTTAATGATATTCTCGACATTAATCGTCTTTGTATAAGAACTCGTCTGTGCCTCATGTCCATCTTCCACCAAATAATAAATGGTAATGTCATCCTTTAATCCTTTGACATACGAAATCGTATCGGATGACAGGGAATACAAATAATCCGAGTTCATATCTTTTGACCAGTTCATTCTGGCAATTACAACATTAACAAGCACTACTACGGCAAGCACAATTACCATCGTAATTGTCTGAAAACTCCCCATCTTAAATTTACGGCTTGCAAATTTTTTCTTTTCATTTTTATTCCTGCTCATGATATCCTCCTTTTCCACGCATCCTAATTATAGCGTTGTTTCTTAATTCTCTGAATCGTAAAGAATACAAACAGAAAACTAACACTCACATAATATAACATCGCGCTCACATCCAAAATACCATATGTGAAGTTTGTGTACCGGTCCGTAAATGAAATCGCACTTAACACGTTGTACAGCAAACCATCAAAATGGGATGAGAAAAAGAAATACAAAACAAACAAGACAATTTCAGCCACAAGTCCGACAAGAGCCGAAACCCATTTGTTATGAATCCAAAAATTCAAGGCAAATGCCAGCAAAACAATTAAGGCTGCGAAGAAACATACCATAAAAATTTTGCTGGATGGAAGCATATTTGCAAGACTTGTCATCAGCATCGTGAAAATATTGATAACACCAATAGCAACGGCTGCAATCACCTGACTCTCCGTCAAAGAAGAAACAAACACGCCAATGGCAATGTAAGCACATCCCATCAAAAAGAAGCCAAGCGTGCTGCCATAAGCAACCGCATAATTTACCGTGTAAGAAGTACTTCCCTCTTCTGCTACGCTGTGCACTAAATTCTGTAAAATAATCGGATAGAGTGACACAATCAAAAGACCAATTGCAAATAATGTAACTAACGCTAAATATTTTCCAAGTACGACCTTATTAATCGAAATTGGTGACGTATATAACAACTGGTCTGTTTTCTGATGTTTCTCGTCTGCCATACTTTTCATCGTAAGCACCGGAATCAAAAGCAGAATAAAGAAAATCTCAATTGCTCCATAAACGGTAGAAAAGTTCAGCGAACCACCGGACAAATTATACAGGAAGAAAAACAATCCGGTCAGCACCAAGAAAAACGCCAGGAACACCCACGCAATGGCAGATGTAAAATAGGACTTTAATTCCTTTTTATAAATCGCTCTCATCTTATTTTCCCTCCTTTTTTCTTCTTCGGCTGTTTCGCTCCGCCATCTGACGGCTGCCATTTCCGGTCAGGCGAATGAAGGTTTCCTCAAGAGAAGGCTCCTTCGTATGCATTTCTAAAATAGCACATTTATTCTCAGCCAGCGCATAAAAGACCGTCTCACGAATATCTGAATCCGCCTCGGAAATAACTATGGCTTTACAGATTTCATCGTCTTCAGAATCGGTCACTTTATATTCTGTAATATGTTCAATGCCCGATAAAATGCTGCGGACTAATTCTTTATTTCCCCTAATCTCCATCGTCAGTTCATGCGTCTGCTCAATGTGCGCGGAAATGTTTTCCGGTTTATCTTTGACAATCATCTTACCTTCATTGATAATGATAATTTCATTACATACCGCACTGACTTCCTGCATGATATGGGAACTTAACAAAATCGTATGCTTCTCGCTCAAGTCACGAATCAAATCGCGGATTTCCAAAATCTGTTTTGGGTCAAGTCCAACCGTCGGTTCATCAAAAATAAGGATTTCCGGGTCGCCAACCATCGCGCCGGCAATTCCCACACGCTGTTTGTAACCTTTGGATAAGTTTTTAATCAGACGCTCCGATACATCCGTAATCTTTGTACGGCGCATGACTTTAGAAATCATAGCATCCTTCTTATCTCTTTTTACTTTCTTTATATCACAGACAAAACTTAAGTACTCTCTAACAAGCATATCCGGATAAAGCGGCGGCATCTCCGGAAGATATCCGATTTTTTTCTTCGCTTTCTCCGGCTCATCAAATATGTCTACACCATCTATCTCAATCGTGCCCTCTGTCGCAGAGATGTAACCGGTAATCATGTTCATTGTTGTTGATTTTCCGGCACCATTTGGTCCTAAGAAGCCAACAATCTGTCCTTTTTCAACGGTAAAAGTCAGGTCATCCACTACATTTCGATTACCATAACGCTTTACCAGATGTTCTACTTTAATCAACGTTTGAACCTCCTTTATGTTCATTCACCATAAGGGCTCACTTTATCAAACCCATACCCACATACTATACAATGTAAATGTTACGAAATTATGAACAATTGACACTTCCATAAAAAAGGAGTAGAATACACGAGAGTGAAAAGATGCAAAGGAGAATGAGAAAATGAGTTTCCATTATAAAAAAGAAGTGATCTCTCCGGAAGTGCTTCAAGAATTGTACTCCCTGACACCGGAGCAGAAAGCACAAAAAGAAATTCGCGATGCACAAATCCGCGCAATTATTACAGGTGAATCGGACAAATTTTTGTTGATTATCGGGCCATGTTCTGCTGACCATGAAGATTCTGTCTGTGAATATATTACCCGCCTTGCAAAAATGCAGGAAAAAGTAGAAGAAAAAATTCTAATTGTTCCACGAATTTATACAAACAAACCAAGAACTACCGGCGAGGGTTACAAAGGAATCGTTCACCAGCCTGATCCGGAAAAAGCACCTGACTTTATGGAGGGCTTGATTGCCATGAGAAAGATGCACCTTCGTGCGATTTCTGAAACCGGCCTTTTCTCTGCCGATGAAATGCTCTATCCGGAAAACTGGCCATACATCAGTGATATTTTGTCTTATGTAGCCGTTGGTGCCCGCTCTGTGGAAGACCAGCAGCACCGTATGACCGTCAGCGGCATGGATGTTCCGGCAGGTATGAAAAATCCAACCAGTGGTGATTTTTCCGTTATGTTAAATTCCTGTATTGCGGCCCAGTCCTCACATACTTTCCTGTATCGTGGACACGAGGTAACAACAGACGGAAATCCATTGGCACACACTATTCTTCGCGGTGCCGTAAACAAACATGGACAGAATATTCCAAACTATCACTATGAAGATTTGGAACGTCTGCATGAGAAATATTCACTTCTCAACCTGCACAACCCGGCATGTATTGTTGATGCCAACCATTCCAATTCCGGCAAAAAACACTATGAGCAGCCTAGAATCGTGGATGAAGTGCTGCACAGCCGTTTGGTAAATCCTGCTATCGCCGAATTAGTTAAGGGTGTTATGGTAGAAAGTTATCTGCTTCCGGGCAGCCAGAAAGTCAATGAGCACGAATACGGAAAATCCATCACAGACCCTTGTCTTGGATGGGATGAAACCGAGCGCTTAATTGATAAAATCGCAAGCCACTTATAAGATTTTCTTCATCAGCGGCAAATTCCATTTAACTTCAATCAGACAGGCAGTTAAAAAAGTAAAAATCATAAGAACAATTGTGATTTTTCCTAGCTTTGGCTGCCTGTTTTCTGTTGTCGCATAAAACAAGAAAAGATATAACGGCGCCAGTAAAAAGACTTGTGGAATCAGACTGGCAAAGTAGACAATGATGCCAAATGCACTTTTTGCATATAAAAAAAAGACAAATAAAAAACCGTTTCTTATTCCGGTATAAACGACAAATATCTTCTGACTCACCGGTCCTGCCGGGCTTATTGCTAAAAGCCATATGAGGGCAAAATACTTTCCATGATTCCACAAAGCCCGAAACCATTCCGGAAAAAACGCGGTTTCTTTTGTCCATGTCTTTGTATTATTTTCTAAAGTTGCCTGTAAAATTTCACGAAATGAATTTTGAAAACAGTAATAAAAAACAGCTCCACACAAAAAGCCGATTAGAAAACAGAGACTTATCTTTTGCAGAAATTCTCTATCTAACAATCGGCTGTGATTTGTTCGATGATGTTTATACATATGTCCACTCCTCTCAGGCAGCGCCTTTTACAAGGTATGTGGACAAAGCCTGTATTATTCCTGATTCTTATGTTTTAACATCTGATATGCCATAATACCGGCAATGGTTTTTCCATCTGTAATCCGGCCATCAAAAATCATCTCATTTAATTCTTCCAGCGAATAGCGTTCAATCTGAACAAATTCATTTTCATCCAAATGCTGTTTCGATGGAATTAACTTTTCCGTATAGTAAATCGCAATTTTTTCACTTGTATAGGCAGCAGCTGAGTGATAATCCACCAAATGATGAATTTCATCCGAACGATATCCGATTTCCTCTTCTAACTCTCTCGCCGCACAGACAAGAAAATCTTCCTCCAAAGAATCTCTTCCTCCTGCCGGGATTTCTAACAGCAAATCGTCAATTGCACCGCGGTACTGGCGGACTAAAATAATTTTTTCATCCTCATCCACCGGAATAATGGCAGAAGCCCCTTTGTGCTCTAATACATCCCAGTAAGCGGTATTGCCGTTTGGCACTTTGAGTTCGTAAGTATAAAAATCCAGTATATGTCCATGATGTTCCAGTTTTTTACCCATAATTTGAAATTTTTCCATTATGATTCACCACCTGCCAACGTTTCTTAATTCTTAAAGCTATGAATTGGTGCCGGAATACGGCCGGTTCTGGTTACAAAATCATCGCATCCAAACGGATTTACCGGCATAATCGGTGCATATCCTAAAAGTCCGCCAAATTCTGCCTGGTCACCAACATCTTTGCCCTGTACCGGAATCAGACGAACGGCTGTCGTCTTCTGATTTACCATACCAATCGCCATCTCATCCGCAATGATACCAGCAATCGTTGTTTCCTTAGTATCTCCCGGAATTGCAATCATATCCAGACCAACGGAGCAGACACACGTCATTGCTTCGAGCTTTTCAAGTGTCAATGCGCCCTCTGTTACGGCATCAATCATTCCCTGATCCTCGCTGACCGGAATGAAAGCACCACTTAAGCCGCCGACATAAGAAGATGCCATAACGCCGCCCTTTTTCACCTGATCGTTAAGCATTGCAAGTGCTGCTGTTGTACCCGGTGCTCCGGCACGCTCTAATCCAAGGGATTCAAAAATCTCTGCAATACTATCTCCAACTGCCGGTGTCGGTGCTAACGACAAATCGATAATACCAAATGGAACCCCAAGACGTTTAGATGCTTCATGTGCAACTAACTGTCCAACACGGGTAATCTTAAATGCTGTCTTTTTAATTGTCTCACAAACGGTGCTAAAATCTTTTCCTTTTACTTTATCCAATGCCGTTTTTACAACACCAGGTCCGCTTACACCAACATTAATCACAGCATCCCCTTCTGTTACGCCGTGGAATGCACCCGCCATAAACGGATTATCATCCGGCGCATTACAAAAGACAACCAACTTAGCACAGCCGATAGAATCATTATCTTTTGTGAGTACCGCTGTCTCTTTCACAACTTTACCCATCAAAAGAATCGCATCCATATCAAGTCCTGTCTTTGTAGAACCGACATTTACTGAGCTGCAGATATATTCTGTTGTTGCAAGTGCTTTTGGAATCGATAAAATCAGGTTTTTATCTGCCTGCGTCATCTTTTTCGATACCAGTGCCGTATAGCCGCCGATAAAGTTTACGCCTACTGTTTTTGCTGCACGGTCAAGTGTCTGTGCAATCTTAACAAAATCATCCGGTGTCTTGCACGCAGAGCCGCCAATCAAAGCAATTGGTGTAACGGAAATTCGTTTGTTTACAATCGGAATTCCAAATTCTTTTCCAATTTCTTCTCCTGTAGCAACCAAATCTTTTGCCATCGTCGTAATCTTTTTATATACGTTGTCACAAAGTTTATTCAAATCCGAATCAATACAATCCAAAAGGCTGATACCAAGAGTAATCGTACGCACATCCAGATTTTCTTTATCAATCATTTTATTTGTTTCAATGACTTCATTTATATTTATCATAGTTAAGCCTCCGTAATCTAATCCTTATAAGCGATGCATCTTGTCAAAAATCTCTTCCCTCTGTACACGGATTACGCAGCCGATTTCTTCGCCCAAATTTTCCAACTCTTCGGAAGCATCCACGAAAGATTTTGTAAGCTTTGCAAAGTCAACAATCATCATCATATTAAAATATCCATCTACAATTGTCTGAGAAATATCTAAAATATTGATGTCGTTTTCTGCTAAGTAAGTACATACTTTTGCAATAATGCCTACGCTGTCCTTTCCTACTACGGTAATTATTGTCTTTTTCATTTCTTCCTCCATTCTGAAATAGTTTTCTATTTCATAATTATTGTATCGTCAACAGTTTTGTCGGCGCCATACGGTCTGCCACTAACAACTCTGTATCCATCTTTTTCCAAACTGGGTTTTGTTCCAATTCATAACTTACGGTCTGATAAGCAAGTTCCGGAAAATTATTTTCCTTGCTCAAGTGCCCCAGTAAAATATGCTGCAAACCAGGGTGCAGCACTTTCTCAATCAGTCTTGCCGAGGCATCGTTGCTTAAATGCCCCTTTTCACCGAGGATCCTCATTTTAAGTGAGTACGGATAAGTGCCAACCTGCAACAGGTTAATGTCATGGTTTGCCTCTAAAAGCAATGAATCGCAGTCTTTCAAATGATCTATGATTTCATTGGAAAAGCAGCCCATATCGGTTGCAACTCCGATTTTTTTCGATTCTGACTGCACCGTATAACAAACGGGATTTGCCGCATCGTGGGAAATTCTAACCGGCATAATCTCCATATCTTCAATCGAAACCGCCTTTTCCGGCACAACCGCATGGAACAAATCTTCGGAAACACCTTTCATATCACCTTTTTCCCATATTGCCTCAATCGTTTCCTTCGTAGCATAAACAGGAATCTGGTACTTGCGCAGTACCGGTCCTAAACCACAAATATGATCGGTATGCTCATGTGTAATAAAAATGGCATGAAGGTTTTCTATCGGAAAATTTTCCTCCATTAAGCCCTCCCGAATCCGTTTCATGCTAATCCCTGCATCAATTAAAATCCGGGCTTCTTCGCCACCGACATAAATACAATTGCCACTGCTTCCGCTGGCAATACTATATAACTGCATGTGTTTCCACCTCAATTTGTCTCATTTTATATTACATCTGAGAACTTATCTTCTCACTGTCAATTGTAATCCGGTCACGTCCATTCTTTTTGGAATGATACATCGCCCAGTCTGCTCTTGTCAATAGTTCTCCCGGATTAGCACAGGTCTGCGGATAACTTGCCACACCAACGCTGGCACGGACTGAAATATGTTTTCCATCATAAACAACTTCTTCACTCCGAATCTGATTATGAATGTCCTCAACGATATGATACGTTTCATCCAAAGCTTTTTCAAAGAATACCACTACAAATTCTTCACCGCCATAGCGTCCGGCAATACCGCCATGCTTAAGTGCTCCACGATTTAGTAACGAAGCCACATAACGAATCACCTCGTCACCGCACTGATGTCCATAGGTGTCATTCACCATTTTAAATTTATCAATATCAAAAAGTGCAAGTGAAACCGGCACTTTTTTCGTCATAGCTTCCGCCAAATACTTTCTTAACAGCTCCGTCAAGTGTCTGCGGTTATAAATTCTTGTCAAACCATCGCGGATTGCCATATCATTCATCTTCGCATAAAGACGTGAATTCGCAACACCAATACTAATCTGGCTGGCAATATTCTCATAGAACGCACGGCTGTCCATAAAGGCATTTTCTTTGTTTTTTCCAACAAACAGTGCGCCAAGCCTTTCTGCCTGATTCCGTATTGGCAGACATACCACCGATGGAAGTTCCTGTTCACCCTCTAATTTAGTAAATAACTGCACAGAATCCGTAACATTATTTTGTATATAAGTCTGAGTCATGCGGAGAATCTCTGACATATCCGTATGTTTAATGGATTCAATTACCTTTTTTTGGAATTTATCTCCTAATACACAAGAAATTGCATACAACCGCTGTTCTTCTTCCATTCCCGGAACATAAAGTTCATGATCCTGTTCCAAAACAATTACAACAACATCCAAATCCAATCGAACCTGCATCATATCAACAATTTTATCTAACATATCCTTTATCTCGATTGATGATATAATAATGGATGACAATTCATTCTGTACCGACATTTCATCATGCGAACGGTTAATCTTTTTGTTTGCAAGCTGTAATTCAATTTTTTGAACTCCTAATTTTTCATTCACCCGGTTGATTTTTTCCTGCTGATCTTTCATCTTATCATTAACTTCATTTAAATCTTCCAGTGCACGGTTCTGGCGAAAAATATCTTTTTCAAAACAATCCCACATATAAAACATCATTTCACTGACTACCACAATTAAAACAATTACAACCGATACTGTCACAAGTTCACGGATAGCAATTCCAACCGTAACACGGCTTAATTTATCCTGTGCTAACACAACAAGCATAACAAAGGATATAATACCATACAGACAGATATACGTCACATAAACAATAATACGATGAGCCTTTTTCCCAAGTGCAACACTGTAAAAAAGCTCAAAGAAATAAATCAGAAACAGAATCAGGAAAATAATACCCTCTAATTTTGTCTCTGCCATATAATAATACGCCAATCCGAGTGCCGGCCGTAAAAAGCAATACACTTTTTCCACCTGAATCATACGCTTGGAATGAACAAATTTTTTCTGCAAATGCCGGTTATGTACTAATTCTGTCACAATGCACACAAAAGCGTACACAAAAAGAACCACATACCGGATAGTTACTACCTGATTCCCTGCAAAATAAAAACTAATACAGTAAATCAAAAGCATAACATCCAAAAAAATGTGATATAACGCAGCTTGTTTTTGTTTCCAGAATTCTTTAATTTTTTCTTCCATGCCAAGCCTCCCTTAAGACTCCCAGAACAATTCAATCCTATCACCATCATGAACAGGCTCTGTGAAATCTTTGTCTTCACCATTAATTCGAGTTACTAAACGCGTTCCTCCCGCTTTTGTCATATCAAACGGATATACATCAAACACATCGACAAAAATCGGATTTTTCTTATGTGGCATTTCGACCACATCACCATTTATCGTAACAAATACAGGTCCCGTCACTTCTTCTACCGGTGTAGAAATCGTTTTCTCCTGCCGTAACTGCTTTGCACCCGGAATCATTTCTCCGTCCGCTCCTAATTTTGCCGTATCGAACGGGACATCGCTCATCCAATCCGGCATCGGTTTTAACGGTGCCAACAATGGATCATCATCCATCTGCTCCTGCATCGTTTCTTCTCTTGTTTTTTCCGGCTCTTCCGGCTTAATAACCGGTCTTTTTGTAATTACATCACCGTCAACAATTTTTGCTGATGCGCCAGCCTCTCTTCCATTCAAAAGAACCAAAGTTTCAACATCCATACCGGCAAACTCTAACAATCTCTTAACGGAATAATAATCATAGGTACAGATTTCGTCTCCGTTTTTGACTTCGTAAAACGAGGATACCACCTCACCATTTGCCTCAACTAACTTTGGACATAACAGTTTTCTTCCAAATAAAGTCACGGTAATTTCCGCATTGCACTCCGCAATCTCTTTGATTAACAATTTTCCAGTACTTCCCTTTGTGGAAGGCCGAATCTGTATCGTATCATTTTCCCCTACTTTATCATTCAAGCTGACTAGTGTGCCATTTTTCTTGATCTCAGCCACCTCGCCAACTCTTCCCTTCTTTTCCCGGGTTTCACCATTTACCGTATAATGAATACTGTCTCCGCGAATCGGGAACAAATTATCTTTGGAAAAACCATAGCTGACACAGGCATCTAACACCGATACCTTGCCATTATCATATAATTTCACACGCTGCTCATTTACCATTACATGGATAAAGTTATTTTTCTGCTCATAATAAGTCATGCAAATACCAAGCGGTGTCACTAATGTGGAATCTTTGCGGATTCCCTCCTGTTCAAACTGAACCTGTGAGAGCACCTCTGCGCCACGTATTGCAACACGCTCATTCGGTAATCCCAAAAAATGTGCAAGACTCTCGGTAAATCCTTCATGTTTACCGCCTCCACCGACAACAAATACCGCACTGACACACTGACCACCGTTTAATTTCAAAATTCGGTCGGCAATGTTTTTTGTAATATTTTTCACAGCGTCCTCCGATATCTGCGCAATATCTTCCTTCGTAACCTGAATTTTGCTTCCAAATATATCCTTAAAAGAAACACTCTTCTTTCGTTCGCAGGCTCTCTTTATGTGCTCGGCGGTTTCAAAATCCGTCAAATACTTCTTTGCAATTGACTCTGTAACTTCATCACCGGCGAGCGGAATCATGCCAAATGCAATAATGCTTCCATCTTTTACAATCGAAATATCGCTTGTTCCGGCACCAACATCCACAAGTGCAATGTTCAAAAGGCGGAATTTTTCCGGAATTGCCATATTAATCGCAGCAATTGGCTCAAGCGTCAGACTTGCTACATGCAACCCTGCAAGCTCAACAGCCGAATACAAGCCATCTACAACCTCTTCCGGCAAAAAAGTTGCAAGCAACTCTACCTCGATGTGATTTGCCATATGCATCTCTATCATCTCCATCGGGTAGCCATTCAAATAATATTTTACAATCGAATAGCCGACACAGAAAAACTTCTTTCCACTGTCGGTCTGCTCTTTTCTTATTTCATCATAAGCCTGTTCCACACCCATCATATCCAGAGAACGAATATGGTCTTCCGTCACCTTTGTCTCTGAATTAAATTGATAGCGGGCTTTGACGCGCTTTGTCTTTAACACTCTTCCGGCAGCCGCAATGCTGACATCCGACAAAGGTTCTCTCACACGCTTTTCCAAACGCTCTTTGACTTTATAAATCGTATCTGCTACGGTCGGTATATCGTGAATCTGCCCATCAATCACGGCACGCGTCGTATGCTCAATGGATTCCTGCGCAACCACAACAAAACGGTCTGTACCAATTCGGTAGCCAACCGTTCCCACAATGCTTCTCGTTCCGATATCCAATCCAAATACAAGCTTATTGTCTTCTGCGTTCATCATTTTCACCTTGTTCCCTCATCAAAGATTCTATCTATTCACCATTCTATCACAAATTTATCTTTCTGACTAGTAATTCTTCTATTCTTTCTTGCAGCTTTTGCAGGTTTCCATTATTCACAAGCAGTGCATCACATCGTTTTTCCCATTCTTTATCTGATAATTGCACTCTCATAATTGATTCTGTCTTTTCGCGAGAGTATCCTCTCGATTCCATAAGTCTCTGAATCCTTAGTTCTTTGTCTGTCACAACCGCCCAGATTATATCGCAGAGCGTGTCACATCCGGTTTCAAATAAAATTGCCGTTTCCAGGCAGACAACCGGCTCATCCTTCCATTCATTTAATTGCTTACAAATCTGTTCTTTCACAAAAGGATGTACAATCGCATTTAACCGCTCTCTTCCTTTGTCATCCTGGTAAATTTTATCCGCAAGCAAAGGACGTAGAATCTGTCCGTCTTCACCTGCGATGTCAGCACCAAATGTATCGCAAATCTTTTGATAAGGCTCCGTCCCCGGTTTCATTGCTTCATGACCGAGGGCATCCGCCTCTATAATCTTTGCCCCATATTTTTCTTCCAGTAGATTTAATACCGTTGATTTACCACAGCCTACGCCGCCAGTAATACCAATTACCATTTTCTTTCTCCTTGGTTTTATTTTGCCTCATACCAATTTATTCCCTGCTTCACCTCTGCAATCAAAGGCACTGCCAAATCGCAGGCATGAACCATTTCTGTTTCCAAAATCTGTTTTACTTCATCAATTTCATCCTTGTGTGTCTCAATCAAAAGTTCATCATGAATCTGCAAAATCAGACGGGATTTATAATTGCCTTCTTTTAATTTCTTGTGCACACGTATCATCGCAATTTTAATAATATCCGCCGCCGTTCCCTGTATCGGAGAATTCATCGCAATGCGTTCACCAAACTGGCGCTGCATAAAGTTTTTCGATGCAAATTCCGGAATTGGGCGGATTCTTCCAAACAAAGATGTCACATAGCCTTTTTGTTTACCCTGCTCCACCAGTTCGTCCATAAACCGTTTGACATCTGGATACGTTTCAAAATAATCCTCAATATATTTTTCAGCCTGTTTTTTTGAAATATTCAAATCGCGCGACAAACCAAATCCGCTGATTCCGTATACAATTCCAAAATTAACTGCTTTCGCATTCCGCCTTTGCAGTTCTGTCACCTCTTCATAAGGCGTATGGAATACAAGTGCTGCCGTCGTTCGGTGAATATCCGCATTTTCCCGGTAAGCTTCAATCAAAGTTTCATCTTCCGACATATGTGCCAGCACTCTTAATTCAATCTGCGAGTAATCGGCATCCAAGAAAACGTATCCATCCTGTGGGACAAAAACTTTTCTGATTTGTCTGCCAAGTTCCATACGAATCGGAATGTTTTGCAAATTCGGCTCAGTACTGCTCAAACGTCCGGTTGCCGTCACATTCTGATTAAATGTTGTGTGGATTCTGCCATCCTTTTCATCGATATCGCTCTCCAGTCCATCTGCATAGGTAGATTTTAACTTCGTGAGCTGGCGGTACTCCAGAATCATCTCCACAATCGGATCCTCAAAACGGAGTTTTTCAAGAACTTCTGCTGAAGTGGAATATCCTGTTTTTGTTTTCTTTCCATAAGGCATATGCATTTTTTCAAACAAAATTACACCCAACTGTTTCGGTGAATTGATATTAAATGACTCGCCCGCACGCTCATAAATATCCGCTTCCAGTTCAGAAATGCGCTCACCAAGTTTTGCACCATATTCATGCAATGCCTCTTTTTCCACTAAAATCCCCACCTTTTCCATGTCATAAAGGGTAAATAAGAGCGGCATTTCAATCTGTTCAAACAATGACTGCATTTTTTGTTTTTTCAATTCTTTGGAAAGATTCGGATATGCAAGCACATTTACCAGTGCGCAGTAACTAAAGTAACGTACTGCCTCGTCTTCTTTCTCTAAAAAGGCAGTTTCTTCCGGCTGTTTACCAAAAAACTGTTCATATGGGTGCATCAAAACAGACGCATAGTTTTCTGCAATCTCTTCTTCTCCAAACTTTTTCTGAACCGGACTTAACAGATACGCAGCCAAATTCGTATCATAAGAGTTTTCCGGTTTTGCATCCGGTAAGAAATCTAACTGGCTCTTTAAATCATTGGCAACCAATATATGTGTTTTCAAAAGATTACTGATTTCACTTGTAATATCGTATTCGGACAAATCATCGCCCACTTTGCAAAAAGCAATCTTTTCTTTGGAAAAAGCAACCGCCATACCTAAAAGTCTTCCATCTGCCTCCGTCATAAATAACGTCATCTGTCCGCTGGCACTCGTTGTTACTGCAGCATCCTTTCGAAAAACGGCCTTGACCGCTACCGGCTCTTTCTTTTCAATTGTCTGCACAAAAGAGAGCCAGTCTTTTTTTGTCTCAATTACCTGAAAATATTTTTCCAGTTTTTTATCTCTGCCAGTATCCTCCGAAAATCGCTTTAAAATGGATTTCAAATCCAAAGACTGAATCATCTGGTATGCTTTTTCGTTAAACATATCCTCAAACGTACACTCTGAAAGCACCACTCCCAATTTGCAGTTTGTCCTTATAGTCGCTAAATCTTTACTCATTTTTGCCATGTCCACATGGTTCTTCAACGCCTCTTTCGCACGATTTGGTGTTACTTCTTCTACATGCTCAATCGCATTTTCAACCGTACCAAACATCGTCAGAATTTTAACTGCTGTCTTCTCACCAATTCCCGGAACACCCGGGATATTATCTGAAGCATCTCCCATCAGCCCTTTGAGATCAATAATCTGAGATGGTGTAACACTGTATTTTTCAATTACCTGCGCTGTATGATAGTCTTCGACAACCGTCTTTCCACGACTCGTTTTTGGAATGCGGACCAAAATAGTATCCGTCGCTAACTGCAGCAAATCGCGGTCACCGGATACAATCGAAACAAGATATCCTTCCTGCTCCGCTTTTTTCGCCATCGTTCCTAAAATGTCATCCGCCTCAATGCCTTCTTCCGCATAAATACGGATATTCATCACTTGAAGAAGATTTCGGATTACCGGCACCTGTTCACTCAATTCTGCCGGCATCGGTTTTCTTTTCCCTTTGTATTCTTCGTACATTTTATGGCGGAAAGTCGGTGCTTTTTCATCAAACGCTACTAGCAAATGCGATGGCTCTTCTTCGTCCAATATTTTAAACAAAATATTTAAAAATCCGTAAATCGCATTTGTATGCAAACCCTCGCGGTTTGTTAAATCCGGTACACCATAAAAGGCGCGGTTCAATATGCTGTTTCCATCAATCAGTACAAGTTTGTTTTCCAATTTTTTGACCTCTTTATTTTTTGATTTTTATTTTCCGTTTGCTTGTGTAACCACTCTCATAGCGTTTTCCTTTTTTGCTGTAATATGCTTTCACACGGATATAATACGTTCCTTTTTTCAGACCGCACGCTTCAAAACGGTTTCCATTCAATATATATTTCTGTGTTTTTTTCACAGCAAAGGAAGATGCCGTCGAAACTTCCATCTGGTACCCATGTACCATTTTCCCACTCGAATAAGTAATCGCAAACGATTTCTTGTTTTTCTTCAATTTCTGAATTTTCGGTGTCTGCGGCACAATTTTAAAGGAAATGGTTTTCTTTCCGGTAAAATTGCCCATGCCCTGTATAACAACCGATGCTTTTCCGATTTGAAGATTATTCCGGTACACCAATGTATAGTCTCTATTTTTCTCTAATTTTACTTTCCCCACCTTCAACGTCACATTTGGTTTCACCCATCTTCCGGTATAACTCTTTGTCTTTTTATAATGACAAGTTACCGAGCGAACCGAACGTTTCACAATGGTATAAGAAACTTTTTTCGTTCCCTTGTAATTACCGATTCCCTTAATCGTAATTGTTGCTTTTCCTAAATTTTTATTATTCTGATAAGATGCCTTGTAATCTTTTCCGGAATCAAGCACCTCTTTTCCATCCTTAACCGTTTCGTTTCCTTTGATTGCCTTACCTTCATAAGCATATTTCTTTTTCAAACGAATCATTTTCTTTGTCAGAGCTTTTTTCTTAACCGGAACTTTCACGCGGATAATCACCGTACGGTACATTGTTGCATTTTCCGGCACATATTTCGCACGATAACCGGAATTTCCATAAACCGGCACAATCGTACTATCTACCCAGCTAAATCTCTCCGGCAGACGAATTGAAGAAAGTTTTTTCTTGTTTGAATACACAAAACTTCCAAGTGTCACTTTCGGAATCTCCGGAATCAATTTGGGCACATAGGTCGTTGTCTGTCCTGCCAGATAACCGGAATATTTCTTTGCTTTGACCTGGCAAATCAAACGATATCCGATATCTTCTTTCGTCACTTTGTAAGTAAGCCCGGTTGCTCCTTTAATTACTGCCGCCCCGTCAATGGTCGTGACATCATCTTCTTCTTTTACATTTGTCGCAAATTTATGGATGGCATCCAACTCATACGTGCCATCGTCATCGCTGTCATCTTCTTCGTCATCATCGTCTTCCGCTTCCAAATCGTCTTCTTCGGCTCCGCCTGTCTCATCTAACACGGACTCAAAACTCTCTGCATCCTCTTTATTTTTCACACGATACCACTGATAAGACAATTCACCCGGATCCACTGAATCCAGTGATGGTTTTGCGGTAAGCGTCTCATCAATTGCCGGTGTTCCGGTTATTTCCACACTTCCGGCAATTGCCATTTTGTCAGTCGTAAAGACCGCACTTTTTGCCACTGCCGATTCATTTCCTGCATCATCTGTCATAAAAGAATAAATTACATATTCCGTTTCTGCTGCAAGGCCATTAAACGAAAAATTAGAAGCTTTTGCACCATCTACTCTTCCATAACCAACAATCCCATAATGAGAAGTCACACGCGACAATATAAATTTTGTTGTCATGCCACCGCTTTCTTTCTCTGCCTCTTCGCCTAACGCCTTTGGCAGTACCACATAATAAAATTTACCCGGTTCATTTCCGGTAATCAATCCGGAAGAAGTCGTATCGGTATCACTGTCAAAACCGGAAATTGATGTAATCTGTGGTGTTGTAAAATCAGCCACAATCGTAATCGTTTTCTTTGTCGTATCAATCGCATTCTTTGTCGCATCTGCCTGTTTCGATGCTAAATAATAAGCAATCTCATTTTTTCCTTCTGTCAACGTCACAGACATCGTATCTGCCCAATTTGCATCCACTGAAGCCTGACTGCTGATTCGATAGCCTGCCGGTGCTTCTATCTCAACCTTGTCGTCTGTCAATCCTGTCCTGTCTGTAATATTAATTGTATCTTTTTCCGTCTTAGCCACCGCATTCGTATGATAAGCACGAATTTCATAAGCCGGAGCATTTTTTGCCAGCTGATAAGAAATTTTCTGTTTCTCATCACTGCTCCTTTCATCCTTTAACACAAACTGCTGTTTTCCGGCAGTTTCCGATGAAATCGTAAGTGTAACTCCATCCGGCAAATCCTTTTCATCGGATACTGCGTAATGCACATCTCTGATAAATGTACGCTTCTGTCCATAATACTTCCACAAGCCGGAAAATGGTGTTACCGTAACAATTTCTTTTGGTTCAGCCGTAGGCTCTATCGTAGCTGCCCCTCCGGTCACACTTCCACCTGAAGCCACATTTGCAGTAAATAATACAATTTCACTGTTTTTTTGTTTCTTCGCCTGCGTATTCACTGAGGTCATCCCCATAAATAATGCACATACTAAAATCCATGCTAATCCTTTTTTTAATTTACATTTTCTCATAAGTTCTCCCTTCTAATATAACTTAATTCATGATAAATTATATTTTACACGTAAATGTGTTGAAACACAACATAAAAAGAAAAGTTTGTGGGAATTGTTTGGGTTCCGTAATTTCGCAGAATAGCATTGCGTCTCGTGGGCACTCTCGTTTAACAAACGCGTAAGGGTATGGTCTTGCAAAACACGCAAGCCTCATACCCACGTGTTTGTACCCACGAGTCACAAAGCTATTCTACGGAATTACTGGAATCCCAAATAAATTGTCATCAAACATTTCCCCCAGTTCACAAACATAATCAAACTTACTAACTTTTTTCTAAAAAAGTGTTGACACATTAAAAAAAGGATGGTATAGTAAATATCGTTGTGAGCGGATGTGGCGGAATTGGCAGACGCACAAGACTCAAAATCTTGCGGTGGTGACATCGTGCGGGTTCAAGTCCCGCCATCCGCACTCACTAAAAAGCACTAAAAACTACGAAAAACGTTGTTTCTAGTGCTTTTTTATTTAACGAATTAGATTCTAAAATAATTTGCTTGTAGCAAATATTTAATGACAATTTATTGGGATTCCAGTAATTTAGAAAAAAGACTTTGTGACTCGTGGGTTTGAGTACGTCGGTATGTGGCACTGGTAATTTCAGTGCCCATACCGCTACGCACTCAATGAGCGGGAGCGCCCACGAGACGCAAAGTCTTTTTTCTAAATTACGGAGCCCAAAAAATTAGTCATATTTTTTACTGTTACATTTTGGGTATTTCGATGCAGTAAAATGATGTGTTTTTTTCATCACCGAACTCGATTTCAAAAAGTATCTATAATACGGTTTTTTGTTGGTGTTTGTGCCATTGATAATCGGGTCGTCAAAGGTCACATCAATGTGATACCACTTACCGGAAAGTTTCACCATATTCCATGCATGGCCGACGCTACCGCTTGAACCGGTTACAAAGCGGCACGGAATTTTAAGTTTACGCATCACCATCTGAAAGGCATGCGAATAACCATCACACACTGCCACTTTTTTCAGCAGCGCTCCCTTTGCTGTGTGGGATACACTCGGTACATATCCGCGTTTCAGACTGTAATAATCATATTTTACATTTCGAATCATCCAGTTATGTACTGCCTGTACTTTTTGATAATTTGTCATATCTTTTTTAATAACCGATTTGATAATCTGGTTTACCCGTTTTCCAACTGCTTTTCCGTATACCGTTACTTTGTACTGATATTTTTTACCGCTGGAAGATGCCTGAATTGTCGTGGTGCCTTTCTTTTTTGCACGGATTTTACCACTTTTTGTAACAGATACCACACTCTTTTTCTTACTCTTATACGTTACTGTATTAATGCAGTTGAGCAAAGGAATCGTGTCGGTATCACCCGCAAGAAGGTAAATATGGGAAGATGCAAATTTAATTTTGTTTGTTGTCGTAACGGCAATTCCTTTTTTCTCGGCATACGAATACGCCTTACTTAATTTTTGTGCTGCAAAATTTAAGATTTTTCCACAGTCATAAAGGATATTGTCTGTCAATGTAACAGTTTCTTTTGGAAAAGAAATCACACGAAGTGATGAACATTTGGCAAAAGCATACTTTTCAACTGTCGTTACACTTGACGGAAGAATAATTTTCTTCACCTTTGAATTGTTATAAAAGGCAAGCGAAGAAACCACCGTTACCGTATTTGGTACGGTTACGGTCGTATCGCTTCCCCGATAAGAAATCAATCTGCCATTTTCAATCAAAAAATCCGAATTGTCGTAGGTACTGTCGCTGTTTTCTGTCGTTACCTCTCCAGACACAACGGAAAAGGATGCCGGCATGCGCTCTCCTAAGATTTCTCTTAAAATCGAAACCAGCACATCGGTATCTGACTGGCTTCCGTAAATTCTCGCATACTCGTCCTTTGTCACCTCATAGCGGGCGTCATCCAGATAAACATAATAATGCGTCACCTCTGCCGCCCTGCTGTTTTTACAAAATACAGGCAAAAGCATACCGCATAAAATTAATAAAACAACAATTCCTCCGATTCTTCGGATTTTCTGATTTGTATTCATTCTAACCTCTTTTCCAATGCCTCCACAACAATTTCAAGGACTTTAATCCTTGCGTATAACTTGGAATTTGCCTCAATAATATGCCATGGGGCTTCTGTCGTCGATGTGCGTAACATCATCTCATCGACTGCTTTTTCGTAGTCATCCCATTTGTCACGGTTGCGCCAGTCTTCATCTGTAATTTTCCACTGTTTTTCCGGCGTTTCCATTCGCTGCTTAAAGCGTTTTTCCTGCTCATCTTTGTCGATGTGCATCCAGAATTTCAAAACAATTGTACCGGATTTTACCAAATGGGCTTCCATATCATTAATTTCCTGATAAGCACGTTTCCATTCTTCCTCCGTGGCAAAACCTTCCACACGCTCAACTAACACTCTCCCATACCAGGTGCGGTCAAAAATTGCCATGTGTCCGTCCTTTGGAAAATGATTCCAGAACCGCCACAAATAATGATGTGCTTTTTCAATATCATTTGGCGAAGCAATTGGCACCACTTCATAACCACGCGCATCCATACACTGGGTAATGCGCTTAATGGCACCGCCTTTTCCACCGGCATCCCAGCCTTCGAATGCTAGCACCACAGGCACACGCTGCAGATACATCTGATTGTGAAGTTTCTCCATCCGCTTTTGCAAATCTTTTTTCTTTTTCTTATATTCCTCAGGCGTCAAAGAGAGCGTCAAATCCACACCTTTTAACACACTGTTTTGCAGATATGCATCTGTATCCTCACTTTTAGAATCCGTTTCCGGATTTCCTTTTTTCTGATTCATCTCGACCGCCTGCTCCAGCCGGTTTACAATTGTCGTTAAAATTTTATCTGCTGCAAATTTTTTGTCCATTGCCTCGACAATTGTCCACGGCGCATTTGCCGTATCAGTCTGTACCAGCATAGTATCAAATTGTGAGAAACATTTGTCATAATTCTCATTATTTTTCCAGTCTTTTTCTTTGACACGCCAGCTCGTGTCCTCACTGCCCGCCAAATGGTTTAACCGTTTTTTCTGCTCCTTTTTTGTAATAGCAAGAAAAAACTTAATCAAAACAACTCCATCGTCGGTAAACTGCTTTTCGTACCGACAGATTTCGTCCGCCTGTAAAATATCCGGAAACCCCTGATACCAGCTGTGATCAAAAATATGAATTCTTCCTTTTGCCGGCATTTTCGTCGCATAACGCCATAAATATGGATGCCTTTTATCCTCTTTCGTTTCCTTTTCCATCGTAAAAACCTGAAAACCTCTTGGGTCAAGAGGACGAATCATCCGTCCAATCATTGTTCCTTTTCCGGACGCAGAAAACCCCTCAAACACAATAACAATCGGAATCCCCATACTCCGGCACTGCCGCTGCAGTTCTCCCATACGAATTTCTAAATGTGCCAGTCTCTCATCATAGTCTTTGCGAACTTCTTTTCGCTCCATCATTACCTTATCAAGCATAAGTAACACCCCTTTTCACAATCTTCTTGGTCTGCCCCACATCTGATTTTTACGGAGTAATTGGTACTTAGCATACGCATGTTCCAAAATTTTGCGTTCATTGGCAAACTTCAGCAGATGATATGCCTCATGGTATTTATAATACCCCGAATCCTGAAAATATTCCTCCCTTTGTGGTTTTGAATAGAAACTATCCGACTGCATTAAAAACCAATGAACATCTTTGGATACCGTCCCCTCCGGCACTTCAAATGTGTAGTGGCTTCGGTCAACATAATCAACAATCCGGCACAGCGCACTTGCCTCCTCCTTTACTTCACGTAATGCCGTCTCCGGAAAACTTTCTCCCTGCTCAACTGTTCCTTTCGGAAGAACCCAGCCTTCATATTTGTGTTTCACATTTTTATACAACAATAATATCTTACCCCGGAAAATTACTACTCCGCCACAGCTTGTTGCTTCTATCATTGCAATCCCTCCTGCGTGGAAATCACGTTCCTCTGTACACGTGTTTTTTTCTTAGTATACCCCATTCTACCAATAAGCGTCAAACACCTTTTTAGCAATCGGAACAGCATAGGCACTTCCGGTTCCCGCAGCCTCTACAACTACGCTGACGCAAAGCTTTTTACCATTTTTTTCCGCGTAGCCGACAAACCACGCATGAGAATCCGTCGAACCGTTTTGGAACTCCGCAGAACCCGTCTTTCCACCTGCCTTATATGGCGTTCCATAGTATAAAGACGTCGCCGTTCCACCTTTTACGGTTCCCCTCATTAATTTCTTTAATTGTTTTGCCTCTTTTTCTGACATTTTCTTCCCGAGTGATTTCGGTGTATTTTCAGAAACCGTATTTCCGTTTGCATCCTCAATCCGGTCAACCACATATGGCTGCATCAATTCACCGCCATTGACTGATGCACAGACAAGTAAAATATTTTGCAGCGGCGTAACCAGTGTCTGTCCCTGTCCGATTGACGCCTGTCTTACATCGCCCTGCGCCGTCTTGTTATCAATCGTAAAACGGGACGATTTCTGCTCCATTTTTTCAAGCGGAATGCTTTTATTGTAATAAAAGGATTCACATAACTTGCGCCACGAATTCCGGTTCAAACCATCTCCGATGGAGCAAAATGCTGCATTACAAGATTCGGCAAATGCCTTTTCCAAATCCACTTTTCCGTGCACTTCACCACCATAGCACTTAATCTGTTCACTTCCTGTTCCAATTTTTCCGGTACAGGTATAATGAAATTTTGAATAATTATCCTGTTCTCTCATAAATTCAAACGCTGTATACAATTTAAAAGTAGAACCCGGCGGGTACAACCCTTGTGTTGCCCGATTATAAAGCGCCGACTGCTCCCCGGAATCCGATGTCAGTTTGTTCCATCTGGCGTCCGTCAATTGATTGGGGTCGTATGATGGTTTACTCACCATCGCCAGTATTTTCCCGGTTTCCGGGTCCATCACAACAACCGCTCCACGCTTTGAACCAAGTGCATTACTCGCCGCTTTGGAAAGCCCGACATTCAATGTGGTAACTACATTGTTTCCCGGATTTTTTTTACCCTTTAATTCATTAATCGTACTAAGAAACGGATTCAGTCCGGAGGTCAGCATCGTATAACTTTCTGATGCCTCCAACCCGGTTTTCCCGTGCGAAGAACGTCCGACAACATGCGCAAACAAGCTGCCATACGGATACTTTCTCGTTTCGTTTCCTGAAGAATCCGTAACTGTCTTTGCCAGCACGTTGCCTTTGTCCGATAAAATTTTACCTTTCGTCACACGCTTGGCTAAAAGTTCCTGACGTTTATTTGCCGAATTGTTTAACACCTGATCCGAATCGTGAATGATAAAATAAACCATATATCCGGCAAGAATAAAAAAGATTGCCATCACAAGATAGGTCACAACCGCCATTTCCCGGTTCTGGCGTTTACTGCCTTTTTCCGGATTTTCGATTACTTGCTGCTTGTTCTTCATTTGTTGTGACCTCCTCTCTTCGGTTTCTCACATACATTCCCTGAATAATACTAAAAATCACAATCGTCGTTATAATGGAACTGCCGCCGTAACTGATTAACGGCAGCGTCACACCGGTTGACGGAATAAATTTGGTTACTCCACCGATACTCAAAAACACCTGAAAAATCAAAACCACACTCAATCCGAATGCACACAATTTATAAAAATTCTTTTTCATTTTTAAAGCGATGTTGACAAACATAATAAAGGAACTAATGTAAATCAAAATCAAAAAGATACAGAAAATGACCCCCATTTCCTCTGCAATCGCAGAAAAAATAAAATCACTTTCCACAACCGGCACACTCTTTGGCATGCCCTGTCCAAGTCCCATGCCAAACAATCCTCCGGTTCCGATTGCAAACAAACTCTGGCAAATCTGATAGCCGCCCTGATTCATGTTCGACCAAGGGTCCTGCCACGCCGCCACGCGCACACGCACATGTGCAAATAACTGATACGCCACAACAGATGCCGCCGTCCCTGCAAAAGCTCCTGCCGCCAGATAGCGCAATTTCATCGTTGCCACATACAGCATCATAAGATATGTTACAAAATAAATCAGTGCTGCACCCAAATCCTTCTCTAACACAAGGATTCCCACATGTACTGCCGCCGCAATACTGATCACGGCAACACTCTTAAAATCTGTCCGCTTTGCCAAAAGGGAAGCGATGAAAAACACATAAATAATTTTTACAAATTCAGACGGCTGCAATTCAAATCCGCCAATCGAAATCCAGTTTCTTGCGCCGTATTTTTCCACACCGATTACAAACACCAAAAGTAACAGCAGGACACCGGCAAGCGCATACTGCCAGCCGATTTTTTCCCAAATCGTAAACCGCTCAATAAACAACGGCACTAAAAGACACACTCCCAAAGCAAGCGATGCCATCACAAGCTGTCTGATTGCATAATCATAGGAAAGTCTGCCAAGCATAATAAATCCAGTCATCATGCAAATCATCATGTTATTCCAGATTAGTTTTGACATTCCCTTGTAAAACACCTGATAGATTTTCGTAAAAAACAGAAAAAAGAATAACTCAAGTGCCCACAAAACCACATATTTAATTTCTTTTTCTTCCACTAAAATAACTGCACTGCAAACCAAATGAAGCATCACGATAAGCACACGCTGTGCCCGGAATACTCCCTCATTATTTCCTGCCGCCCGTCCGATAAACGCGCGGTAACTGTAGAAGGTATACAGAGCAAATAAAATAACGATTATATATCGTGAAAGTTCTGCTATAATAAGTTCCATGTTTTCAAAACCTTTCTCATTTCATCGGCTGTCTCCCATGTAAAATGGTGCCATGCCGGCTTATCAAATTCCGGCTTTTTCTCGCCGTTTTTTGTATATATCGTATTGTAGCAAAAATCACAATTATTTACCACATAGAATTTGTCCCCTTTGCCACCGGATACTAAAATTCTCTCTTTTTTTCCATCGCACCTGTCAAGCGTCCGCTTTAAGCATCCCTTCGTCACCATTACTTCTTTGCGCCCATAGCCACGCTTAATTGCCTGGCAGATACCAAATTCTGCAAGCACTTCTTTTGCGCGCTCATTTTCATGGTAAAATGTTTCGGCAGCAATCCATGGGCAATCTTTAAATCTCTTTTTTGCCACAAGCAGTGCACGGTGGCTGTTAATCACAACCGCACCGACAAACAGCCTGTTTATCAATGTCCTCCATTTTTCTTCCACTCCCGCTTTCATAATCCGTGGGAATGAAAGAATTACCGGTCGATTTTGAAGAAGTTTGATTACCTCATCCTCTTCTTTTGCAAATAAAGCTACCGGAAGTTCAATCCATACATCGTTTTCATCCGTCTCAACTGCTGTCCTTAACTGCTCCATCGTAGAAACTTTTAGAATGGAGGCATTTTGCCAGACAAAAAGTTCTTTCTTTTTATGCGGTTTTTGCTCTCCCACACTTCGTCCAGACACCGCCTCTCTCTCAAAAGCTGCTAATGCCTCTCGTTTTAATTTGGCGATTTCTCCCATTGGCACAAAGGAATCCTCCTCTAAAGTAATGGAAAAGTCCGTGAGTCTATAATTCGTATTTCCCATTTTCCGAATGCGCTTTTCAATTTCGTCTTTTGTCACAGGACGATTCACGGCTCTTTGTAATGGTTCACCAAACACTGTAACTTCATGCGAAAGTCCCTGCAGTTTCAGAGCAATCGGTTTGCCGATTTTCGCGGTCATTTCGCCTTTCAAAGAAATTTTATCATCAACACTTTCAATTTTTTCATCAATCCATGACAACAGTGCTGCATTTTTTGTACGGTAAACTTTCTGTCCCTTAAATATCGTACTGCCCCTTTTTACATTACACGTCACAACATCACCGGGTGCTGCTTCATTTTTTACCGTATACTCGTATGCTTTTGTATCATCTTCCAAGCGAAATTCTAAAATATCCTGATAATGCAGGGCTTCTTTTACACGGAATACCGCCTGTCCTTTGGACGCTTTCAAAACAGTACCAACACACGTACCAAAATGCCCGTTTTTTTTCGGATACATAATATTTTTCTTATCTGTCTCAAAAAGGTATCCGGCACAAAATCCGCCGCGGTTATAAATGTCTTTACTCCGCCTGATATCTTTCCACAGCCTGCTTTCTTTATTCTGAACCAATGCCTGAAAAGTTTCCTTCCCCTCACTCTCATAAACATCGACATAATGGCGGTATAACGAGGACAAATACGCGCTGTACTCCTTCTTTTTCATGCGCCCTTCAATTTTGAAAGAATCGATTCCGGCATCCACAAGTTCGGGAATATGCATAAGCGTACACATATCTTTTGTGCTGAATAAATGTCCGTTTCCATATGCACTCGTAAATGGAAGTCTGCACGGCTGCGCACACATTCCCCGGTTTCCGCTGCGGTCTCCAATTTCCTCACTCATCAAGCACTGCCCGGAATAACAATAGCAGAGCGCACCATGCACAAACACTTCTATTTCCAAATCGGTCTGTGCTCTCATCGCACGAATTTCCTCAATGGTACATTCTCTGGCAGGAACAAATCTTGTAACACCATAGTTTCTGTATAACTCTGCTTCATCTCCGGATAAAATCGTCATCTGCGTGCTGGCGTGCAAATCCATCTGTGGAAAATTTTCATGTAAAAAAGACAACACGCCTAAATCCTGTACGATACAGGCATCAAGTCCCGCCTCATACAACGGAGCAACCAATGGAAACAAATCATTTTCCAGCTCCCTGTCCGAGAGCAGCGTGTTGACCGTCAGATATATTTTCTTATCATGCATATGCGCATACACAAGTGCCTCTTTCAGTTCATCGACACTCGGATTTTTAGCAAAAGCACGGGCACCAAATCGGCTGGTTCCTACATAAACCGCATCCGCTCCCATTTGAAATGAAGCATATAAGCCATCCAGTGAGCCTGCCGGTGCAAGAATTTCTACGTTACTCATTCGATTCCTTTCTCCCTCTATCTTGTAAAGAAGGACTGCATTTTCAGCAGTCCTTTTTCTATCTTTTTTGTTTCAATCTAGTTTCTAATTCAACCTGTTTTTTCTCTAATTTTTCAACCGAATCATGAAACTCATTGCGTTCTTTTTCAAGTTTCTTAATGGTATCTTGTAACTCAATAATCTCATGCTTCATGTCTAACACCATTTTGTCTTTTAACTGAGTCTCGGTGCGGTATTCGCTTGCCTTTTTCTTCTCTTTGTAATAATCGTCGGCAATATTAATCGCAAGCAGGGTATTACGCAAATCCAAATCCAGTCTTGCATATCCCTCCTGTTTATGAAATTCTGCCAATTTACGATTAATGTAAGAGGCAATTTTCTGAATGTATTCCGGGCTTTCAAATCCACAAAGTGTATATTTTCTGCCATCAATTAAAACTTCTACATCATTTTTCTTTTTCATCTATGCACCTCACCTGCTCAATTTCCTAATAATTATACATAAAAAAACATTATTCGTCAAATGACAACCCCAAATGATGATATGTTTTTTCTGTCACAATACGTCCTCTAGGCGTCCTTGCTAAAAACCCATTCTGAATCAAAAACGGTTCATAGACATCTTCAATCGTCCCACTGTCCTCACCAATGCATGCAGCTAACGTATCCAGTCCAACCGGTCCTCCATGAAATGTCTCAATCAGCGCCAGTAAAAGGCTCCGATCGGTGTTATCCAGTCCATATTTATCCACTTCCAGCAAATCCAATGCAAAATTTGCCACCGAAAGTGTAATGTTTCCGTCGTATTTTACTTCGGCAAAATCGCGCACCCTCTTTAACAGGCGGTTAGCTAAACGTGGCGTTCCGCGTGAACGTCTTGCAATTTCTCTAGCTCCCTCCCTATCAATCGACACATGGAAAACCTGCGCTGAACGAAGAACGATTTCGGTTAATTCATCTACCGTATAAAACTCCAAACGATGGACTACTCCAAAACGGTCACGAAGCGGTGCTGTCAGCATACCGGCGCGCGTTGTTGCACCCACAAGTGTAAACTTCGGCAAATCCAGACGGATACTTCTCGCCGAGGCTCCCTTTCCAATCACAATATCAATGACATAATCTTCCATCGCCGGATAGAGCACTTCCTCCACCTGTCTGTTAAGTCTGTGAATCTCATCCACAAACAGTAAATCACCATCCGAGAGATTATTTAAAATGGATGCCATTTCACCCGGTTTTTCAATTGCAGGTCCCGATGTAATCTTTAAATTTACATCCATCTCATTCGCAATAATTCCTGCCAATGTGGTTTTCCCTAATCCCGGCGGCCCATATAACAGTACATGGTCAAGCGATTCGTTTCTCTGCTTCGCCGCCTCAATATAAATCTTTAAATTTTCTTTTGCTTTACTCTGACCAATATAGTCTTTCAAAAATCTTGGCCGAAGACTATTTTCAATTTTATAATCTTCTTCCATCAGGTCAGTAGAAATCACTCGCTTTTCCATTACTTACTCTCATTCCTTTACAGATTTTTTAAGCTCAATTTCAAAATATCTTCCACAGACATTTCTTCCGTAACTTGAAGTTTGCGTACCGCACCGGCAGCCTCTGATGCGGAATAACCAAGGGCAACCAGCGCCTCAATCGCATCTTTCTTCGCATCTGCTCCGGCCGATACATTTTCTGTAGCAAAAGATTCTTCCACGCCGCCAAAGACATCTTCCAAATGACATTTATCCTTTAACTCAAGAATCAGTTTGCTCGCAGTTTTTGGTCCGATTCCCGGTGCTTTCGCAATCGTTTTTGCATCATCCGAAAGAATCGCAAGACGGAGCGCATCGGTGTCCATGGCAGTCAAAATACCAAGTGCCGCCTTCGGACCAATACCATTTACTGTAATCAGCAGTTTAAACATGTCCATACTGTCTTTCGTCAAAAAACCATAGAGCTGCAACGCATCTTCGCGCACATATGTATAGGTATAAATCTTAACTGTATTTCCTACCTGCGGCAATTCAGAAACAACCGAACCCGGCACTAAAATTTCAAATCCGATATTCTGATTTTCCACAATAATTTTGTCCTCACTCACGGAGTCTAAAATCCCTTTCACAAATGCTATCATAGTTCCTCCCTTATGCCGGATGCATTATACAAGTGCGTCAAACACATGTAAAATCGGCTGAATAATTTTCATCTTTAATGGTCTGTTTTTCCAGTCCTCATAGGTAATCTCAATACTTTGCGCAAATGTATTTATAAAATCGGCTTCCACCGCCTGCCTGAATTCTTCATCATAAATCCAGACACCATTCTCATAATGTAAGTAAAAGCTCCGGTAATCCATATTGATGGTTCCGACAATCGCACAATGCTCATTCATAACTACTTTAGAATGAATGAATCCCGGCTCATATTCGTAAATACGAATTCCATTTTTCAAAAGGATCCCATAGTTATATTCTGTCATGTATTTAATATGTTTTTTATCCGGAATATGAGGCGTGATAATCCGCACATCCACACCACGGCGCACGGCTTCCAAAAGCGTCTCAATCATCGCTTCTTCTAAAATCAGATACGGTGTCATTATATACATTTTTTCACCGGCATAATGTATCATCTGTTTATACATGCTGCCGACAAAAGAGCGGGTATCTAATGCCGGACCGTCACGCAGTACATGGCAGTACATATCCGACTGAATCGATGTTTTTTCTGCCCGGTACCGCTCATAATCGATCGCCTCATTTTTAGAGCAGACTGCCCACAGTTCGAGGAAAGTAACTACCATACTCCAAACAACATCGCCTTTTAACCGTACTCCTTCATCTTTCCATATACCAAAACGGTCTACTAAATTTGCATATTCATCCGCAATATTGAAACCGCCCGTATATGCCACCTCACCATCAATAACAAGGATTTTCTGATGGTCACGGAAGTTCATAAACAACTTACTGGTATACTTATGAATCGGATTAAATACTTCTACTTCAAAGCCTTCTGCCCGCAGTTTCTGTGCAAAATCCGTACTTGTGCGAAGCAGTGCCCCAAAATCGTCATATAGAAATTTAACTTCAACTCCTTCTTCAATTTTACGTTTCAAAATATCATGCATCTTATCCCAAATTGCGCCTTCAGCCACAATAAAAAATTCAATAAAAACATATTTTTTTGCCCGCTCCAAATCAGCAAACAAATCTTCAAACGCATTTTCTCCCATATCATAATATCTTGCCTCATTATTTTTTGAAATCGGTGCACCATTAGCTTCCATATAACGCGACATACGGGATGAAACCGGATGTTTTTTCCGAAATTCATCAGACACTTCGGGATGCCATTCTAAGTGTCTGTCTACACTTTGAATCGTCGATTTTATACGACGATTTAATTTGTTTTTTTTGCCTACTTTTCCCCAAAGAGCAAACATAATATTTCCGGATACCGGAAGTAAAATTGTAATGCACAGCCATCCATATTTATAGGACATGCTGCGGCTGTCATTCGTAAGTGCCAGAATGGTGAACACACCAAACAACTCCATTACTAAATAAAATAATGAAGCATACTGGCGCAGTAAAAATGGCAGTACAATCAGAATTGCGAACTGAAACGCAACCAAAACCGCCACAATGCAAGCTCTCAAAAAGCCGCTCAAACTATTTTGAACTCGTCCTTTTAATCCCTGAAGATGTTTTAATGGACGTTTTTCTCTCTGTGCCTCCATATCATTCTCCATCCTTTTCCATCAAATTTCAAATAAATACAGTATACCACATACGGTGGTAATTCGCAAACATTGCAGGATGTTTGTATCAAGTGTGTATTGAGGTTCCGTAATTCAAGAGAAACACGGTGCGTCTCGTGGGCGTTCTCACTCGTTGAGTACGTAGCGGTATGAGCACTGAAACTACCAGCGCTACATACCGACGTACTCAAAACCCACGAGACACACCGTGTTTCTCTTGAATTACTGGAATCTAAATAAATTGATAGCAAACATTTGGCATAAACTAATCCTTCCAAACTCAGTTTTTCTTTATCTTATAAGCGCATTACGAAATACCTTTCTGGATGCGGTTGCTACTGCATCTATTAACGGTACATGACCCCTCATTAATTCTACATATCGATTTCCTTTCCCATCTTTTTTCGATGTTTTTGCGGCACTTAATGTTTCCATGATTTCATTCATGCGTGCATTAAAAATTAATCCATCTGTATATTTCTCAATGGTACGGCAAAGTTCTTTATTCTCTTTGCGCATTTCGGTCACTTATCTTTCGCAAGATTTCCTTTTCGTTTCCCTTTTCCCCGATAACTCTTTTTGTCACGGTTTTCTGCAAGAGCCGTATCGTAGGCTTCCAGAACCTGCCGGGTAATCTGGCGGCCAAGTTTGCAAACATAAACGAATATTTTTTGCTCTAACACCTTGAAAGATAATAAGTTTTCGTCTACAATCAATTTCATCATACAGTCTCCTTTATTTGTTTTTCTAGCAACTAACATCATAAAGAAAAACTGTATGATTGGGAAGAGAGTATTTCCTTCTTCCCTTTATTTTTGCCAATAAAAATTATACACTAACAGGATGTTTGTTTGTGTATAATGTTCGCTGCCGGTTCCTTTGTATTCCAGTAATTCCGTAGAAAAACTTTGTGATGAGTGGGTTTTGAGTACGTCGGTATGAGGCACTGGTGGTTTCAGTGCCCATACCGCTACGCACTCAATTAGTGGGAACGCCCACGAGACGCAAAATTTTTCTACGGAATTACGGAAAACAAAAAAGTGCCAACGAACACTTGACACAAACACATATGAAATAAAAATGGCTTGTACCAAACATTTCTGCTATAATATTCTCAAAGGGGGTTTTATCATGCCATCGGAAAAAGAAGAATTTGTAACCAAACAATATGTCCCTATGGGCGAGCCAATCGTGCAGAATGATCACACGATTATTTACCATGTGAAATGTCTTTGTGAGCCGGGCAAACCGGACGGCATTTTGAAAATGTACCGCCAGCAGAACCGCGAAGCACTTTACAAACGGTTGTATCAGCTTGATTACAGCGAGTGGCCGCACATTTATAATGTGAAATATTTTGATGGAAATACTTTAGTCGTAGAAAAATACTTAGAAGGAAATACTTTAGAAGAACTTCTGAAACAGAACAAAGAAAATAACACTGTTTTTTCCGAAGAAGAAGCCTACCGGATTATGAGTAAACTCTGCGAATGTATTGCAGGATTACTGCGCCCGGATCCGCCAATTATTCATTCCGATATCAAACCAAGTAACATTTTTATCACCTCAGCAGGCGCTGTAAAACTGCTTGATTTTGTCAATGATAAAACACCAAAAAGAAAACACGAAAAGAAACTTATTTCTCTGCTTGGCATGATTTTTCACCGAATGCTTACAGGCAGCGCACCGGCAAACAAAAAATGCACTTACGAAGGACGATACGAATCCGTCATCCGTAAGTGCTTAGAGAAAAATCCTGAGCAGCGCTACCAAAGCATTTCCGAGCTGAAAGAAGACCTCAAAGAGGCAAAAGAACGTGCGCCAAAAAATATTGTTTCAAAAACCGCCGGAATTCCTTATGCGCTGACGTTTCCTTTTCAAGGAGCCATTCTCGCCTTTGAGTGGATTCTTATCTGCTTCTTTTTAAAAAAGGAGCAGACGTCTGCTATGTGTCTGTTTGCTATTGCTTTTTTCATTCATTCTGTACTTTTTTTAGCAAGACGCCATGCATTTTTCCAAAAACGAAACATTCAAATCAGCACCGCACGCAAAGCCCTCCCGCTGCTGATTCTTGCTCTTGTGCTCGCTTTGCTGTCACAGATTGTTCCTTTCTTAATTTTTTAATGAGAACACATTACTCAACCAGTTTACTTTCTTTCATGGCAATTACTCGGTCAACCGGATATTTACAGCTCTTATAATAACTGGATGAAAATAGGGCATATGTGTATGTTCCATACACTGCTGCACCCTTAACCATCGGCGGCATCGTCGTCACTTTCATCGCCGTATTTTTGAGAACCTTTCCATTACTCTTTGGCGAAGCAAAGGACGGTTTATAAGTGCGAAGTTGTGAAATATAACCGCTTTTCGCCTTTTTCGTACGGTAACTTCTCGTCAAAATCATCGTACCTGCTGAGTCAAACGTGATTCCCTGAGTTTTGCTTGGTACATCCATGGTATAAGCCGGTGAAAGAGAAGGCAATGTTGCCTTATTATTAACCTGGTAACCTTTCATCGTCGATGTTGCCTGACGGAATGTTCCAATCCACAACACATTGTTGTAATATCCCATAAAGGACGCTGTTGAATCCAGTGTTGAAATACTTTTGTATGCTGCCAATTCTGTATAAGAAGTTCCCGCATTTACTGCATTTGTCACAACAGAATATGGGAAGCTGGCAACCGCCTTTCCTTTAGAAATCCATACATTCGTTCCATCATAGGCAATTCCACCCACTTTTGCTTTACTTGGTAAAACAATGGTTGTAATATATGATTTTGATGAGCGGCTTACAACATAAACCACTGAATTCAGCTCTTTTTTGTAATCATATGCCGTAATGAGGAAATAACTGCCTGCCAAACACAATCCCTGAGGTACCATCGTTGTACAGGAAAATCCGGCAACATTTGTCGTCTTCATGCCCGGTATTGCGAAACTTTTATTATAATTCATGGCACTTCTCATTTTTTTGTATGTCTTATAAGCCGGTGATTTCGTAAACGCAGCCTTTGTGCTGTATTTCTTGGCACCCTTTGATGTCGCTGATACTGCGGCCGTCTTAGCAGAAACCGCTGTGGATAATTTACCTTCAATTTGTGTTCCTGATACTTCACAGTATGCAGCCACACGATAATAATAAGTCGTGTTCTGTGGCAGGGATTTAATCAAATAACTAACTGTATCTGCCCCTTTCACAACTGCTGTCTGCTGATATACGGATTCGGAGGATTTACGAGAATAAATATAATAACCACTCGCTCCTGTCACCTTGTTCCACGAAAGCATAACCCGGTTTGAACCACCTCTTGCCGTCACTGTCGGCGCATCCAATTCATATAATGTCGGATTCACTGTGGCTGTTGCAGCCGGCGTCGCACTTGCTGTTGCAGTCGGCGTCGCACTTGCTGTTGCAGTTGGAGTCGGCGTCGCAATCGAAGCAGCACCTCCGCTAGCTGTCCCCGGGGTACCGGTTCCTCCCTCTTTTTCCGTGTTAGCCGCTGCCTGCACGGGTACCATTGTAACCAAAAGTACGAATGTAAGGCAGCTGGCAATGCATTTCATCCATGTTTTCTTCTTCATGTATGTAGCCTCCCTTAAATTTGATGACCTCACTATAACGCAAGAATTTGTCAGGCAAATGAAAAAACAATGTCACTTTTTTGGCATTATAAAAGAAATGTTGTGATATCGAAAAAAATCCGCTATACTCAAAAAGAAAAATTTGTTTTAACGGCGTTACCGATTATAAGAAATGAGGATATACAATGACAGATAAAGATTTATGCATAGAAACCGAAGAAATACAGACCGACGGCAAAGATACCTATTACTGCCATCGTTACGAACCAACACCTTATGAAGTTTTAGATGAGTTATTCACCTTTTACACACCGAATAAAACAGATGTCTTCGTTGACTACGGATGCGGCATGGGACGTTTGAACTTTTATATAGAAAAGAGGTACTCTCTTAGTTCTACAGGCGTAGAGTATTCACCTGTTTATTATGAAAAAGCTCTGGAAAACAAAAAAACATATAACGGAAACAAAGACAAGATACACTTCGTAAATTGTAAAGCTGAAGATTATCTTGTCTCTAAAAATGAAACTGTTTTTTACTTTTTTAATCCGTTTTCTCCGGAAATTTTTCACGCTGTTATTAACCGTATCTTGGATTCGTTTGAAAAATATCCAAGAACCATCACACTCATTCTCTACTATCCGGAAGATGACACTGTTTTTTATTTGGAGCGTCATACAACATTTGAGCGGATAGACGAAATTGCCGCCTCCGATGCCGTTTACAAAGACCGTAGAGAGCGATTTTGCCTTTATCGGATTACCGTCTAAGAATCTGCTCCTTCTGCCGGACTGCAGTAACGATCCCAGGATGCTTCCGATTTTTCAAACACAACACAGAACCAGTATGTGTCAACTTCCTCTTCGTCTTCTTCCTGCGGCACATCAATGCCAAACTCGGCACTTTTTCTGCCATCAATTTCACCGAGAACAACCGTAAACACCGTTCCTTTTTCAAAACGGGATACTACCGATTCCACCGCCGGTTCCGGCACATCTTCATCCGGAATTTCTCTTTGCAGATTTCCATCCGCATCATAATATTTCATGCCCTCTTTTACAAGACGCTTCATCTGCGCCTGTAAAAGTGTAAGCGTTATTTCTCCACAATACATATCCTGAAATCTGCCATTCTGCGAATTTCTAGCTTTTACAGTGGCACCACCAAAAGTAAATGTCACCTCATCCTCGCTCATCTGAAAAGAAACAATCGGCGAATCATCAAATGACAACTGCTCGAATTCATCTACACATCGAAACTTCATATTACTTTCCTCCATTTATTATCTGCCTTTTAGTATACCCAATTTTTTCTCACTTGACAAGTTGGTTTATATATTATAAACTCAATTTAGTTTATAGTTTATAAACTAACAAAATAATAAAGGGGGATACATATTTATGAAGGGAAATGTTATGTCGGAAAGTGAATTAGCATTTGCCCGCATTGTATGGGAAAATGCACCACTTCCTTCCGGTGAACTGGTAACTCGCTGCAACGAAGAACTCGGATGGAAAAAACCGACCACTTACACCGTTTTGAGAAATCTCTGTCAGGCGGGTATTTTTGAAAATAAACAAGCCATGGTTTCTGTACTTGTTTCCGAAGAAGATTATTTGGCAAGAGAAAGTGAGCAAATCGTAAATGAGCGTTTCGGCGGTTCTATTTCACATTTTGTCACTGCTTTTGCCACAAAAACAAAATTAGATAAAGAACAGATTCAGGCGTTACAGGATTTTATTGACCACTGTGAAGAATAAGATGGGAGGAATTTTATGGATTTGTCATCATTTTTAACCTTTCTTGGTGAGCGCACTTTTTTTGTCAGTATTACGATTTTAGTATTACTTGCCATCCGTCCTCTGGCAAAAAAGCTGCCTAGAAACGGCATGTATTTTCTGTGGGTCATTTTAGTACTCCGCATATTGTGTCCGGCAAACTTTACCGGCATTTACCACCTGCTGCCTGCTGCCAATGCCACGAACGCCCAAATAAAACAGGAACTTTCCTTTGGCGGTGCCATGAACCAATACCGCCTAAGTCCGGTGCAGCAAAAACGGTTTCAAAGCAAGCAGCAAACCGAACCATCCGTTCTGACACATTCGCTCCCTGAAAAACAACCAGAAGAAATCCGGGACTTTTCTCTTTCGGATAAACTTCCCGCCTTTCTATTTATTTTGTGGCTTAGCGGGGTTTTTGTCTGTGTCTTTCATCTTTTTTATTCTTATTATAGGGATAAAAAAATGTTAAAAACGGCGGTAAAAACAAAAAACTGCTGCTATATCCATTCGGGACTTGATACGCCATTTGTCTTTGGCTTTTTCAAACCACGCATTTATATACCGGAAAACACAAAAAACAGCGCTTATAAATTTTTGCTCGCTCACGAAAAATATCATATCCGCCGTCAGGATTTCCGTATCAAGCCAATTGCCTTCTTTGCCTTTTCGCTGCTGTGGTTTAATCCTCTTGGCTGGGTTGCCTGGCATCTGATGCAGAAGGACATGGAAATTTCGTGCGATGAAGCAGTCATTAAACAGATGCCTTTTGAAGAGCGAAAAGCTTATTCACATCTACTGTTGCAAATGGCAGCCGCCAAAAGCCGCCCTCTTTGCACCAATGCAGCGTTTGGCGCTGATATTATTGAAGAAAGGATTTTGCATATTATGAAATTCAAAAAACCAACAAAACTTATCGCATGCTTTACCGTAATCGCAGTTTTTCTGTGTGCCTGCGGTGTCGGCTCGACGCCGGTTACAAAGGAAGAGAGCTCTACCAATGCTCCTTCTCAAAAATCGCCCGATGTATTTGTAGAGAATGCTATCAACTGCCCACAGATGGATGACAGCAATTATGTTTATTATTACAGCAGACTTATGTTGAATCCAAAGAAAAATCTCGTGTGGCTTGGCTCCAAATACAACAAAAACTCTTATGAATTTGTCTCTTACATGATGTTTGAGAAAAAGGAAAATTCATTTGAAGAGGTCGAAACAAATTGGAGTGACATATTAAACAAAACAATGAAAAACAGAAGCGGCTACATATATGATTCCTGGTACGCCTCCGATGAATCCCTTTATGTCGTAATCATGGAAACAAGCATGAACCCTCTTATTTATAATGCGAACCAGGAAAAATATAAAAAGCAGTATGAAGAGCTGAATCCACTGTTATTCCACATTTCAAAAGATGGGAAAACAGCAAGAGAAATCGATTTATCCGCTCTCGCCTCACCAAACGGAGAAAAAAATAAAGACCTGGCAGTAGCCTTTATTCCTCTTTCAGACGGCCGCTATTTAGTAAATTCATTATCCGACGACACCCTGGAAAAGGGATTGGTTTTTGCAGAATCTACGGATACCGTTGTTAAAAAAATGTCGAATCGTATCCGGGGCAATGCAATTTCCTCAATTCAGACCGGAAATGATTTTCTCTGTTATGTTGCCTATCAAGGAAATGAGGACCTTGTCACCGTGGAAGTGCAGGATTACAACGGAAAGAATAAATACTCTCTCGATTGTTCGGCAGCCTGTGATAATGGCACTGCATCCTATGCAAATTGCCATTTTGCACTTGGTGTATGGGAGGATGAAATTCTTCTTGTTTCAAAAAAAGGAGTATTTCGTGCTGAATATGGCGACAAAGCCTTTACAAAGGTTACTGACTTCAAAACAGATAACATCTACTACCTTACCTTGGACCGCTACCAGATTGCCAAACAATGGACATCCATGTGGGTCACGGGGGAAAATTCCTTTTATGTCCTGCTCAGTCCGACAGAGGAAGGAAAAACAACCGATTACAAAATTGGATATTACACAAAAGGAAAATAGACATGACAAAGGGAGCAGCAAATCTGCTCCCTTTGTCTTTATACATTATTATATAGGAAAAACAAAAAGTAATTATTATCTCTGTACACGACCGGAGCCATCGCCACCAGCCAGTTTCAAAACTTCATCCATGGAAACCATGTTGTAATCTCCTTCGATGGAGTGTTTCAAACAAGAAGCAGCTACAGCAAACTCGATTGTTTCCTGTGGACCATACTCGTTCAGGCAGGCACAAATCAAACCGCCGCCAAAGCTGTCGCCACCGCCTACACGGTCAACGATATGCATTTTATATTTCTTGCTGAAGTAATAATCTTTTCCATCATACAACATAGCGGACCAATTATTATCATTTGCAGAAATGGACTCACGGAGAGTAATTGCAACTTTCTCAAATCCAAAACGGTCTGCCAACTGTTTGGCAACATCTTTGTAACCCTCACGGTTTACTGTACCTGTTGTAACATCTGTACCTTTGGAAGTAATACCAAATACATCTGCGGCATCCTCTTCATTAGCGATACATACATCAACATACTGGCAAAGTTCAGCCATCACCTTACCTGCTTTTTCTTTACTCCACAATTTATTGCGGTAGTTCAAATCACAGGAAATCGTAACACCTGCTTCTTTTGCAGCTTTACAAGCCTCTAAACAAATCTCAGCAACTTCATCATTCAGTGCAGGAGTAATTCCGGTAAAATGGAACCACGAAACACCTTCAAAAATCTTTTTCCAGTCAAAATCTGATTTAGAAGCTGTTGCAATGGAAGAACCTGCACGGTCATAAATAACTTTGGATGGTCTCTGGGAAGCACCTTTTTCCAAATAGTAAATACCGACACGGTCACCACCGCGCACAATATCTGTTGTGTCAACACCATATTTTCTCAAAGAATTTACAGCAGCCTGACCAATCTCATGTGTAGGAAGTTTTGAAACAAATTTTGCATCCAAACCATAGTTTGCAAGGGAAACTGCAACGTTTGCCTCACCACCGCCAAAAGTTGCACCAAGTGTATCTGCCTGTACAAAACGATAATATCCTTCCGGTGCCAGTCTCAACATCAATTCACCAAATGTAACTACTTTCTTTGCCATTTTCATTCATCCTCCAAAATTCTTTTTAATAATTAACCGCGGATTTTCTTTACCAATGCGGCTGCATCAGCGGTCATTTTCTGAATCTCATCAAATTTACCGGCTTTTACCAAATCACCTTTTACCATCCAGCTTCCGCCGCATGCTAAAATACGGTCATACTCAAGGTACTCTTCTACATTGTTCAAATTAATACCACCGGTTGGCATAAACTGAAGCATTGTATAAGGAGCTGCAACTGCCTTAATCATCTTCAAACCGCCTGCCGGCTCAGCAGGGAAGAATTTTACGACGTCAAGTCCCATCTCAATCGCCTGCTCCATCTCACTTGGTGTCTGTGTACCAGGTGTAACCGGAATGTCACGGTCGATACAATACTTTACAACTTTCGGATTAAATCCGGGACTTACAATAAATTTAGCACCGGCAGCAACTGCACGGTCTACCTGCTCAGTTGTCAAAACTGTTCCTGCACCAACAAGCATTTCCGGATATTTTTCAGAAATGATGCGAATCGACTCTTCAGCTGCTTCGGTACGGAATGTAACCTCTGCACAAGGAAGTCCGCCCTCGCACAATGCTTTTGCCAATGGCTCTGCATCCTTTGCGTCATCAAGTACAACAACCGGAACAATACCAATTTTTTTGATTTCTTCTAAAACCTTGTTCATAATAGCCTCCATTTTTATCTTTACTTTTTTTGTATCATATGATATTCTACTATTGTTCCACATTGTGAAACGGTATTTCACATCGTGAACCATGATTTTATTATACTGCATTTCTTCTTATTGTCAACAAAAAAGCAGTAAAATATAAAGAAACAAAGGGAGAATTTTTATGGAATCCAAAAATCCAATTCAGGTTGCTGATAAATTATTTCTTGTTCTGGAAACACTTGCAAAGACCGGTCCGATTGGACTGTCGGATTTATGCCGAGAAGTTTCTTTGAACAAAACAACCGTGCACCGCTTGTTAAATTCACTTCTTTACATGGGATATGTGCGGCAGGACACGCAAACATCCCGCTACAGCTTAAGTTTTAAAATATGGGATATTGCAAACCAATTTGTCTCAAAAATTGATATTGTGGAAGAGGCTCGCCCAAGCCTTCGGGAACTCGCAGCGAAAACCGGCGAAACCGTCCATCTCGTGCAGATTGATGGGATTCATGCGATTTATATCGCCAAGGAAGAATCCGAAAATTCCGTGCGGCTAGTGTCTATGGTCGGCAAACGAATTCCACTCTACTGCTCCGGTGTCGGAAAAGCCCTGCTTGCCGATATGTCAAATGACGAAATCAAAAGTATCTGGGACAAGAGTGACAAAACGCCACTGACAGAGCATACTATCACGGATTTTTCAAAGTTTATGCAAGAAATTGAAGAAACCAGAAAACGCGGCTATGCTATGGATAATGAAGAAAATGAATTGGGCGTGCGATGCATCGCTGCAAGTATAAAACACGGTGAACAGAAGCCGCAATACGCATTTAGTATTTCAGCTCCCATTCACCGCATGGACGAAAAACGTATGAAAGAAATCGCCGAGTATGCACTCGCAATGAAAAAAATCAATCTTTAACGCGAACCGATGGGTTCAATGCAAAGACAAACAGAAGTGCCTGAACTGCTAACAGCGTGTTCAGCACTTTTTTCATTAGATTATAAAAAGTATCTAATGTAAGTGTAATATCTGCCGCACACAAAAGTCTTATAGCTTCAACCATTTCAAAGCCAAAACTAAGCACTAAGAGAACACCGGCACAAAATGTCAGCGCCTTATTACCCCAGTTCTGATAATACAGGAAAAAGATAATCAAACAGATTAACTCAATTGCACCCAATATCATAAAACTTAATGGGTCTCCATTATCTCCGCGGTAATGAATCGGTATGTAAATTAAATTATCCACTGCTAACAAAAGCATCATCGCAAATCCAAGGATAATATTTTTATCTGCTCCATTTCCCTGCGCAATTTTGTGCACACCAAAAGCAAACATCAGTGCCGCCACAAAGGCAAATGGCGTAATCAGCAAAAACAAAATGACAACCGGCATCGATACATCATAATTGCTATAGTATTCACTTAACAAAAGAATTGCCTGCACCAATGTAAACGCTCCCAGGAAAAAAGTAATCAGCGTCAATACACGCACCGGCATTCCCCATTTTTTATCCTGCAATGTAATTGTGTGGTTTTCGTTCATCTAAATCCCTCCTGCATAAATATATTTTTAATTTTATAACCAGTTTTTCTGTATCTCATTAACTAGTTCTACAAACATATCGTAGTATTTTGTTTTAGCCTGACGTATAATATCTAATGCAATCGCCTGATTATATGCATGTGCAACATTATTTCTTGATGTAAGTGCACTTAACCATAATTCTTCGTCTGCTATCATTCCCGCTTTATATGCCGTTTTCAGTACTGTACGCGGAGAACCTGTCGCTCCCTCTGCGTAACCGTGATATGTTAAAATCTCTTTCATTGCTTTCCATGCTTGTTCAAAACATATCTCATACAAGCCAACCATCCCTGTCATTTCCACATTTCCATATGGTGCCTGATAAGAATAAATGTCCTTTAAATTATGAATGGCAGCCTGCAAATTATCAAACTTTTTCATATATCACCATTCCCTCCCGTTTTATGGAGTCCAGCAATTCTGCCTGAATCGGTTTATCCAAATCCAGCACGTCAAACTGTAACAAAGTTGGAGTTTCTTCGTCCACCGCTAAAATAAACTGACTGCTATTGCCTCCATAAAACGCCAAATCTATATCACTTCGTTCTTTATAATCTCCCCTGGCACGCGAACCAAAAAGAATTAACTTTTTTACATCATTTTCCTTCGCCAGCCTAATTATTTCCTGTAAAACGTTTTGTTTGATACCTGTCTTCTCAGATAACTGCATCATTTTAACAATCTCCTATGCGTAATATTCTTTCGAAAACACCTTACCAGTTATTATACACTAATTTACATTATAAAAAAACAATTAATTTTATTTACGAGTATAATAAGTAACCAAAACACCTTTTTTTACTTGCAGATAAACATTTTTCTTCATCCGTTTGTTTACTTTTTTTATTTTTTTCAAACTCATGGTAACTCTTGTTTTTCCTCTATCCCATTGCACACTTTTTACTTTTTTTGCAGCCAAAAACCTGATGGTTGACTTATCAAGCTTCAAAGTAATGTTTTTCTTTGATTTGCTTTTCAGCCTGACCGTAATATTCTTTCTTTGTCTGCCTGCCTTTTTCAATGCCTTTTTAACTGCTTTTTTGACAGAACGGCTGACATTTGAAGTATTTTTGCTGCCTGTTACTTTTACCACGACTACAATATTTGTCGTTTTTTTCAAGCCCTTCTTCTGCTTTATCGGAGTTGCACTAGGTGCCATTGTTGGCGTCACCGTCGGCGCTTCACTGGGCGTTATTGTCGGGGTCGCCGTTGGCACCGCGCTAGGCGTAACTGTTGGTGTCGCTGTTGGTGTCACTGTTGGCACCACACTAGGCGTAACTGTTGGCGTCACCGTCGGTGCTTCAGTAGGCGTTATTGTCGGAGTCGCCGTTGGCACCGCACTAGGCGTAACTGTTGGCGTCACCGTTGGCACTTCAGTAGGCGTTATTGTTGGTGTCATCGTTGGCGTTTCCTCCGGCTGATCGGACTTTACCTGATAGTAATATGTAATACCGGTATCCGCCTCTGTCACTTTCAATTCATCTTGATTCAGGCTGTTTCCAGCCAAAATATATCCAGACAATTCCGGATTTCGCAGTATATAGGTAGAATTTTTCGGTACATACACAGTTGCCGTATCTGCACAAGGAAGCAAGGTACTTGTCCCGTCTGCATTCTTTACCTGATAATGAATGTTAACTCTGCTCCATTCCTGCTCCGCCGTTTTATCCGTTGCCAACACTTCTCCCGTATCCACATTGATAACTTTTCCATCCAGCCTATCACCATTTGACAAGCCATACACATCCGAAAACACAATAGAAAGTGATTCTCTTGCCTCATCCGGATTGTATGAATTACTGAGTGCCGGAATCGTGTAAGTCTTTTCTTCCTGATACTTAACTGTTTTACCATCGGCTCCAATAATCTGAAAGCTCATTTTCAAATGCTGCTCTCTGTTTACCAGATTTTGTACCACGGTGCGAAATTCCAAATCCGTATTGTTTGCCTTTGTTATATTTTTCTCGCTGATTCTATATTTTTCACTATCCCGGTCTAATGTTCCCGTTTTACTGTGCGGAATTGAAATTTCAGGATTACTGACATAAATTTCTGCCGGCTTACTGACATAATCCGTATTATTTAACTTCCTTGCCAATTCCATTTTACACACTTCACAGAAAGGCTGTCCCAGCCATCTCATCATACATTCGCGGCTCGGTGCAAATGCCGTTTCCGTTCCTGCCATTGTGACGCCAATTCCCCGAAATCCAAGCATTTTACTCCATTTAATCGTATCCGGATTCGAGGTATCCGAAGTATTTGGTTTATTCGTGTATCTCTCGTACTCATCCCCCAATCCACCAATGCTATGAGCTGTTTCATGTGCCATAACCATCCCATCTTCATTGTCCTCTGAATTAGTGGAAAATGAAAACAAGGAATTTACTGAAGCACCATAACTGCCCTCTGAATTACACAGCACATGAATTGTTGCAACATTAGCCCCCCTATCCAAATAATTTTGCTCCAAATCTTGTCTTAGTTCTTTTGCCTTCTCATCCCCGCCATTTGAAAAGCCAGCTGCTTTTCCATAGACTTTAACGTGAAAATAAGTATCTGCATTCTTGCCCCCATACACACTAATTCCGGACTCGTTAGATACAGCCTGCACTGCATATATATTTATGTGGTCAGAATACTCTTTATACGGAGACCATCTTAACATTCCCTGTACTTTCTGCTTCGCATCCTGTAAAAATTTGTCCTGTTCATCTGCCGTGTAGCCATCTCCCATAATTACAATGACAAAATTTTCTTTATCATCACCTGTCTTATGAATCACATGAACCGGGAAAATAGTTTTCGGTGTTTCCTCATCTTTCGCTTCTGCTGTATGAAGTGAAAACAAGGAAAATAATAGTGCCATACAAATTAACACTGCTTCCCACCGTCTCATGATTTTTTTCATTTGAACACCTCTTCCTATGTATAATTTCAAAACGAAACTGTATGATCTTATTATATCTGTTTATTTCCATGCTTTCAACTAAATTTACACAAGGGTTTGTGTAAAGGGTTCGTTGGCACTTTTTCTGTTTTCAGTAATTCCGTAGAAAAGCTTTGCGTCTCGTGGGCACTCTCGCTCGTTGAGTGCGTAGCGGTATGGGCACTGAAACTACCAGTGCCACATACCGACGTACTCAAACCCACGAGTCGCAAAGTTTTTCTACGGAATTACTGAAATCCAAAGGAACCAGCAGCGAACATTTGTCACAAACCCGTCATTCCAAACTCAGTTTTTCTTATTTTTACTGGTAAAATTCATCCTTTAATATCACAATCAGTCATGAATATTTTTTCATCCTTTGTGCATACTAACAGAGGAAATGGAGGTAATTACGATGCAATTAACAGAACAGGAAACCAACGTAATCAAAGATTTACAGACACAGGAGAAAGCATGTGTTGACAAATACCGCTTTTATGAGCAGTCTGCCCATGACGAAGAACTAAAAAACTTATTTCACCGCATTGGTGATGAGGAGCAGGAACATTTTGACTCCTTAGGCATGGTGCTCAAGGGTGATGTACCAAATGTAAGTGCCGCCCGCAGCGGTATGGAGGGATACACGCCTTCCGAAAGTTACGCAGCAGGTAACAACTCCGAAGAGAAAAAACATGACCAATTTTTATGTACCGACTGTATTGCAACAGAAAAACTCGTTTCATCCACCTATAATGATGATGTTTTCCGTTTTTCTGCCAGCAATATCCGAAGACTCTTAAATCACATCCAGACAGAAGAACAAAATCACGCAGAGATGATTTACAAATACAAAACGGCAAACAATATGGCATAGCCTGTCATAATTTCCCCTCGCTGCGCATACAATGATACAAGGGTACCAAAGTCCAAACTCGTTCATGCTTGCATGATAAGAGATTGGACCTTGGTACCCGCCAAACATGAGAAAGTAGCGATTTATGCAATAAATCTGCGGATTTCGAATGTTTGCAGGATTGCGGAAGTTGTGAAACAACGGAGCAATCCGTATCATTGTTTGCAATTCAGCAAGGAGGAATATTATGATACAAATTTTCAAAAGAAACAAGAAAATCACAAAACTATTTTTGTTACTGTTTTTTTTATGCTGCACTGCTTTTCTTCTTATTTTTTACATAGAATCGGACAAGCCCATAACAAAGAAAAAGCAAACGGCAGCAAAAACAACTGCGGACAAACCAACATCCATTTCTTATTGTGTGACTTCTCTTTCTGATGAAGAAGAATCGACATTGGTTTATCATCCGACGGAACGTGTTTTGTCTCAGTTTATTCGCAAAAAAAATCAATATATCCGAAATATCTGGGATGAAAAATCCGGTTGGACGACTAACGTAGAATCATGGAAAATAAAGAAATCCGAAACACTAGAGCATTTTTCGTATAATACGAATGGGGCTCTCTATGCCTGCAAAAAGAAATGGTCAAAAGGCAAATTAGCAAAGCAATCCATTGTCTGTCTGCGAAATAACGGCAACATAAAAAATATAAATCTCATCCACTTAAACAACAAACAAAATACGGATGAAATCAAAGATATCCGGTGTAATGGCACTTCCATCGCCATCACCTATCAATACGGAAATGTAACAATATACAATTTATTAGAACGACTGGCATTTGGCGGCAGTTCCATAAGCGGTATGCCGGGGGAAAATATTTTTTATGATTTGCATTATTTAACAATTGAAACAAAAAAAACGACCGAAGAAATTTATCTGCGCGACTATGATATCCGCTCCGGTGAGGTCACACACACATTTCCACTGGGCAGTTTTGCACAAAAAAAAGAGGATTTCCACATCACAAATCTTGGAAATACTCTTTATGTTCTGACACCTCGTGGCTTATTTCGCGGAGAATGCGAAAGCAGTTCCCTGCAAAAACTGCTTGCATTCCGCGAATTACAATTACCACCACAAAGCAACATTTTAACCATGTTTTCCGGTTCTGCCGATTCTCTCTACCTCGTTATCAAAGAAGCAGACGGCAGCAAATCCATTCGGCTTATTCACCTTCCAAGCCAAAATCTTTCAGACCAAAATCATCCCGAGTCAAATCATGCTACACAAAAGGTCTGACATGGCTATTTACCGGAAGAAGTGTCCTGCGAATTTTGTCCGGGCTGCCCCATGGCAGACATATCAGAAACGGTAATACTTGTTGCCTTCTCACCATCTGTCTCCACACTGACCATCTCTCCCGGATTAATTTCACTTACCGAGATTTCCGTACTTTCCTCACCGGATTTCTTATATATCTTGGTATCGCTGTCAATCTGGTAAGTCTTTGACTCACCTTTCTTTTTGCCACCATCCTTCGCATCTGCCGGTGGGGTTCCCTCCGGTTTCTTGCCATCATTATCCTGCTGCATACCAGCCGGTGGGGTTCCCTGCGGTTTATTCCCCTCGATTCCGGCAGCTCCTCCACTTGCTGCTTCCGGCTTTTTGTCATCCTGCTTATCCATAACTTCCATCACTATCTGCGTGTCTGAAACACTTGTCACACGCCCCATTACTGCATTTGTTGAACTCTCACTATCCTTTGAGCTACATCCGGAAATGTTCATAGCCGCCAAACACAAAATCAGACTGGTGCCTATTGCTCGAATCTTCTTTCCTTCCATATGTAACCTCCACTTCATATACAAATGATTTATTGTTATGGTCACATTGTATCGAAAGGAAATGGTCACTCTGTGTTTAGTCTGTGTAAAATGTGTGACCGATTATTTTGCCTGCAATTCGTCCAGTGTCAAATCATAGGCAGGCAGAAAATCCTGCATAAACACTTCAACTTCTTCCATATTCATATCATGCAGTGCTTTTTTCGTTGTTTCGTATGCCGTCTTAAATTCCTGATTGCCGGAATTTAATTCCTGCTTACATTTAATCAGTGCAGATAACTTATCTGCCGCTTTCACAAGACGCCACTCATATGCTTTGTCCTCCTGCGGGAAAAACAATTTCTCATAATGCTTTTTCATATAATCCGGCAGTTTATCCACCATCTTTTTACTCGCAACATACTCCACCCGTTTATAAGCTTCTTTGATATCATCATCATAATACTTGACAGGCGTAGGCATGTCTCCGGTAATGATTTCATTCGCATCGTGATACATTCCCATGAGAGCAATTCCATTGAAATCCACGTGTTTTCCACATTTCTCATTGGCTATGAGTGAAAGTCCGTGCGCTAACATCGCAACTTCCAGCGAGTGTTCACTAATATTTTCCTGAATAGAATTTCGCATAAGTGCCCATCGCTCAATATTTTTCATGCGCGCCATCATCGCAAAAAATGAATACATCCTAATTCTCCTTCAACATCTTTTTCATATAGTAACCCGTATAGGATTCTTCGCAGTTTGCCACCTGTTCCGGCGTTCCCTGCGTAACAACCGTGCCGCCGCGGTCACCGCCTTCCGGTCCCATGTCAACGATATAATCTGCCGTCTTAATCACATCCAGATTGTGTTCAATAACAACCACAGAGTTACCGCCTTCAGTCAGCCGCTGCAAGATTTCAATCAACTTATGAACATCCGCAAAATGAAGTCCTGTCGTCGGCTCGTCCAAAATATAAATGGTCCGTCCGGTACTTCTCTTACTCAATTCTGTCGCAAGCTTGATGCGCTGAGCCTCACCACCGGACAACGTAGTCGATGGCTGCCCTAATTTGACATATGACAATCCCACATCATACAACGTCTGAATCTTGCGGTGAATCGTCGGAATATTTCGGAAAAATTCAAGGGCATCTTCTACCGTCATATCTAACACATCGTAAATACTTTTTCCCTTATACTTAACATCCAGTGTCTCACGATTATACCGCTTTCCGCCACAAACTTCGCAAGGGACATAAATATCCGGAAGGAAGTTCATCTCAATTTTCAATATACCGTCACCACTGCATGCTTCACAACGGCCGCCCTTCACATTAAAACTAAAACGTCCTTTCTTGTATCCTTTTGCTTTCGCATCCGGTGTCGAAGCAAATAAATCTCGTATCATATCAAATACACCGGTATAAGTTGCCGGGTTTGAACGAGGGGTTCGTCCAATCGGAGACTGGTCAATATTAATTACCTTATCTAACTGCTCCACGCCTTCAATTCCTTTATGCTTTCCCGGGATACAGCGAGCCCGGTTTAATGTGCGGGTCAGACTCTTACACAAAATTTCATTCACAAGAGAACTCTTTCCGGAACCGGATACACCGGTCACGCAGGTCATTACCCCCAGAGGAATCTTGACATTAATATTTTTCAAATTATTTTCGCTGGCACCTTTTACTTTCAGATAACCTGTTGGTTTGCGTCTCTTTGCTGGCACAGGAATCTGCTTTTTCCCACTTAAATAAGCACCTGTAATCGACTCCGGCACTTTCATCAAATCTTCTGCCGTACCGCACGCAACCACGTGTCCGCCATTTTTTCCTGCTCCCGGTCCGATGTCCACAATATAATCCGCCTCACGCATGGTATCCTCATCATGTTCCACGACAATCAGCGTATTACCAAGGTCACGAAGTTTCTTTAACGTAGCAATCAACCGGTCATTATCCCGCTGATGCAGACCAATACTCGGCTCATCCAAAATATAAGCCACACCGACAAGTCCCGAACCAATCTGTGTCGCCAGGCGGATTCGCTGTGCCTCTCCGCCGGAAAGTGTAGCCGTCGCACGCGCCAGTGATAAATAATCAAGACCAACATCTACCAAAAATCCCAGACGCGAACGAATTTCCTTTAACACAAGACGCCCAATCTGCTTTTGTCTGTCGGTCAATGTCAATTCATCCATAAATTTCTTCAAATCTATAATGGAATATTCACTAATTTCTGCAATGTTTTTATCCCCAACCGTAACCGCAAGGGATTCTTTTTTCAACCGCTTGCCGCCGCAGACATGGCAGGGCGTAATCTGCATGAATGACTCATATTCCTGCTTCGTAGTCTCCGAACCAGTCTCACGATACCGCTTCTGTAAATTACCAAGCAGTCCCTCAAACGCAATATTATAAACACCGTGTCCATGTCTGCCGGTATAATGAACTTCCACACGCTGACCGCCGGTACCATACCAGATTAAGTCATGAACATCCTCTGGATATTCCCCATATGGTGTATCTAAATCAAATCCATAAAACTCTGCCATCGCATCCAAAATTGCACGACTGTAGCTATCCTGATTTACCACAGACTGCCATCCCGGTGCTGCAATCGCTCCCTGTGCAATACTAAGCGTCTTATCCGGAATAATCAAATCCTCATCAAACTCCATCCGGTAACCGATTCCATGACATTCAGGGCACGCACCAAATGGATTGTTAAACGAAAAACTGCGTGGCTCAATTTCATCTACACTAATTCCACAGTCCGGACAGGAAAAACTCTGACTGAAAGAAATTTTTTCTCCTCCAATCACATCGACAACCAATAAACCATCAGCTAACTTAAGCACCGTTTCAATAGAATCGGTCATTCGTTTTTCAATTCCTTCGCGAATTGAAAGTCGGTCCACTACAATTTCAATGTTGTGTTTTTTATTTTTCTCTAACTTGATTTCTTCATCCAGCGAATACAAATTACCATCCACGACAACGCGCACATAACCGCTGCGCTTTGCCTTGTCTAATACTTTTACATGCTCTCCTTTGCGGCCACGCACAACCGGGGCAAGCAGCATAATTTTCGTACGCTCCGGCAACTTCATAATCTCATCCACCATCTGGTCTACCGACTGTTTTTGGATTTCCTTGCCACACTTCGGGCAATGAGGAATTCCAATTCTGGCATATAAAAGACGGAAATAATCATAAATTTCCGTAACCGTACCAACCGTAGAACGTGGATTACGATTCGTCGATTTCTGATCAATCGAAATTGCCGGTGGAAGCCCTTCTAAACTCTCAACATCCGGCTTCTCCATCTGACCTAAAAACTGTCTGGCATAAGAAGATAATGACTCCATATATCTTCTCTGTCCTTCGGCGTAAATGGTGTCAAACGCTAACGATGACTTTCCGGAACCGCTTAAACCGGTCAACACCACAAATTTATCTCTTGGAATATCCAAATCAATATTTTGAAGATTATGCTCTTTGGCACCTCGTATCCGTATTTCTCGCTTTGTATCCATACTAACCTCCATCGCTTTTTTGCTTCTAAAGTTCACTGCGGATTTCCTCTAAATGCTTTTTATATTCAATCATCCGGTCACGCAGTTTGGCAGCCTTTTCAAAATTCAACTCAGCCGCTGCCTGATTCATCTGTTTCATCATCTTAGCAATATGACGCTGCAATTCCTCAAAACTCATGGATTCCGGATCTTTCTCTTCTTCCGTAATATCCGTACCTGCTTTCTTTGAAATACGGATTCGATCGCGCACCGCCTTCTGAATTGTCTTTGGCACAATGCCGTGTTCTTCATTATATTCTTTTTGTATCTTGCGGCGCCGCTCGGTTTCATCAATTGCCTTACGCATGGAATCGGTAATCTTATCTGCATACATAATAACATGTCCTTCCGAGTTTCGTGCCGCACGTCCAATCGTCTGAATCAAAGAAGTCTCCGAACGCAAGAAACCTTCTTTGTCCGCATCCAGAATCGCTACCAACTGAATCTCCGGAATATCAAGTCCCTCTCGCAACAGATTAATTCCGACTAAGACATCAAACACATCCAGACGCATATCGCGGATAATTTCTGAACGCTCCAGCGTATCAATATCCGAATGCAGATACCGCACGCGCACCCCGACTTCTTTTAAGTATTTTGTTAAATCCTCTGCCATTCGTTTTGTCAGCGTCGTAACGAGAACCTTTCCCTTCTTCTCGGTAACCTTTCGAATCTCTCCGAGCAAATCATCCACCTGTCCTTTAACCGGTCTTACATCAAGTTCCGGATCCAACAGCCCCGTCGGACGAATAATCTGCTCGGTACGAAGCAGCTCATGCTCTGTCTCATACGTCGAAGGCGTTGCCGAAACAAACATCATCTGATTAATATGCCCCTCAAATTCTTCAAAGTTCAGAGGGCGGTTACTTTTGGCAGAAGGCAGGCGGAATCCATATTCTACAAGCGTAGATTTTCTCGACTGGTCTCCGGCAAACATTCCGCCAATCTGTGGAATCGTAATATGTGACTCGTCCACAATTATCAAAAAATCATCCGGAAAATAATCCATCAAAGTCATCGGCGTTTCCATCGGCTGTAACCCATTCAAATGCATGGAATAATTCTCAATGCCGGAACAAAAACCGGTCTCCCGTAACATCTCAACATCAAAATGTGTCCTCTCGGAAATCCGCTGCGCCTCAATCAATTTATCCTCACTCTTAAAATACTTCACGCGCTCATCCAGTTCTTTTTCAATTCCCGCAATCGCACGCTCCATCTTATCCGGTGCCACTACATAATGGGATGCCGGGAAAACAACCATATGCTCTAAATCGGCCGTCGCCTCTCCGGTCACAACATCAATTTCCTGAATCCTGTCTACTTCATCTCCAAAGAACTCAACCCGAATCGCACGGTCACTTGCCGATGCCGGAAAAATCTCAACTACATCACCACGCACACGGAACGTGCCACGATGAAAATCCATATCATTCCGCGTGTACTGAATATCAATCAGACGCCGAATCACTTCATCCCTATCCTTTTCCATGCCCGGACGCAGAGAGACCGTCATATTTTGATAATCGATTGGACTACCCAGTCCATAAATGCAGGAAACACTCGCAATAATAACCACATCACTGCGCTCAGTCAGTGCCGCTGTCGCCGAATGGCGCAGCTTATCAATTTCATCATTGATTGCCGAGTCCTTTTCTATATAGGTATCCGTCGAAGGCACATAGGCTTCGGGCTGGTAATAATCATAGTATGACACAAAATATTCTACCGCATTCTCCGGGAAAAATTCTTTAAATTCTCCATACAGCTGTGCCGCCAGTGTCTTATTATGCGCAATCACAAGCGTCGGCTTATTCAATTTTTCAATCACATTTGCCATTGTAAAAGTTTTACCGGAACCGGTAACACCAAGAAGGGTCTGAAACTGATTTCCTTCCTGAAAGCCTTTCACTAGAGCATCAATCGCCTGCGGCTGGTCACCGGTCGGCTGATATTCGGAATGTAATACGAAATGGTCCATCGTTTATTTGTCCACCTCCGTCTAGATGAATTGGTATAACAACATAGGGAACAAATCATATGATTCATTCCCTATCGATAGGTCGTTCACTACTCGTGATACAAGTATAGCACATTGAAAATTGTATTGCAATGAAAAAATGAACATTTGTTCGTTTTACAAAATTTCCCCCCCATAAAATTTTCTGCTAACTGTTCCATGCTTTAAAAGTCTTCTGTGACATCATTAATAAATACATAATAGACATCCCCATACATCTCTGTATGCACAAACCGCCCATAGTCAAGCACTGTCTTCACCGTACCATCCTTATATATAATGCGGTATTTCACCCGGTCAACGCATCCATTTCCAGCTCCGAAATCATATCTTCACTTTCCGTCATATGAATAATATTTTCCACACGCATTTTTACAAGTAATGGACTGTACGGCTTAACAATAAAATCCGAAACACCCAGTTTTAAACATTCTTTTTCATCCTCTTCACCATCTAATACTGTCGTAACCAAAATCGGTATTCTGTTGTAATCAGAATTGTTTTCAACGTGTTTCAAAAACTAAAAACCATTCATAACCGGCATCTGAATGTCTAATAAAATCGCCGATATGCTTTGAGCCTCTTTCTCTAATATATCCAGTCCATGCTGCCCATTTGCAGCCGTCAGCACTACATAGTCCTCCTGCAATATTTCTAAAAGGAACTGTCTGTTTATTTCATCATCTTCAATTAAAAGAAGTGTTTTCATTCGTTTATCCTTAATCTTATCTTATTTGTAAATATTTTTATGGTACAGATATTATATCGGCGGAAAATTTATTTTGATTTACTATGAACAACTATTTTTTCATCCACCACACCGACGCATTTAAAACCGCTGCAAAAATCACCCACAAAAGATAGGGAATCTGAAGCCATGCAGCCACCGGGTCAATGAGGCGCCATACAAGTATCATCATAAAAATCAACAAAAGCATAATGAGAAGCCAGACAAGGGCAAATCCATAGGCCTGCAGATTAAAGAAGAAAACGCCCCACATAAGATTAAAGAATAATTGTACCCAAAACAAATTGAGTCCGATTGTTTTTGCCATGCTTTCTTCACTGCTAAAAATACGGGCAAGTCCGATTCCCATCAGGGCATACAAAATCGTCCAAACAATTGGAAACAGCACTGCCGGCGGAGAAATAACCGGCCGAATTCCCATACCATATTCTGCTATGCCATCCCGAATTACAAATGCTCCTAATGCGCCCAAAAGTTCAATCAAGACAACGGTTCCAAGATACAACTTAACCTCTTGTTTTTTTAACATAAATATTCATTTCCAGCACCACATTCTTTGTACCAATATATTTGTCAAACCGGGAAAATATACCGCAATAAAAAAGCTATTCCAGTCCTTTGCGAAACCGGTCAATCATCGTTGCCGTAAGGCTTAAAAGATTTTTATCTTCTTCAATTTTATCCCGCTTAACAAAGCGTGCCGTTGCAAGCTCCGTTTCGTCCATTGTAATCGAAGTACCGCCATCTACTTCGCAGTAATAGCCAAGTAAAAGATTCGAGTCAAATCCCCACGGCTGGCTGTCAAAATAACGAATATTTTTCACACGAAGCCCCACTTCTTCCTGCACCTCACGCACGACCGTCTGCTCCGGTGTCTCACCAATTTCACAGAAACCGGCAAGCAGTGCACGCCCTTTGTAGGGACGGTCTGCATACGTGGAAATCAAAATAGAATCCTCATAAATTAACCCGATAATCACCGCCGGGGCAATCTTTGGAAAAATCAAATTTCCACAATGCGGGCACCTCTTCATCCGCTCCTTTTTATCATGCACGGTTTTTGCCCCGCAGCGGCCACAGAAAACATTATCGCGGTACCAGACATATAAATGATATCCTGTCATACCGGCAAAGCAGGTGTATACCGGGTCATTTCTGCGAAGACTCCGAATTGGTTCATAGGAAAAAGAAAAAATGTCCGATATAAATAAACCTGCTGATAAATCCCCCGGCATATAAAGAAAATAGCAGGTTTCATCAATCGAAAATAAATATTGTAATAAATGCTTTTCACACCCCAATTCACTGCAGGTGGGAAGCACAATTTTTCCATCTTCAATACGGCACAAAATTTTGTCATCCGGTTTCCCATGTCCACGAAAAACAAGCACAAAATCATCCGGTTTTGGACTTTTTGCATGATAAGCGTTATCAAACTTTTTTGGTGCAATTTCTTGTATCATAACCAGTTCTCCTTAAAATCAGTAAATATCTTAAATCACTTTTTTCATCTGCCAACGCCCGGACAAATATCTCACAGCAAATAACAACGAGCGGACCGCCCAGTCAATAAACATACCAAACCACACGCCTAAAATACCCATGTTACATACCACCGCAAGTATATAACTGCAAAGCACGCGGAACAACCACATAGAAATAATTCCTGTCAGCATCGTAAACTTCACATCGCCTGCTGCCCGCAATGCATTTGGCAGGGTAAAACTGAGTGGCCAGATAAAAACAGCAATTGTACTAAACCAGCGAAGCACCTCTGCTGCCATTTGTGTCGCCTCCGGCGAAAGCGAAAATACAGACACAACAGGAACCGCAAAAACAAACAGCAAAATATTCATAATCCAGTCCCCTGCATAAGCAAATAACATCAACTTTTTCGTATATTTTTTTGCCTGTGCCACTTCACCGGCACCAAGACACGTTCCAACCACCGTAATCAATGCAAGTCCCATCGACATGCCGGGAATATTCGGAAATTCAATAATTGAATAACTGACCGAATTGGCTGCAATCGCTGCCGTTCCAAATGCTGTTATCATGCTTACCACCATTAATTTTCCCACCTGAAACATACTATTTTCAATTCCGCTTGGGATTCCAATTCGGAGAATCCGAAGAATCATTTTCTTATTAGGAATAAGAGAAGAAAATCTTTTTAACTGCAACGGATTATAAGGACGGGCAACCAAAATTGTCATACAAACACCACAGACAACTCGACTTACAAGTGTCGCAAGTGCCACCCCGAGCACCCCATAACCAAGTGCCACCAAAACCGCATTCAGCGCAATATTAATCGCATTCATTAACACACTGAGTCCCATACTGACCTTACTGTTTCCTACACTTCTGAAAATGGCTGCTCCCGCATTATAAATTCCAAGAAATGGATAAGAAAGTGCCGTTACAAACATATAAATCCATGCACTGTGCATAACCGAATCTTCCACACTGCCAAAGATTGCCGGTAACATCTGCTTTCCAAAGACTGCACAAATAAACGCTGCTGCCATTGAAAAAATGAAAAGCACCGTCTCTAACTGTCCTGCTGCATACGTAGCATCTTTTGTATCACGTCGTCCGTTATACTGACTGCAAACGACGGCACCTCCTGTCGCAAGTGCCGCCATAACCTGAATAATTAATAGATTAATATTGGTCGTAAGTGCTACGCCGGACACCGCTGCTTCTCCAGCCTTAGAAACCATCAGCGTATCCACCATGCCGACCATTACATTTAAAAACTGTTCAAACATAAGAGGCATCACAAGTGCCCTTAGCTGTTTTCCTGTGTACATCATAATTCTCATATCCTTGCTTCATTTTCAACCATAGTGTACCACAGGTTTTTCTTCCCTTCAACTATCTAGTTATAACCGATTGCCATCAGAGTAAACTTCTTCGATTCACTTTTATCATTCATGCGAAGTTCAATTGTATGCTCTGCCTCGGCATCCTCTTCGATGGCTACATATACTTTACCATTATTCCATCCACTGGTATCATAACCACTCAGAGTTGTCTGAAGTTTTCCATCTACATACAAATCAGCCGAACCATATTCTGTCGAATTGCTTAATTTATAAATTAACGTAAGTGCTTTACATTTTACTTTTAATTTCAAAGCGTCCGTGCCACTTGTTGACGTATGCATCCAGTTATCTGGGAACCATGCCGCGCCTTTTTGTCCCTTATACTCGTACTGAAAAGAGCCCGTTGCATTATCATTTTGATTAAATCCGCCGGAGCTAAATGATGTAATTGCATTGTCCTTTGTAACATCAGTCTTAGAATCCAACATCTTCATTCCCTGGTAAGCAGATGACTTAACCGGTGCCATCGCATCCATATCAGTGATATTATCTTCTTCTGCCGTTTCTTTATCCATCTTATCAAACATACGTGTAATACAGTCTGCCATCAGCTGATAACCGGTGTTGTTTGGATGCAGAGAATCACCAAAGTACCATTTATAAAATGCTTTCTGGTCATTTCCACCAAAATAAGACGAAATCGCATTTCCCATACTAATCATCGGTAAATCATAATGCGTACCAAATGGACGATAATTGTTTTCACAGACAACACCGCCACTCGCCTTCTGAAATACTGAGAACACAAGCACAACGGCAGAGCCGGATTTCAATGCCTGGCGAATCAGTCCTTCATAACCTTTTCCTGCGGTTGCCGTACCATAATCATTTACAGCGAATTCAATGAACAGCACATCCGGATGGTCGCTTCCCTCCGGCAAACGATCAATCACATCACGGTTGTAACGTACCACACCAATATCGGATGGCGTTCCGCTCATTCCGGCATTGATAAAGTGAACATTTTCTCCATTGTTCTTTCCATATTTTGCTCCAAACGTCTTTGCGGAAACTTCCGCATAACACATGCTGTTTGGTTTTGCTAATGCGCCCTCAGTAATGGAACCGCCAATGTAGGCAAGCGTGACGTCTTTTCCGTCTCTCGCATTTTTGATTACTTTCTTGATTCTTGCGTTATTTCCGGTTGAGTACACACTATTTTCAAGCATCTCCTCGTACTGAGCATCTGTAACCTTATATACATCATTCTGTGCTTTTCCGCTAATGATAACATCATCCACAAGGAATGAATCCGTCGCGGTAGTCATGGTGAGTGTCATCGCAACATCGCCCTGATTTTTCGGAATCGTAATTTCACCTTTGAGCGTGGTCCATTTACCGCTTATGCAAGTTTTTCCTGCATCTGCGTTTGTAATCAGCGTAACGTCTCTTGCCATTCCATTCTGGTCCGTATAAGTCATACGAAGTGCAACCTTCTGGCTTTTTCCGGTATCCTGCTTTACAACAACGCTGAACTGATAATGCTCACCGGCAATCACATACGCGGAAATTGGAAGTTTTGCACCATCTGTTTCACTCGTTCTGTCTTTCACAAGAAGACTGTTCATACCGCCTTCTGTGTAGTTCTGTGAATTGGAAACTTCCAGTTTGCCACCAATCGGCGCAAATCCTTTGAGGTCCCCGTCTTCAAAATAGTTACTGTATACTTCCGACGCAACCGGTTCCGGCGTCTTAATCGGCACTTTGGTCACCAGTGGTTTCTCCAATGGTGTGCTTGTCGGCTGATTTGTTGGTTTACTCGTCTGCACCGGTACCTTCGTCACTTTAACTGTCTTTTTCTTTGTTACAATAATCTTTACGGTTCCAATTTTCTTTGTCTTTTTCTTATACTTTTCCTTCACCGTAACTTTGGCAGTTCCGACTTTTACTGCTTTGACCTTGCCGGAAGCTGAAACTTTAATTCTTTTGTTTGATGCGGTAAATTTGTATTTTGCTTTTTTCTTCTTATTCTTTACCACAATCTTTTTTGATTTTCCCTGCTCAATCTTAATTGTTTTTTTTGCAGGTTTTGCTTTCTTTGCTGCCGCACTGCTGTCCGATGCCGTGGCCGTTAATGACACAACCATCGCCACAGCCAGTCCGTGGCAAAGTAACTTCTTCATTTTTGCACAACCCATAATTGGCCTCCTTTATAATTTTATGTCTATATTATAGGGGATTTGTATAAGTTTTGCAAGGTGGCATTTTTTCAAGTTTCGTAAATTATCAAGAAAACGGTTACGTTAAGTGGTCACTCCCGTTAAACAAACGCGTAAGGGTATCGGCATGTTAAATACACATGCTCGATACCCACGTGTTTGTACCCACTTATCGCAACCGTTTTCTTGATGATTTACTGGAATCCTGAAAAACTGATATCTAACACCGTATATAAACTAGTTCTTGTAATGCCTTTTGGGGGGGCAGGGCATACTTTTTCTGACATCCACCTGAAGCCCTGTATGACAACGCTTTTAATATTTCGCTGTATGCTTAGCAAAAAATGAGAATGTGAAACAACATTCTCGTTTTCTGGCTAAGCATACAGTGAAACTAATTTATTCCAGCCCTTCATTATAAATCCGATTGATGGCTGCCTGTGCTTGTTCCATCTCATGTTTTTTTATGATTCGGTCTCTGTCTTCTAAGATTGCTATCATTTCGTCGACAAGCTGTTCTTCTTTTAGCTCGGTCATGCGGTACAAATAGCCGAGCATTCGTGTGGCTGTATAATCGGTATTCATATATTTGTATGCAATCTCCCGGCACAGACTTTCGGCAAAGCCTTTTTGTAATAGTATTTCGTAAATTGCGTCACTTTTTCTTGTATCCATGAAATTCCTCCAATTTCAATACACTATTGCTCACCTGCATATTGCTACTTTCCAGACGTAACGACCGGAACAGATTTTTTTAACTTCTTTAGAAACCCGGCATTTTTCCAAAATCAATGCCATATGTGTAATACGTTCCCGTGTCTTTTCTCATAAGAAGTGCTTCGTTCATTTTTATGTATTCAATTCCTTTCACGAGAAATGATTTGCCAACGGCTGTGTTGTATAGTCCTTCGGTTAAGGTTTGGTAAGTAGGCATAGGCGCTCCTTTCTTAGTGCTTTTGGGGTTGAAATGTTTGGTTTTAGTGTAGCATGTTTTGGTGAATGGGGCAATTATCTTCTTTTTATTTTTGATTGTAAAAATAGCACCTAACAATTTCTGTTAGATGCTATATAAAACACTACACTTTTATTAAACTATACCTTTTTCTTTTTTACAATCTGCAATTCATATCCTAATGCATCAAGTATATGACTAAATGCTCTTATAGTCGGGATACTTTCCTTTCTCTCAATCCGTGAAATTACCTGCTGTTTATTTCCTGTTAATGAGGCTAATTTCTTTTGTGTTATATTTTCTTGTTTACGTAAAGAAATCATTTCCCCTATGAGTCTATACTCGGCACGCGAATCATCCCATGCCTTTCTAAATTCCGGATCATTCTGTTTTTGTTTCTCAATTTCGTTTTTTACATTAATCTCTACAAATGGCATTTCTCGTGACCTCCTTTATATAAATTTTTTACCTAATTGTCCTCCTAATTCTGATGCTCTTTTTCGAACTAATTTTTTATCTGGGTGTTACTTTGATATTTCCTCATCTCTGTATTTTCCCTCCAATCTATCACACACAGTATTAAAGTCTTTTGTCTTTCCCTCTTTTATCTGTTCTAACCCAGCCATTACAAGTTCATGAACTTCTTTTTTCTGCTCATGTAAAGTTCTCTGGTAATCTTCGTTTAATGCCGCAGCCATATTACTCAGTCCTTTCCATTTACATTATTTCAGCAAATCCACTGAGAGATTTTTAGTAAAAAGGCATTTTGTAAATCATAATAATTGCAACCAACATACAAAAAATAATAGTAAATTTATCAAAACCACATATTTTTTTCTTACCGGTTGTTTTTCCGCCTTCAAATGGGGCATATGACCGATACCGATACATTTGAACCAAAGCATATATAACCTCAAATACCGCAACAAAAAAGAAAATGTAATGCATCATACCAAAACGCCATGTAAACAACGCATGAATTAAAATCCCAAGAATGAAACCAATACCACAATAAAAATACGAATGAAAACCACGGTATTTTCTTTCCTGTTTACTATAATAACTAAACATATAATTTCCCTCCTCTGTCTACTGTGTCAAATTCCGAGTTTCTTTCCCATCATAATTTACAATTAAGCAAACGTCATTAATACTCTTTTTCGATTTCTGTTTCCATTCCATACATGGTCTTGAAATATGAATTGGGAGTGGGTGAAAAGGACTTCAGCACCTTTATAGTGACAAAACTGCTGAGGGATTTTTAGTATAAGCGTATTTTGTAAATAACGAGAATCGTCAATACAATACCAAGAAGAATACAAAATATATCAAACCCTTCTATCTTTTTGTCTCTATAAGGAGCATATGAATTGCGTCGATGCGTTTGGATAAGTGAGTATATTGTTGCAAGTATAGCGGCGAAAAACATAATGTAATGTATTTCTCCCCAGCGAAATGTAAAAAGAGTATGACACAATGTGCCGAGCACACAACCTATACCAAAATAAATTCCATCATGATATTCCATATATTTCTTTGTTTGTTTATCTTCATAGCTTGCCATGTAATTACCCCTTTCTTCCCTTTCGATGGCTTCATTCTACCACGCTCTACTATCCAATAAACATCCCACCAAGTAAATTTATAACATATTACTTACTTTCATTGATCGTTAGTGCAGCATGTTTTGGGGAATGGTGGCAATAAGAGCGTAACCAATCTAAAGAAGCTAAAATAACATATATTTTAATTGTGTAGTTATATCTTTTTATTGCACTGTTATTCCTATACTGTTATATCAGATACATAATTTTTCAAATGAAGGAAAGCGTATAAATGAGTATAAGTTATGGATACTATCATAGATACAAAATCAAATAACCGTTTGGGTATGTTATCAGATTAGAATTTTTGCTTGCATTTTTTCTAAGTATATAGTATAGTACATGTGTCGAGAAAGGTGTATGTTTTCGGACTACACTGGGGGAGTCACTCTGTGGCTCCCTTTTATGTTGCACAATTTTGACAGATGGCAGGCAAAAATTTGATTCTCGTAATTGCCCCTATTTATCACAATATTCTTGGTGCACTGAATGATGAAACATCGCAGTATTTTAAGCAGTATAAGACTAATTTTAGGTGGACCAATTAAGCTCTGTCAAATAGTTGAAAATCCACATCAACCAAGGTAAGATAGCCCTTCGTATAATCGAAATCACTTTTTATCAATTCTGCCCTCGTTATTGCTTCTTCATAATCTGACGGTTCCGGCAATTCCTTCCCATCTTCCTCGTATGCTTTTCCTGTCATGCCAATAGCATCTCGTGCCATTTCAATTGCATCTACCAAATCATGACCTTCCGTAAAAATCGCAAAATCCGGCACATACACTAACTGCATTCCTTCATCTTCCCTGATAAATGCCGGATATGCCCGCTTTTTGTTCTTTTGCATAAAAACAACACCTCGATTAATACTCTTTTTCGATTTCCGTTTCAATTCCATACATAGTCTTGAAATATTCCAAATCAGCCGACGTTTTTATCAGCATAATTTCTCTCATTTTGCCTGTATGAATATTTTTAAATCCAGCAATCTGCTCCCCATTGCAAATGCTCACTTTAATAATGGGCTTTTCGTTTTCTCTGTCAAATTTTCCACTTGGCGCAGCCTTTTCTTTTTTCTTGAAAAATCCCATAGCAACCACCTTCTTTCGGTTGGAATGTTTGATCTTAGTGTAACATGGGTTGGGGGAGGGTGGCAATATAACACAGTTATACGCACATCTTTTTTTCAAATAAAATTTACAAGGTTCTCAAACAAACAGACATATTAATAATGTCACGATAATGTTTCTTACCCATCATAATTTACAAGGTTCTCAAACAGGTTGAGATACGTGGTTGGGCACGTGAGTGTTTCTTACCCATCATAATTTACAAGGTTCTCAAACTGGAATTTAACCCTAATAAAGTTGCTAACCGTTTCTTACCCATCATAATTTACAAGGTTCTCAAACCATTTAGAGATTGAACATGTAAAAAAGGCGGTTTCTTACCCATCATAATTTACAAAGTTCTCAAACAGAACAGAAAAACTCAACATCAGATTAACAGTTTCTTACCCATCATAATTTACAAGGTTCTCAAACCAAAAATTGATGTTGGTGGATTATCTCGTAGTTTCTTACCCATCATAATTTACAAGGTTCTCAAACGCTTAAAACACCAAGCCTTTCTTCTGATGTGTTTCTTACCCATCATAATTTACAAGGTTCTCAAACGTTGTCTGACCGTGCTTTACATCACTTGTGGTTTCTTACCCATCATAATTTACAAGGTTCTCAAACTTCTGCCATTTCTGCACTTTTTACGTTTGTGTTTCTTACCCATCATAATTTACAAGGTTCTCAAACCGGGTCTGCGGTTGTAGCAGCCACGGTGGAGTTTCTTACCCATCATAATTTACAAGGTTCTCAAACACTTCAATTGCCGCAACTCTTGATGCAGATGTTTCTTACCCATCATAATTTACAAGGTTCTCAAACCATCCTTATCTAATGGACGAACATTGAATTGTTTCTTACCCATCATAATTTACAAGGTTCTCAAACAGATAAAAAAGTGTTGTTTGTAGATATTGAGTTTCTTACCCATCATAATTTACAAGGTTCTCAAACGGTTAAAGCGATTGATCCGCAGGAAGTGTTGTTTCTTACCCATCATAATTTACAAGGTTCTCAAACAATAAATAATCCTCGTTATTCATTTTTTGGTTTCTTACCCATCATAATTTACAAGGTTCTCAAACAAGGTTCATCTCTTGTTGACGATAGTAGGCGTTTCTTACCCATCATAATTTACAAGGTTCTCAAACAGATAATTCGCAATGTCGCTTGCCTCATAGTTTCTTACCCATCATAATTTACAAGGTTCTCAAACCATGAAACATTGTTTTTTATATTTACAAGGGTTTCTTACCCATCATAATTTACAAGGTTCTCAAACGGAGAACTGTGTAAAACTGACGAAATCGCCGTTTCTTACCCATCATAATTTACAAGGTTCTCAAACTATGAATTGCTAATGAAATGCGATTTATCAGTTTCTTACCCATCATAATTTACAAGGTTCTCAAACTAATGCCTTTATGCACTCCGTCAGGATGTGGTTTCTTACCCATCATAATTTACAAGGTTCTCAAACTTACCATTGTTCCAATAGAGATTATTGTTTGTTTCTTACCCATCATAATTTACAAGGTTCTCAAACCCGCCCGGCTGGTTAATTTGGAATCTTTTTGTTTCTTACCCATCATAATTTACAAGGTTCTCAAACTGGATTGCTAACTTGTCTTTTGAGTTTCAGGTTTCTTACCCATCATAATTTACAAGGTTCTCAAACTCATGTCCTGCATGATAGGCGGTGTCACCGGGTTTCTTACCCATCATAATTTACAAGGTTCTCAAACCATAATCACATGGAAAATTAATACATACAAGTTTCTTACCCATCATAATTTACAAGGTTCTCAAACTGGCGGACGAATGGCTGCCAGTACAGTTGGTTTCTTACCCATCATAATTTACAAGGTTCTCAAACAAAATTTTAGCAACCATAAATCTTCACCTTGTTTCTTACCCATCATAATTTACAAGGTTCTCAAACAGCTACATCAATAGCAGTAGTTGTCTTTCCGTTTCTTACCCATCATAATTTACAAGGTTCTCAAACGGGTCTTGTGGTGCTTTTGTACGAGTGAAAGTTTCTTACCCATCATAATTTACAAGGTTCTCAAACTCACCAGGTATTCAAAATTTCCAACATTGTGTTTCTTACCCATCATAATTTACAAGGTTCTCAAACACTCCTTTGCTTAATAATTCAACGACTTTTGTTTCTTACCCATCATAATTTACAAGGTTCTCAAACTCATCCAACAGTGGAAACCATTCCGAAAAGTTTCTTACCCATCATAATTTACAAGGTTCTCAAACGCTTTTGGATGAAGAGACTGATTATTTTTGGTTTCTTACCCATCATAATTTACAAGGTTCTCAAACCTATGAGTGATGAACTATATAAAAAAATTTGTTTCTTACCCATCATAATTTACAAGGTTCTCAAACTCCGATTGTCATTTTTTTAAGCCCTTGCTCGTTTCTTACCCATCATAATTTACAAGGTTCTCAAACCATACCATACTACAAAAAACATCATTTTCAGTTTCTTACCCATCATAATTTACAAGGTTCTCAAACAGAAATTTTGACACCGTCATTTTCTGTGGTGTTTCTTACCCATCATAATTTACAAGGTTCTCAAACCAGTATCTTGATGAATATATTATATCACATGTTTCTTACCCATCATAATTTACAAGGTTCTCAAACAATGTACAAAAAATACTGAACTGATACGAGGTTTCTTACCCATCATAATTTACAAGGTTCTCAAACAGTCCATCAAGCCACCAGTCCGGGAAACCTGTTTCTTACCCATCATAATTTACAAGGTTCTCAAACATAAAGACAATACATACACGAATAAAGTGAGTTTCTTACCCATCATAATTTACAAGGTTCTCAAACGATTGGGTTCACAAGATATGTAATCCATTGGTTTCTTACCCATCATAATTTACAAGGTTCTCAAACCGTAAAACATTATTCAGCAATTGTCATTTTGTTTCTTACCCATCATAATTTACAAGGTTCTCAAACTATCAGTTGTCGGCTCAAAATCTGCCATAAGTTTCTTACCCATCATAATTTACAAGGTTCTCAAACTGTGATGTGGGCGTATGCCGTAAACGTAAGTTTCTTACCCATCATAATTTACAAGGTTCTCAAACTAAGCTTTACCCTCTGCGCCATCCTGTTCAAGTTTCTTACCCATCATAATTTACAAGGTTCTCAAACACCAGTCGGAAGTAATATTATTATTTTGTCGTTTCTTACCCATCATAATTTACAAGGTTCTCAAACGTGTCGGTATGTGTGACGATTTTTTGTTGAGTTTCTTACCCATCATAATTTACAAGGTTCTCAAACCAATGCAATCAATAAATGACAAATATATAAGTTTCTTACCCATCATAATTTACAAGGTTCTCAAACTTAGGCAGGGGAATTTACAAAATGCTTAAAGTTTCTTACCCATCATAATTTACAAGGTTCTCAAACTGCTGGTATTTTTCAACTACTCAAAAAAATGTTTCTTACCCATCATAATTTACAAGGTTCTCAAACTCAAACCTTGGTCCCATTTCGTCATTTCCTGTTTCTTACCCATCATAATTTACAAGGTTCTCAAACCTCAAATTTGCATTTTGGTCATCCCCGAACCTACCTGTCTCACAACAGCGAAATTATGATTACACCTTATTTTACAATTAAACAGCGGTCGTTGTCAATAATATACACCTTTTCTTCACCAATCACCTCCCCCTCTGTCATTTCAATAAGAACCAAATTAATCTTATTATAGAAAGCCACTTTATACAATTCAATTAATTCTTGTTTATTTAAATAAGCCTTAATATTAACCAGACACAACACCTTTATCCCTAGCAAATTTGTTAAAATATGCATGTACTCAACTAACTTTTCAACAAGTGTTACTGCCATTTCTTCAAAACGAACATTAAATCCTTTAAACAGCTCCATCCAATTATAATCCAAATCATAAACCAAATTTGCAAATGGACTAGCAAGCACAAGTTTATCCAAAAGTACAATAGCATCCTCTGTAAGTTTCGCTTTATCCTCAAAATAATCTGGTGCAATTTCACCTAACTTAGTATATAATTTATTTATTATTTTTCGCTCATTGATGCTTATAGAAAAAGGGTCTATAACTAAAGCAAGCTTTTTATCAATTTTTTCAATTTTATCATTCTCAGCTAAAACAAAAATCCCCTCCTCTCCTTCTGATCCTTCTGATTGTTTCTTTAAACTACTAACAATTTCTGTTAGATAACCTGCATTTTCAACAACCAAAACTGTCACATAATTCTCAAGCAATTCCATTTCTAATCCAAAGCTTGCACACACTAACTTCATAAAAAAATCAACCTTTCATCTGAATCCAGAACTTCATTTTGCTTTTCTCCAATTATACATTCAATCTTTGAATATTGTTTTTCTGTCACTTTCATTACCTGAATTAACCCTTTCTCCGGTTTATTTTTTCGAATACTCTCCACAATACCATCTGCTGCCGTTGTATTCTGTGCCAACTTGCAATAAATACTTTCCTGCATCATAAGAAAACCATTTTTCAAAAGGTGCTTGCGAAATCTGGTATAATCTCTTCTTTCCTGTGCGGTTAATACTGGCAAATCAAACATTACAATTACTCTCATATACCTATAACTCATTCCGATAAAACCTTATCAGTGAAATGTCTTTGTCATTTAATGCATCAAAAACACTTTTTGTATAAATTTTAATTGCATTAATAACACATTCCTTTTTCCTTTCTAGAATCACTTCTTGATTTAACACTTGAAGCATCTCATGCTTTTCTTCTGACCCAAACTTTTTCCAACGTCGTCCCCTTACCATACGGTCTACTACAACTCGGTATGGTTCCATCAAATCTGAGGATAAATTGTAAGGATTAAACATGTTGTCATGAAATAATCCTATTTGTGTTATATAGCCATTAGAAACAATTTCTCGGTTAAAACATGACAGTATTAGTGCATAGCCATAATTGAGTGCTGCATTGATTGGACACTCCTCCGTTCTCGTAAAATCTTTGCCAAACAATGCATTAAAATACACTTTTGCAGCATGTCCCTCACGATTTGTAACATCTCCCAACTCAATTTCATTTATATACTGATATAATAATTCTGCTTCTGTTTTCCCGTACTGCTCTAAAAGTTCTGCCTGCTTTCGAATTTTTTCCGAAACAATTTCAGTCCACAAAGTAGCTTTTTCCTCTCTACTCCATTCCATTTGTCTCCGTATCTTCACACTTGTATCGTGACTTCCATAATAAGAAATCAATTCTGACGACGGATTTCTCTTTTCATCACAAAAAATCACTTTGATTTTCTTTTTTACAAGTTCACTTAACAAATATGCAGTCATGGAAACAGCTGTACTTTCTACAACTAATATACCAATTTCGCTTAAATGAATTTTTATTGTCTCCTGCCCTCGGACTACCAGATAGCCAATCTGATAGTCCAATTTAGCAGTATGAGATATTACAACCGTCCGCCAACTCATATTGTCAACAGGTCAACTTCATTTTCGTATAGACCTGTTATGGATTGGTTGATAAGTTTAATTTCATTGCAATTTGAAATGATTTTACTTGTTAATGTTTTACCAGTATTTTTTGAAAAACCTATTAATTCCAAATTAGCCCCTTGATTAATAAGTTGTGACAATTGCAATATTTGCAACAGCACATATATCTGTTCTAAAATTGACAGCTTATCGAATTTTTCCTTCCCTTTTATCAAGTTTTCCCCAACCGGATTCGGACGCAATTTATAAATACAATTCAAATGTTTCTCACAAAGCAAATCATATAACTGCCTGTTTTTAGATTTGCTTATTGTTCCTTTCTTTTCTATATATTCATCTGTAAATTCTGCTCCAATTGCCTTGGTTATCTCTTTTATATACATCATCCACTCTTGCCGCAAAACCATTTGCACTGCATTACATACAATCAATCTATTTCCCGAACGCCCTGTGAGATACATATAAAATCCATTCACTTTTATCAATGAATACATTTTTATTTTTTCTATTCTCACATTCGGATTTTCATACCCATATGATTCCACGAAATACTGTTCTAACTTTTCTTTTGTATCTAATTGATGCTTCAGATACAATGGAACAGCTTCAATTGTTCGTATCCTCTTCTTTTTCTGTGTATGTTCTACAAGACAGAAATACGCCCCTGTCATCTTTCTAAAGCCGCCATATTTTAAAGTATCACTTAATCTTTCATCTGATGTTTTAACACCAACATATCCTACTCCACTGGCTTTTTCCGCAACTTTTGCGCCATAAATTGTCTGGTCTGCCAGTGCTCCATGTACTTCAAAATTCCTTCTCGTAACCAATGGTGTATTCTTTTTCATCATACTCTTAACCATCGTAATACTTTCATCATTTTTCGTCTGCCAGGCGACTTCGTCATTACGAACAACCGGATAATTAAAAATCTTATCCATATGATATGGATTTTTCTCTGGTGCTTTTTTATATTCTCTGATGAAATTGTACGGGTTTTTAGTAAACTTCACATGATATACATTTCCCACCACAATGTTTAAATAGGCATCCTGCGCATGATGAAAATCATTCACATTACGGCATTTTAACAACTTATATTTTTGACGAAATGCACTAACATTTGGAGCCTTCACATAAACAATGTCCGCTTGTGGAAAGGTCTTTTTAAACAAATCAGTAATTGCCTTTGTTCCTTGTCTCGTTTCTACAAGCTGCCTGTTAATAAATGAAACCCTCTCATCTTCCGTAAATTCGAATGTTCTTGTTAATCTTTCATATTTTTCAGCAGTAATAAATCCACCACTTTTCAGTTCATTCCAAAAAACACGGCATTTCTTTTGAATTCCATCCGCCAAAGGATAACCATCACTTTTATGAGCATTAATCTCCTTTTTTACTAAAACAAGGTTATTGTCGATGCTGTCATCCTTTACAAAATGACGTGGATAAATATGGTCGATATCATACAAATTATCATTAAACAAATCATCCAAATCAATTCTTTCTCCGCTATACATACAACGCCCTTTTTGCGTATAATACAGATACAGCTTTTTACTCCGGAAATCGGCTTCATCTCTTTTATTGATTTGGTTGTATAATTCACGTTCTTCCTCCTTGCAATTCTTATACAGAGCAAGAAATTTATTTTTACGGCTTTCTGTTCTTTTCTTTTCAGCATTTGGATCACGCGCCATCTCCACAAACACACGGGCAGGTGCTTCACCCATCACCTCTGTAATTTCCTTCAAAACCAAAATTGTCTGCCAAGTCATTCTTCTGACCGGAGCCGAAATATACAATTCGTCTAAATCCTCATAAACAATTTCGGAAAGTGTTTTATCTATAACTTTTGCTCTTTCCTCAATATTCTGCTTATAAGTAAAATTATCACTCTCAATAAGTTCCATTAAATTATAATTATCACTCCACATTTTCTGAATGACCGTAGACTCCTCCCCTGTGCTCTTATCTATCCCTTCAACTTTCAGTAGTTCCTTTGAAAGACGTCCCCAATCCTTAAATTTGTATCCTGCAGCCTGCGCAATCTGTTTATCGCTTAACACATCGCCGTAATTATCCTGTATTTTTTTCTTCACAAACTTCTTTGTATCACCGTATACCGTCGACCAAAAAATAATCTGCTCTGCTATTTTTTCTTGTTCATAAGTCAGCGTATCCACTCCAAAAAGCCTACAGAATTTACAGTAATTTGCTCTTTTATTTGTGAACCCATCATCTATACCAGAAATTTCCGGTGTATCCTGAGGCTCCACTTCTCCATGTGTCTGTAAAAATTCTATAAGTTTTGATTTGGTAACTTTTTTCTCCTTTTTCAACAAATACTCATATATGTCCTGCTTTAATTTAACTGAGATTCTTTCTCCATTAATCCGCAAATTGTTTAATTCATTTAGTACCATAAACTTCTCGTACAAAAGTGAATTTTTTGGAAGAACTTCTTCCCCTCCTATATAGGTACAGTGTTTTACCATTCTGGAGATAAATCTCTGAGCCGACTCCTCCGTATCTATTTTTTGCTCAAAATTCCAAGGGTATACTTTTCCAGCTTCTTTACGAACCGACCATACATTCTTGCTATACTTCATATCTCCATTGACAATTGGAGATATTGGTCCAATATAATATGGAATCTGAAATTCAAACATCTTAACAATTCGCTCACTAACAGTAAGATTGCTTTCATCTTTTTCCTTCAAAAATGGCAAATAATTTTCCGCATTTTCAAGAATCTTTTTCAATTCTTTTTTATGTATCTGGTTCGGAATCACACCATTGGAAGCTGTAAGCTGTTTTGGGAGAAAATTCTCTTTGCCAATTTCTTCTAACACATAATTTTTTTCTGCAGTTTCAGCAAAATCTTTGATATCTTCCTTTATTTTTTTAAATAAATCGTCCCTACTGCATTGAGCTCCTCGCCTTCTTTTATCTTTATCTGAATTAACAGAACCTACATACCCACTATAATTACTTTGGTTCATAATGCGGAACATCTCATTATATTTTTTCAAATCATTATCTTTATATAATTTTTTCAAGATTTTCAAATCTTTTTGATGCTTCTCATATGCTGCAACTCTGGCTAAGGATAAATATTTATACTCTCCATCTTCCCCTTTCATAATATTAGCAAGCAGACTCCAATCATGCATTTGTTTCATCGTACAAAACAATTCATAAGCACTTTCACTTAATAATTCTTCTGCCTTTTGACTTGTTTCATCGTAATTGCTATCTCGATAAGATATACTAAACTTTTTATCTTCGTCTTCCCATTCTGTATCCTCAAAGATTTTGGAAAGAACCCCTTTTAATCCACAGATAAGTTTTAGCATTTCAACTTTTTTCTTCTCTGCTGACTTTTTAATTCCGTAATGCTCAATAATTGCTGAATGCTTGCCAGTCTTGGATAATTCAGAAGAAGATAATGTTTCGCGCAGCCAATTATCCGAAATATCCTGTGAAAAGTCAATATCAACAACATCCTTTGCCATTTTCACAAAATTAGCATAGATATCCGCAAAATCATCATTCCCGTTCTCATCTAAATTGGCATTCAAAAAGTGTCCTCTATGTTTATATATATTTAAAATTGCTAAATATACCAATCTTACATCCTGCGGTTCTGTCGATTCAAGTAATTTTTTTCTCAAATGAAAAATTGTTGGATACTCTTTGTAATAATCAACATCGGTATACCCTGTATCCGCAAATAAAGCAAATTTTTGTTGTACCGTTTTATCCTCTTTCCAAAATTTGCTGTCATCCAGCCTCTGATAAAAGCCGGAATCAATCTTTTCAATCTCTGTTGCAAATAACTCCTTCAAATACCCAATTCTTGCTTTTTCCCTGTTTCTGCGACGTTTCGCCACCCGATTAGTTCGTCTTGCCGCAGCTGTATCCGCCTCATCAAATAGGCGAACACCCCACATGTCTTTTCCTTTTTTTCTCAAAAGCCGGTACTTATCATCTGTAACCGCCCATCCCAAACTCGACGTGCCCATATCAAGGCCAATATAATACTTCATAGCATTTCTCCTTTTCTGTTTATTTTTATAATTATATTTCAATTATAATTTTCAAAAACTGGTTGACAAAACTCACAACTAATACTACAATAGACTTGTAATTTACAAGGTGAGTTCAAATAAGGATTTATCCGAAATTGCATTTTGCCCACATTGTGTGGATTTAAAAAGACCGTTAGGGTCTTTTTTTATTGCCTTTGCTTACCCTTATCAAAAAAATCCCCAACTCACATTCCTGCGTTTTAGGGATTCATCCATTCCTATTTACCTATCCCCATCAGCGCTTTATACGCCAATATTATCACACTTCAAAGATGATGTCAAAAAATATGTAACTTTTTGTAATATTTCTATATCCACTACTACTATGCATTTTATTTTTTATTTATTGTTCTGCCAACTCCTTTTCTATTTTCTCAAAAAGCACATCAATTTTTTTCTTCTTTGCACGCATCATCTTCTTGTCATGATGATAAATATATTGCACGACATCATAAAAATTATGGGTTTTCAAATTCTGATTGTGAAAGCCTTGGTTGCATTTTATACGACCACGCTTGGAAGCGGTCGAACGATTGACGCGAAAGTTTGCATGCATGACATACCGCACATTATCATCATCCAGATAAATCCGCCAATAACTGGCTGCCGTGGTGATGGAAACCATATCCGCAATGAAATTACAGGAAAAGCCAAACGCCTCACAGATTTTCTCAATGTTATTATCAGTAAGCGGAAGAAGCCTTAATCTTTTCACTTTTTGCTGCTTTCTATCTTCCTTACTTGGCTTTTTCCAATAAAAACGCTGCCATTGGTCTTTTGAAAAACAACACCGGCAGGGTTTATACCCAGAAAAGACAAACTTTTTTGCTCCCTGCATTTCAACCGCATTTTTTCCTGCTGCATACCGGCAGTCACTCTGATGTATTTTTCGGGTAATCGGATTCACTGCACATAAATCATCCCTCGTCCGCCCGTCGTATTTTATATACATACTCTTAAATAGCTCGTACAGATAAGAAACATCATATTTGGAGTAATGCAGCATCCACGGCCGATACGAAACTTTTGCCTGCCTGAGAGCCGCTTCAAAACCAATTGGATTCTTTTCTTCCACCGCTATCGTTTGCAAAATTTCCTGCATCAATATAACTCGATGCTTCGGTAGCTGTATCTCCTCTCGTTTCATAGTCTCACGGTATATCTGATAGGTTTCCCAAGACCAGACAACAACAAATGAGAATTTGGAAAATGTTTGTTTCAGGTTTCCGAACACTTCCTTTGCTGGTTTTGCCACAGCCACTTCTTTCCTTTGCACATGGGTTAGTTTGCAAGTATTTTCTGTAAGGGCCTCAATATCTTTCAGACCTACCCGCTTGGCAAATGATTTTTCTGCCTTTAAATCTGCATCTGCTCCGATTGCTGCCACCTGAACCGGCTCCCAATCGGATATGTTCTTTGAATTGTTTTTTGCATTCCATTCAATATCTAAGAATAAATATTCTATCATTCATACCGCCACCTTTCCACCTTTTTCAAATAACTGATATTTTTATAGTTTCCAAAGGTTTTCTTCCCTTTCGGTGACTCCATCCTACCACATCCAACTGTCCAATAAACTTCCCACCTAACTTATTTATAACATATTACTCAAACAAGTTCAACACAAAAAAACATTTCCATAAAAAACAACCCCGCACTTTCCAAAGTACGAGGTCATTCAAATGATTTTTATTCAGTTTTCTTTTGTTGATACCATATGCACATCCATCTGTGGAAATGGGATGGAAATACCGGCTTCGTCAAACGACTTCTTAATCTGCTCGGTCATTGCCCAGCGAGTCGTCCAGTAATCGTCCGGTTTCACCCAGAGCTGAATCAGCAAAATCACGGCACTGTCGCCAAGCTCTGAAACGACAACGCGAATTGGTTCGTCAGGAAGTCTGTCTTTCTGGCTCTCACCAATTTTCATCAACACTTCTTTTGCCAGATTAAGCGGCGCGTCATAAGCAATTCCAACTGAAATATCCACACGGCGGCGGTCTTCTTTTGTTGCATTGACAATGTTAGAATCCGCCAGTTTTCCATTTGGTAAAATGACGGCACGATTATCAGCCGTTGTCAGCGTGGTGTAAACCACATCAATCTTCTGAACAACGCCTTCCACATCACCGACAATGATGTAATCACCGACACAAAACGGCTTCATAATCAAAATCAGGACACCACCGGCGAAGTTGGCAAGACTGCCTTGAAGGGCGAGACCGATTGCCAGACCGGCAGAGCCAACAATTGCAATAATCGAACTTGCGGCAAATCCGAAAATCTGCGCCACAATAATTACCAAAAATACATACAGCGTGATTTTAGATGCCGAGAGAAAAAAGGAAATAACACCGGGGTCCATTTCTCTTTTTTCCATCGAACGCCGCACAATTTTCAATAGCTTTTTTATCAGCTTTGAGCCTACCGCGAATACCAGGATTCCAACGGCGATGGAAAGAAGGAAATCCATCCCGCGTGGAATCAGCTGTTCCGCATAGGAAACCAATTGCTGCATCACATTTTCCATGATTTATCTCTCTTTCTTTTTGCGTCCGGCATTTGACGGAACTTTCGTACAGGAAAAAATCTGAATCGAAAGTGGCGCCAAACGACACTCAATCGAATTTACTCTGCCATCCCAGTGCTTGCGTTTGGACTGTTTTACGCGCGGATTCACAAATCCGGTTCCGCCGTATTCGGACGCATCACTGTTAAAGATTTCTTTGTATTTTCCGGCAAACGGCACACCAATACGGAATTCATCGTAAGAAACCGGAGTAAAATTGCAGACAACCAAAAGTGTTTCGTCTTTGCTTTTTCGTAAAAAAGCAATTACACTGTGGTCTGCATCCAATGTACTAATCCACTCAAAACCGGCAGGACGTGCATCCAGTTCATACATCGCCGGATGTGCCAGGTAAAACGAATTGAGGACACTGACATACTGGCGCAGTCTCTCGTTATCCGACATTTCTCCATCTACGGCATCCAAAAGATTCCAGTCAAGTTCCCGTTTTTCCGAAAATTCTCTTTCCTGCCCAAATTCCTGACCCATAAAAATCAGTTTTTTGCCCGGATGTGCTGCCATATAACCGTACGTCAGACGAAGTGTAGCAAATTTATCCGAAATACTTCCCGGCATTTTCGTAAACATGGAGCCTTTCATATGAACGACTTCATCGTGACTCAAGACAAGCATAAAATCTTCCGAATATTGGTAAATCATGCTGAAAGTGAGCATGCCATGACGCCCTTTACGAAACAGCGGGTCCGTGCGGATGTACTCCAGATAATCATTCATCCAGCCCATGTTCCATTTCAAATCAAAATCAAGACCGCCCTCTTTGACAGGACCGGTCACCTGCGGCCACGCTGTAGATTCCTCAGCAATCGAAAAGCTTCCGTCTTTTCTTTCATGAATTTTTTTGTTCAAATTCTGTAAAAATGCAATGGCTTCTAAATTCTCATTTCCGCCATAAACATTGGCAACCCATTCGCCATCTTCCTTGCCGTAATCGAGATACAACATCGAAGCGACTGCGTCCATCCGAAGTCCGTCAATGTGAAAACGCTCCAGCCAGAACAGCGCATTGGCAGTGAGGAAATTGATTACTTCCGGTCTTCCATAATTGTAAATCAGCGTGCCCCAATGCGGATGTTCGCCCTGACGCTTGTCCAAATGCTCATACAGACAAGTGCCGTCGAAACGGGCAAGTCCATGTTCGTCTTTTGGAAAATGCGCCGGTACCCAGTCGAGGATCACACCAAGTCCATGCTGATGCAGATAATCTACAAAGTACATAAAATCATCCGGCGTACCGTAGCGGGAAGTCGGTGCGTAGTAACCGGTCACCTGATACCCCCACGATGCGTCATACGGATGCTCCATAATCGGCATCAGTTCCACATGCGTGTAACCCATCTCTGCACAATAATCACAAATCATCGGAGCAAGTTCACGGTAATTATAAAATTCTTTTTCGGCATCCGCCGGCTTTTTAAATGCGCCAAGCGCCACTTCGTAAACAAGCATCGGCTCCTTTTTCGCATTCCATTTTTTACGCTCGGTAAGCCACTTTTCATCTTTCCAGTGATACTTATTCAAATCCCATACAATGCTTGCCGTCGCCGGACGACGCTCTGCATAATTGCCGTACGGATCTGCTTTCATCACGCGCTTTCCGTCCGCGCCCCAGATTTCATATTTATACAAATCTCCGGCACTTACACCCGGAACAAACAACTCGTAAATTCCTGCTGCCTCCAGATAGCGCATCGGATTTCTCGCTGCCTGCCAGTCGTTAAAATCACCTACGACGCTAACTGCCTTTGCCTCCGGCGCCCACACAGCAAAATACGTTCCTTTCACGCCCTCGATTGTCATCGGGTGAGCACCCAGTTTTTCATAAACGGTATCATGAATTCCATTGCTAAACTGCGTCATGTCCACGCCGTCAAACAAAGAGTCTACTGCATAAGCATCCGTTTTTTCAATTTTCTTTTTCCCCTGTTTCAAGACAAAATGATACGAAGGAATTTTTTTTGCCTGAATCAATACCGCAAAATACCCGGTCTCGTCCATTTTTGTCATTTTGTATTCTTTTTTTAAATCCTCACCGGAAACGACAATCGAATCTGCCTCCGGTTCAAATGCCGTGATAAGCACATGGCTTTTGTCCACCTGCTTCGGTCCAAGAACCGTCTCCGGTCTGCCGCACTCGGCATACATAAGCGCCTCAATTTCCGGCCATTGCATATAGTCTTCTAATTGTTTTGTCATAATTTTCTCCCTTTTCGTTACTCGTTATACCAAGCTACAATTTCTTCCCCATCTTCTGTGTATTTTTTCTCTTCTTTTGGCATATATTTTTTCATGACATGCTCCATTGGGAACGTGTACAAAAGGGAAGCAGCACCCGGCGCAAAAATGAAAATGAGCACCACGTTTGTCACCATGCCAAACCAGATAAGTGCTACCGTTGCCGCCAGAATCACAAGCATCAAAAGTGTATGCAGAAAATGACGGAACGCGCAATATAAACTCAAACGCAGAATCTGCGAGAATTTTGTTCCAAAGCGTGAAATAATTGGGTAAATGTAACAGCTGATACACAAAATGATAAACAAAAGGGCGTAATACGCACCAATCAGATACCCTCCTTTTTCACCGCCGGTCTCCGCTACAATATTCATGTTCAGCCAAAGAAGCACCACGATAATTGCCGTTACAACCCACGCAATTGTGGACTGCAAAAAGTTTGTCTTAAAACTGTGCCAAAACTCACGCCAAACATAACTGCGGTTGTGGCGCAGCACTTTGGCACTTACATAATACAGCGATGTCGTTGCTGCTCCCACGGTAACAATCGGAATACAAAACACGAGATAAATAAGTGTCAGCCAGCCAATATCAAAAATTTTGCTGAGCGTGCGCATTACCACATTGTCCGAATTAAAAAACTTATCCATTAAAATTTCCTCCTTAGATTTCGTGAATAAATAATCCACTGCGTAATTTCGGTTCAAACCACGTTGATTTTGGCGGCATCAAAAGTTTTTGGTCTGCCACGTCAAAAAGTTCCGTAATGGATGTCGGATACATGGAAAATGAAACTTTCATGTCGTTATCTGCCCGACGCTCCAATTCTTTGAGTCCACGGATTCCTCCGATAAAATCAATCCGCGAATCTGTACGCGGGTCGCCAATACCAAGAACCGGTCCCAAAAGATAATCCTGCAACACCGATACATCCAGTGAACCAACCGCATCTTTTCCTTCAAACAACGCCGGTTTTGCTATCAGGCAGTACCACTGTTTGTCGAGATACATTCCAACTTCGCCCTTCTTTTGCGGGCGTACGGCACCATCTTCTTCTTTTACCTCAAAGCATTCCGCCACTTTTTTCAAAAAAGCGTCTTTGCTTAATCCATTTAAATCTTTTACGGTGCGGTTATAATCCATAATCATTAACTGGTCATGCGGGAAAAGCACCGACAGAAAATAATTAAATTCTTCATCCCCGGTATAACCCGGATTTTCTTTTCTGCGTTTCAATCCGACTTTCACCGCCGAAGCTGCACGGTGGTGTCCATCTGCAATGTAAATATTTTCAATATCCGCAAACGCTTTTCCTAATTTTTCTACGTCCTCTGCCTCCGCAATTTTCCAAACGCGGTGTGTAATTCCATCCACCGCCGTAAAATCATAAATCGGCTCTTCTTTCTGCTTTTTCGCCACAATTTCATCAATCACTTTTTCACTGCGGTACGCAAGAAAAATTGGCCCGGTCTGAGCATTACACGTATCCACATGTGTAATACGGTCGATTTCTTTGTCTTCTCTTGTATTTTCATGTTTTTTGATTACACCATTTACATAATCATCCACGGATGCACAGGCAACAATTCCCGTCTGTGAACGTCCATCCATCACGAGTTCATATACATAATACGCCGAATCTGTGTCTTTTATATATACACCGTCCGCAATATCTTTTTCGAGCAATTCTTTTGCTTTTTGATAAACTTCCGGTGCATAGGTGTCCACCGAATCGTCAAAACTAGTTTCTGCACGGTCAATTTTTAAAAATGACATCGGCTCACGAAGAACTTCTTCTTTTGCCTCCTGTCGATTATATACATCATATGGTAAAGCGGCAACTCTCGCTGCTTTTGATTTTTCAGGTCTTACACATTGAAATGGTCGAATGACTGCCATATCTGTTGTACCTCCTATCTGGATTTTCTGCTTTTTTAACGTATCGTATTTATTATACCGAATTCCATGAGTATTCGCAAGCATTTCGGGGCATACTGCTTCTAGGAGGGATGGCTTTGAATAAGAAATTAAAGAAACAAACAACTGATTTTCTGAAATGTGGTCTCATCGGCTGGGGCATGGAATGTTTATGGACCGGATGCGGCTCTTTGTGTGGAGAGAAAAATAAGAAAATGCCCTGCCAAACATCCATCTGGATGTTCCCCATTTATGGCATGGCGTCCGTTCTTTCTCCTCTCTGTAAAAAAATGCAGGGCAGGCATGTCCTCGTGCGCGGCTCCGTCTACACTGCCTGCATTTTCCTCACCGAATATGGCACCGGCTCCTTCTTGAAAAAGCGAGGCTGCTGCCCGTGGGATTATAGTAAATCCAAAGCAAATTATAAAGGAATCGTCCGCTTTGACTACGCCCCACTCTGGTTTTTGGTTGGGCTGATGTATGAGAAGGTGTTGATGAAGTAGGAATTGGGCGGGCTTTTTGTTTTCGAGTAGTTTATTAAAAAAATATGTATCAAGTGGGCGCTCCCGCTCGTTGAGTGCGTAGCGGTATGGGCACTGAAAATACCAGTGCTCCATACCGACGTACTCAAACCCACTTGATACATATTTTTTTAATAAATTACTAATATCCAAAGAAGCCAACCACAAATTCTTGACTCATTCAGGCCCCCTCT
>OOIF01000164.1_pt1 | contig 81830 bp, 97 predicted proteins | sample 1691961 | NCBI WGS metagenome assembly OOIF01 (sample SAMN06348146, study PRJEB24527) | human gut metagenome | biome: human gut; feature: ankylosing spondylitis patient; material: feces | host: Homo sapiens | place: China | collected 2015-10 | reverse complement strand
ACACGGTAACTGATAGTCATAAACACACCTCGCGAGAGTCTCAGTGTGTCGCATTAGTGGGGGTCAGTTCACTTTTCAGGCTGTCGACCGTTCGATCGGTGAGGTACAAGTCTATGACGATTTCCGTGAAGAGGACCTCAAGCGCGTCTTTGGGATCACTCGCGAGGAGTTGGCTGACTTCACCGGGCACTATAAGAACGCCATCGAGCAGCTGAAGATCATTGATGGTGGCGACGATGATGAAACACCGGTCTCGATTGATATCGAGTACGAACTTGAGACCGTCAAACAGGTGGAGGTGAACTACCGCTACCTCGTCTCGCTCCTGCAGGCGCACATGGACGAAGAGGCTGCTCCGGTTACTTCGGAAGAAGACGCGCGCATCGTGAAGTACATCGAGGCCTACAAGCGCTCGAATCCGCAGGTTGGCTTGATCCTCGAAAGCCTTTGGTTGGAACTGAGGCTGAATCCCGAACCTTACCGAGGCAAGGATGCTCAGACCGTGATCGATGAGCGTATTCGGGAGATCCTCGACCGATTGATTGAGAAATTCGCGAAGACCTGGAGTGTGAACAAGTCCGAGCTACGTGCCTACGCCTTAACGACTCCATCTTCAGAGATCGTTGCCGACAAGGTGAATACGGGGATGGGTGACTTCAAGGCTTTTCAGGACGCTGGCGGAACGCTGAGCAGGCTCAAGTATGTTCGCGGACTTCGCGATGCGGTCGTGAAGTTCATTTTGGATGAAGTCAAGCCTTTGCAGAAATTCTAAGGTTCAGTAGTCGACCGGCACGAATGAGACGTCCATCAGGATGCATCGTTCATTGTAAGGACGGCGCATCCTGGACGAAAAAACATCCTAGTGTATGTCGTGCCGGGACTTTTTAGAAGAACAGGCTGTCAACGGTTAAATAACACTGTGCAAAAGTCCATTTTAGAGTTTGGGATTTGAGGGTGGAGCGCCTCTGTTAAATGGTTGTTTTGAAGTGAATATTTTGCTTTGGGTGGAATGAATTTCGTCTTAGGATTGCTTTAGTTTTTTATTGCTTGATTTTAGTAGTGTGGATGATTCATCATAATTTTTGTGAATTCTTCGTGGATCTAGTCCGAGTTGCTGAAATACAAAAGTAAAGCATTCTTTAAGGGTATCTGCTACGTTGTTGCTCGAGAGCCCCCTCATTTCTCTTGGGGTTTCAGTTTGTAATTGATTGCAAAATTGGATAATGGCTCTGATAGTAGAACAGGTTTTGTTATTTTTGCTAGGTAGAATTTGATGGTTTCCTTTGGCCATTTCGCAACACAGCAGAACCAGAACTGAAACCAGTTTTCTCAGCGTCTCGAGAGTTCTGATGTCAATCTTCGGTTTTTTTCGAGAATCTTTGAGATCTAGAAGGTTCTTATTGCGTGACTCCAATTCTTCGTTTTCCTGCTCAAGAGATTTAATTTTTTGGGTTAACGTTTTAATTTCTTGTGATTGTTTTTCTATTTCGTTAACAACGTTAGCATTTTCTTGTTCTTTGTTATTTGCTATTTGACTTAGATTTTCAAGTTCTTTCTTTTGTTTTTCTGTTTCTTCTTTAATGGTAATTGTCTCTTTTGGTTGACAGGTTTTGTGATCGGTTCGATAGGGGCGATTTTTGATTGGTCGATATATTATCGATATCGCTTTTTCCCAGACAAATGGATAGGCTATCGCTGAAAGTCCAAGGAAAATTTTGAAAGAGGCGGAAGCTGATTTCCAGGGGTCGATGGATAGTTGGCCAAGCAGGTATAAGATTGTGCTTGCGGTGGTTAGTGTTATTGCTGGAATGACGGCTATGTGTAAATATGCTAAAAAATGTTCGCTTAAACTATAAAGAAAGAACATTTTTAAGGACATTTTAATTTTTTGGAGTGTTTTCCTAATATATCTTAGTCCTCTGACATGAAAGGATTGATTTGGCTTGTTGCACGCATCTGAAAAGGCTTGTTCTGGAAAAGGAATGTCTCCAGGGTTCATGTTTTTAGACGGGATTTGACATGTAAATTTTCCCAGAGATGCTGTGTACTCAAAGTTATTCTCTTGTTTGATTTGAATCTCGTTATAAAGCTTGTTATACATCACCTTTGCTTTTGGAGGCAAAGGGGTAATCTTGCCTTTTTGAGTGTAATGGATCTCATTGGTATCGAGTTTATATTTATTACAAATAAATTCGTTTAATGTTGTGAATCTCATCGTAAAGCTCCTTATACAATGGGAGGTCCTTGCGAGGCGTGTTTTTTTGTTTTTTTCCGTTTTTTTGAGCAATTGTGGCAAAACTGTCGCGGTAAGCGAGATGGCCTTTTTTGGGTTTTTGCGGTTTTTTGTGCTATTTCACAGAAAATGTCACGTCCAACGAGCAAGCAGACAAGCAGAAGTCACCCCACGCTTCCATTACCTGCCTACGCTCCTCTTCCAGTGTGCTACGGTTGTAGGCGCCGTTGTAAGCGTCTCGCAAGTGGTGAGCTAAGCACAGCTCTACGGCGTCGCTATCAAATCTCCGACGATTTGCTCCTGTGCTGGCCCAGGTCTTAAACGTGGCTCTTGCAGTCGCATGCTGTGTGATCATGCAGGGGATCCCGGTCTTGGCTGTCAAGACCGGATCGATCCACCCCGTCCCATCTTCTGCAAGCTTCTCTTGGTGCAATTGCAGAATGACGGCCCTCATCGCATTGTCTGACATCGGAGTCATGGTGAGCGGAGAAGGGAAGATATAGTCAGCCCCGTCGTACCTAGGCATTGCCTTGAGAACTTTCAGTGCGGCTGAAGATAGAAAGACTATATGATCCCCTCGCCCTTTGGTCTTGAAGTTTGCCTCTGGGATCCTCAAGGTACGGGACTCAAAGTCGATGTCAGTCCATCGTACGCATCGAGCCATTTTGGCGCGTAGTACAGTAATGATGCTGAAGGCGGTGAGCCAGTAGGAAGTCTTTTTCCTACTCAGCAGTATCTGGATGAATGAGGGGATTTCGTGAAAGTCCAGGGCTGCGTAGTTCTGTGGTTTTTTTCGAGCTGTCTTCAGGGGTTCAAGGTAGACAGCAAGAACGCCATGAGAATCGGCGGGGTTGTCTCCGGTGCACCAACCTCGTGCTCTAGCCCAACGGAACAGTTGAAAAAGGCAGCTGCGGCAGTTTTTTCCCGTGTCGGTCGTGGTTTGCCAAATGGGCTGAAGGGTGCGGTAAACGTCCTGCGCAGTCAACTTCGCAATTGGAACCGATCCCACTACAGGATTGATGTGGTTCTTAAAGTAGGCTCGCATAACCGATTCGCCACGCTTGTTGTTAGCCCAGAAGCCCGACTGTGCCCGCTCAGAAATGAACTTTTCGGCGCAGTAGGACACTGTGCGTTGGTCTGCTTCTTGAATTGCCAAGTCTTCCAGACGCTTTTGCTCTGCTTCTATGGCTTTGGCGCGCCTATCTTCTATAGGGTCAATGCCTTGTAGAAGTCGTCTACGCATCTCTTCTGCTATCGAGCGAGCCTCTTTGAGGCTGATGCTTGCGGCTGGGCCTATGCTGATGTGACAGCGTTTGCCGGACGAACTTGTGTAGCGAAGAACGTAGGACTTTCCTCGAGATTTGGGGTCGATGTAGAGATACAGGCCGGTAACGCCTCCGACTGCAGACAAGCCGGGCTTTTTGATGGCGTTTACCTCTTTGATTGAGAGAGTGCGCGCAGATCTTGGCATGGGTGTGCGTCCTTTGTGGAGTTCGATCCACGGTTTCAATTCTTATACCGAAACTTATACCAAAGAAACGCGGAAGCGATCGAACGGCTACGAACGGCGATGGACAGATGGACGCAGATTTTTCCTTGAAAATCAAGGAAAAATAAAAAATCCGCGAACGTACACGGACGTTTGCGGATTAGATTTTGGTGGAGATGAGGGGGATCGAACCCCTGACCTCTGCATTGCGAACGCAGCGCTCTCCCAGCTGAGCTACACCCCCACTGATCAAATTTTTCAACCGCAAGCATACGCCTGCGAAGGAAGCATTATGCCCGAGGCGGACATTGAAAGCAAGAGCCTAAGGCGCCTCGAACGGAGGTTCAAAGCGCCATTTCTCAACGTTAGGCAACTGCTTTTTCAACAAATTCCTTGAACGGAGCAATGCTCTTGGGCTCAATGAGCGTGTCGACCGGTTGGCCGTCTTTGAGAACGACAAACACAGGGATGTGACGCACATCGAACTTTTCCTTGATGACGGGGTTGTTGTCGAAATCGCAACTGGCAAAAACCAGTTTGTCGCTGTAGTCCTTGGCGAATTGCATGAACAGCGGTTGGAGCCGGCGGCAGTCAGGACACCACTGTGCGCCGATGGCAAGAAGTACGGGCTTTTGGCTTTCTGCGACAACCGAGTCAAAGTTGGTGTCAGTTACCATCGTGATGTTGGGCATGGTCTGCATAGCGGTACGTTCCTCGAAAAGACATGAGATGGAGGCAGTATATCCGACAAGTGGACTCAGGTATTTATGAGTAATCTGATTTTGTTTTGCCAAATGTACGCAACCTTCCAAGCTGTTGAAAACTCCGCAAAATCTCGCTGTGGGAACAAGTCCAAAACGGCGAGAAAAGCGCGGAAATCTTTATAATTCATCGGCTATGCGTAAAACCAAGAAACCCGCTATCGCCAGCGAATGGCGAGAAAACAAAGAGGCGCAGCAACGTGCCGATCAGAAAGCAGCTCGGGAGCAGGCCAGGGTCGCTCGTGCCGAGGCGTTTGCTCGCTTTTCCGGAGCGGCCGGCTACCTCATGATTGCCGGTGGTTGGGTCGTGTGCATCGCGTTGGCCGTATTGTTCGGTCTTTCGCTCGCCACATATTCGCCGGCAGATCCCGGATTTTCCGTAACCGGCACTCAAAAGGCTGCCAACCTGTGTGGCATCGTTGGGGCCTGGGCGGCGGATTTTTCCTACTGGCTGGTTGGTCGATCGGCCTGGTGGGTTGTGGCGGTGCTCGCTTTTTCCGGTGTGCAGATGGTGCGGGCGTTGTGGGCTCGCGCCAATACTGTGCAGTACAGCCTTCGTCCTTGGTCCGCAAGCGTCGGTTTTGTCATCCTTATGAGCGCCTCTGTCGGATTGGAGACGCTGCAGTTCGGTTACGCGGGCGTGACGCTTCCGCTCGGTGCCGGTGGTCTTTACGGTCAATTTGTGGCGAGCCAAGTGACGCCATTTTTCGGAATCTGGGGCTCGACCTTCCTCTTTATGCTGCTAACGGCCGTCGGTCTGTCATTTGTTTTTGGCTTTTCTTGGTTTGATCTGGCCGAAAAACTCGGTCTGATTTTCGAAACGATCGTGAAATTCATCACTACGCCGCGTCGTAAGGAAAAGCCGCAGACTGTCTCTGAACAAGACGAAGCTACCGAAGAAACGACGGAAGAAAAAGTCGAGGCTGATCTTTCTGCTCCTGCCGAAGTAAAGGATGTTGTCAAGCGCCCCTCTGCGGCTACAACACGAAGCAAGCGTGCCAAGGCTGCCGCCACGACTTCGTCTGAAGGCGTCAAGGGGCCTGATCTGGAGATCCTGATCGATCCGCCTTCTGATCAACGCGGTATCAGCGAAGAGACGGTAGAAAAGATCAGCCGCCTCATCGAAACCAAACTCAAGACATATCGCATTGATGCAACCGTCGTGGGGGCGCAGGCCGGTCCTGTCATCACGCAGTATTGGCTTGAACTTGCGCCCGGCGTCAAGGGCAGTCGAGTTGATGACATCCGCCGCGACCTCACGCGTTCGCTATCAGTGGACTCGGTGCGCGTGGTGCCCGTGATTCCCGGCAAGCCCTATATGGGCCTGGAAATTCCCAACGGAAGCAAACAGCGCCTGGCGGTGTACCTCAAGGAAATCATCGGTAGCCCCGACTTCACTGAGAGCAAATCGTCGCTGTCTCTGGCGCTGGGCAAGGACATTGCGGGCAAGCCCGTGGTAGTCGACTTGGCCAAGATGCCGCATCTTCTGGTGGGCGGTACTACCGGATCGGGCAAGTCGGTTTGCATCAATACGATGATTCTGTCGCTACTCTACAAGAGCTCGCCGGATCGTCTGCGCTTGGTGCTGATTGACCCCAAGACCGTTGAATTTTCGCTTTATCAGGATATTCCGCATCTGCTCTGCCCGGTGGTGACGGATATGAACAAGGCCTCCAATGCGCTCAATTGGCTAGTCAACGAAATGGATCGCCGTTATAACCTGATGAGTAAGCTGGGCGTGAGAAGCTTCGATAGCTTCAACGACAAGGTCAGCGCAGCCATTGCTGCCGGTAATCCGATAATGGATCCGTTCGATGTTTCGCCCGAGGCGCCCGAACCGCATACGCCACTCAAGCCTTTTGCTTACATCGTCTGCTTCATTGACGAGCTTGCCGATTTGATTCTCATCAACCGCAAGCAAGTTGAAACTCAGATCATGCGTCTGGCTCAGAAGGCGCGTGCTGCCGGCATTCACTTGGTGCTTGCCACGCAGCGCCCGAGTGTGGATATCGTGACGCCGCTTATCAAAGCCAATATCGTAGCGCGCGTCTGCTTCCAGGTGGCAAGCCGCTTTGACAGTCAGGTGGTGCTTGACGACACCGGAGCGCAGGACCTTCTCGGCAAGGGCGACATGCTCTTTAAGCGTCCGGGGCAGGGGGTGCAGCGCGTTCAGGGCTGTATGGTGGCCGAAAGTGAAGTGCTGCGCGTGGTGGAAGAACTCAAGGCGCAGGGTGCGCCTGAATACGTTGACGCGGTTACCGAGCCGGAAACGGGTTCCGCCGCGGGTGAAAGCGGTGCTCCCGGAGCTCGGCGCAGTGGCGAAAACGACCCGCTTTACGACGAAGCTGTGCAGATGGTGATTCAACACAAGCGTGCGGCCACAAGCTTCGTTCAGCGCCGCTTCAATATCGGTTACAACCGCGCGGCCAATCTGCTTGAAAGCATGGAGGCGGCCGGTATCGTCAGTAAGCCCAACCCGGCGGGCAAGCGAGAAGTGCTCGTCAAAGACAATACGGAGGCTCTGTAATGACTCGACGAATGGTAAATGCGCTGATCTTCACTATTGCCGCATGTTCGAGTGCATCGGTTTGGGCTGCTTCCGGCAGGGAGGCGTTGTTGGCCTTTGCTGATAAGACGACAACGGCGCAGGGGGTGTTTGTTCAAAAGGTGACCGACAAGAAGGGGGAATCGGCCGGAAGTGACAGCGCAGGGACGTTTGTTTTTGAACGTCCCGGCAAGTTCGTCTGGGAAACGAAGACTCCTTATCCGCAAACGATTGTTTCGGATGCCAAAACCGTTTATGTGTGGGATCCTGATCTTAATCAAGTGACGGTGCGAAAACTCACCGAAGCGATGAGTGCCACGCCGGCGGCCATTTTGTTTGGCAAAGGTGACATTGAGAAAAGTTTTCGCTTGAAAGATATGGGAAGCGACGGCGGTCTGGATTGGGTGGCGGCCGAGCCGCTCGTCGAGGATCTCACGTATCGTCGCTTTGAAATCGGCTTTGATGCCAAGGGCGTGATGGCGAGCATGCGTCTGTTTGACCATTTCGGTCAGACAGTGACGCTTACGTTCCGAGATGTGAAAACCAATGGCAAGATTGAGGCCGGCGCATTCGACTTCAAGATTCCCTCGGGCGCTGATGTGCTGCAGGATACGCACTGAGGCGATGTTCGGCAGACAAGGACAAAACGATGTCTCAGGACTTATTTGAAGGGCTTGAGCCCGAACAGCCGATTCGGTCGTCGGTCGCCAGCGAGGCGGCGTCAAGAGCGGCGCTTTTGCTCAATAAGCTCGCGCCGTTGGCCGAACGCATGCGCCCGAAGACGATAGATGAAGTGATCGGTCAGAAAAAGCTGCTGGGGCCGGGGCAGCCTTTGCGGGTGGCTTTTGAAACGCACCGACCGCATTCGATGATTCTCTGGGGGCCGCCCGGAGTGGGAAAGACGACACTTGCTCGTCTCATGGCCGATGCTTTCGGACTTCCCTTTGTTGCGATTTCGGCAGTCCTCAGCGGTGTAAAAGAAATCCGCGAAGCCGTTGAAGAAGCACGTGTGACGATGGCGCAGAGGCATATCCCAACCCTGGTGTTTGTTGACGAAGTGCATCGTTTCAACAAAAGCCAGCAGGATGCGTTTTTGCCGCATGTTGAGTCCGGGCTTTTCATTTTCGTCGGTGCTACAACGGAAAATCCCTCTTTTGAGGTTAATTCGGCATTGCTGAGTCGCTCAGCGGTGTACGTCCTTGAACCTTTGTCTGCCGAAGAGGTCTCGGAACTCATCGACCGAGCGTTTGAGCGCGAGTTTCCCGGATTGGAACTCACCGATGATGCGCGCAAGATTGTGATAGGAACGGCCGACGGCGACGCACGCCGATGTCTCAATGCGCTTGAAGTGACCTGCGGCATGGCGCGCGACCGAAAGCTGACTGTGATTGATGGAGATTTCCTGCGAAGCGCGCTGCCTTCGAGTCTGCGGCGTTTCGATAAAGGAGGAGAGAACTTCTACGATCAGATCAGCGCACTGCACAAAAGTGTACGAGGTTCGGATCCGGATGCGGCGCTTTACTGGATGTGCCGCATGCTCGACGGCGGCTGCGACCCGCGTTACATCGCCCGTCGTCTGATTCGGATGGCGGTGGAAGATATTTCGCTGGCCGATCCGCGATCCATGCAGGTGGTGTTGGATGCAGCTGACATATATGAGCGGTTGGGCTCTCCGGAAGGCGAGCTGGCGCTCGCTCAGGCTGTTGTGTACCTGGCTGTTGCCGCTAAAAGTAACGCCGTCTACAAAGCGTTTAACTCGGTGCGCGCTTTTATTCGTGAAGACGGTACGCGGCCTGTGCCGATGTACCTTCGCAATGCTCCCACCAAACTCATGGATGAACTTGGCTATGGCGACGGCTATCGCTACGCTCACGATGAGGCGGGAGCCTTTGCCGCGGGGGAGGTGTATTTGCCCGAAGGGCTCGAAGGTATGCGTTGGTACGAGCCAACCGACCGCGGTCTTGAAATTAAAATCGGCGAAAAGCTCGCGCGTCTGCGTGAACTCAACGAACAGGCGGCCAAGCAGGGAAAGGCACGGAAGCGATAAGCCGCACGGTGCTAAAATTTTCGTTTGTGTGTGATTCGGGCCCTTTGGGTCTGGATTGCTATGGGATTCTCTTATAGATCGGCCTGCAAATGCAACAGTAAGTGTTGCTGTCAGAACTGCAGTGCGACAAATCAAATCATCGAAGGTTAGAAATGCTCGATATCAATATGCTGCGCAAGCAGCTTCCCGAAGTGATCGCCCGCTTGAAGACGCGTCCCTTCGACTTCCCCGAAAAGGAATTCAACGCGCTGGAAAACGAGCGCAAGGAAGTGCAGACCAAGACGGAAGAACTGCAGGCGTTGCGCAACCAGCTCTCCAAGCAGATCGGTATTGCAAAGAGCAAGGGCGAAGATGCCGCTCAGTTTATGGCCGAAGCCGCAGCCATCCCTGAAAAGCTGAGCGCTTTGTCTGCTCAGCTCGACAGCGTGCGTGAACGCTTGACCGAACTTCTGATGAGCATTCCCAACTTGCCGCACGAATCCGTGCCTGTGGGGCGCGATGAACACGACAACGTTGAGCAGTACCGCTGGGGCACGCCTCGTACGTTTGACTTCCCCGTGAAGGATCACGTTGATGTAGGTGCTCCGTTGGGCTTGGACTTTGATACGGCCGCCAAGCTTTCCGGCTCGCGTTTTTGCTACATGAAAGGGCAAGTTGCAAAGTTGCATCGTGCGCTTGCTCAGTTCATGCTTGATATGCACACGACCGAACACGGCTACACCGAGTGCTACACGCCCTATATCGTGACGGCCGAAACGCTTCGTGGCACCGGCCAGCTGCCGAAGTTCGAGGAGGACCTCTTTGCAGCCAAGAAGGGCGGTCAGGAAGGCAAGGGCGAAACCCTTTACCTGATTCCGACGGCTGAGGTGACGCTTACCAACTGCGTCTCGGGCAAGATGCTCAAGGCAAGCGATCTGCCCATCAAGATCACCGCTCACACGCCTTGCTTCCGTTCGGAAGCAGGTGCCTATGGACGTGACACTCGCGGCATGATTCGTCAACATCAGTTCGATAAGGTTGAAATGGTTCGCATCGTGCGCGAGGATGACAGCTACGAGCACCTCGAAGAACTTACGGCATGCGCCGAAAACATCCTCAAGAAGCTCGGCCTGCCGTATCGCAAAGTGTTGCTGTGCACCGGCGACATGGGCTTTGGCTCGGCCAAGACTTATGACCTTGAAGTGTGGCTGCCCGCTCAGAACACTTATCGCGAAATCAGTTCCTGCTCCAACTGCGAAGCCTTCCAAGCTCGCCGCATGGGCGCTCGCTACAAGGACGCCGACGGTCGTACGCATTTTGTCCATACGCTCAACGGTTCGGGCCTTGCTGTGGGCCGTACGCTTGTGGCTGTGCTTGAAAACTACCAGAATGCCGACGGTTCCGTGACGGTGCCCGAAGCTTTGCGTCCCTACATGGGCGGCGTTGAAAAGCTGGTTCCTGAAGCGTAATTGCGCACAAGACTAAAGCTGGCAGGGCGTCTTTTCCTTCAAACGAAAAGGCGCCCGTTTTGTCTGGTCATCAAATGCCATAACGTTGTGCTTTTGAATGCCATGTTGACATAGGCAATATGCCTTATTGTGCGGAGTTGTCCGGATCTGTAAGATGAGCGGTACATTTCGAAGCAGAAACCAAAAGTCTGCGCCAACCTGCTCCGTCCGGGCAAGGTGGAAGCGCTTCTCTCAGAGACAGCGGATGTGGCCTTGATTAGGCAACCAAACGGATAGAACGGCCGTCTGATCGAAATGGATTGGATGGCTTTTTTTGTATGTGAAAACAGGGTGGATTTAATCCGACTTGCCGAACCCGTCCGATGGGGACAAATCGGCTAAACAGGAGTGAAAAAATGAGCCAGCGCTTAACGATCAAGGGGCAAGTGACCGTGCCGAAGAACATCCGCGATTTTCTGGGGCTGACTTCGGGAAGTTCCGCCGTGGAGTTCATCATTGACGAAGACGGTTCGGTACGCGTGCAAAAGGCGCAAGTTCGCGAAGCTCGTCGCCCCGGAGCGCAGGCTGCAGATATCCCGACGTCATCGGCTACGAATCGCTGCGACCGTATTCTGGGATTGCTTGCCGGCTGCTACGTTTGACGTTGCTTAGGTTTGTGCCGCGTTCCTCAAAGGCAAAACGAATAACGAACAAAGACAGGAAAGAGAAAAAGATGGACATGCTTGCCGAACTGCGCGCCATTGTGGGCGAAAACAATGTGCTCACCGAAGATGCCGACACCGCCGGCTATCTGGTTGACTGGAGCAACCGATTCTTCGGAAAGACGCCCGCCGTGGTTCGTCCGGGCAATACCGAAGAAGTTGCCCAAGTGCTTGCCTGGGCCAATCGCACGGGTACGCCTGTGGTGCCTCAGTCGGGCAACACGAGTCTGGTGGGAGGAGGAACCCCTTCGCCAAAGGGCGACGCGATTTTGTTGTCTCTTTCACGCATGAACAAAATTGAGGAGATTGATGCGGTCAACGACACCATGACGGTACAGGCCGGTGTGGTTCTTGAAAAAGCACAACAAGCGGCAAAAGAAGCCGGCCGCCTCTTTCCTTTGAGCTTTGCGGCCGAAGGAACAGCATGTCTGGGCGGCTGCATTGCAACGAACGCGGGCGGTACGGCTGTTCTTCGCTACGGCAACACGCGCGATCTGGTGCTTGGCCTGGAAGTGGTGCTTGCCGACGGTCGTGTCGTCAACATGATGCGAGGGCTTCGCAAAGACAACACGGGCTACGATCTGAAGCAGCTTTTTATTTCCAGCGAAGGAACGTTGGGTGTTATCACGCGTGCCGTCGTCAAGCTCTTTAATCTTCCGCAGACCACCTGCACGGCGTTGGTGGGTGTAGAAGATCCGCATAAAGCCTGCGGATTGTTGGCTTCTGTGAAAACTGCTGCCGGTCCGGCACTGACCGGCTTTGAGCTGATGCAGGCCAAGTGCATTGAGCGCGTGGGCGAGCAGATCGAGTCGGTGACGTTGCCCGGCGACGTTTCATCGGCGCCGTGGTGGTGCTTGGTGGAATTGAGTTATGCTCGAGATCCCGGTTGCAATCCGCTGGAATCTATCCTCGAAAAACAGTTCGAGGAAGGTAATGTGATAGACGCCTTTTTGTCTAATTCGGTCAAGGACAGCCAGACTTTTTGGGCGATTCGCGAGTCGATTCCGAGTGCAGACGCACACGTGGGCGGCAATCTGCACAATGACGTGAGCATTGAAATCAGCGACATCGCTGCTTTTGTCGACGAGGCGCTTGCCGCGCTCAACGCCCGTTTCGACTGGATTGATCCCTCCGTGTTCGGTCACCTCGGCGACGGCAACCTGCACTTTAATATCGGCTCCATTCCGCCTAATCTGGCCTTTGAAAATGAAGAGGGCATTCGTGAGACGGTCTACGAGGTTGTGAGCCGCCACAACGGTTCGATTTCTGCCGAACACGGCATCGGACAACTCAAGCGTGCTCACTTTCTCAAGCTTAAAGATCCGCTCGAATTGGAACTGATGGGCGCCATCAAACGCGCCCTTGACCCCAAGGGCATATTGAACCCCGGAAAGCTTTTGGCCGACTGAGATTAACCACCTAGTTATTTGGAGGTATCGCTCTGCGTCGTTTGATCTAGAGTGCTGCGAAAAGGTTACTTCGAAGTGTTGTGCCTTTGGGCTCCTGCTAATATCTGCCGATGTATCCGATTGATTCGGATTGAAAAATTTTTGGGAGACCCATATGAATTCCGACTTTTCTCGCATCAAACGGCTGCCGCCGTATGTCTTCAACATTACGGGCGCTCTCAAGATGGCAGCGCGTCGTCGAGGAGAAGACATCATTGACTTTTCGATGGGTAACCCCGACGGTCCGACTCCCAAACATATCGTCGATAAGATGATTGAAGTCGCGTCGCGCGACAATACGCACGGCTACTCAGTTTCCAAAGGCATTCCGCGTCTGCGCAAAGCAATCAGCAATTGGTACAAGCGTAAGTTCGACGTCGACATCGATCCCGATGAGGAAGCCATCGTGACGATCGGTTCCAAAGAAGGTATTGCACACCTGATGCTTGCTTGTACGGATCGTGGCGACACGGTGCTCGTACCTAACCCTTCTTATCCCATTCATATCTACGGTGCGATTATTGCGGGCGCAGACATCCGTTCGGTCAAAATGATTCCGGGCGTCGACTTTCTGGCAGAGCTTGAGCGCGCCATTGTGGAAACCGTGCCTCGCCCCAAGATGATGATTCTGGGTTTCCCGTCCAACCCGACGGCGCAGTGCGTGGAACTCGATTTTCTTGCCAAGGTTGTTGAACTCGGTAAGCGCTACGGCATTTGGGTTGTGCACGATCTCGCATACGCCGATATTTGCTTTGACGGCTATAAAGCGCCTTCCATTATGCAGGTGCCGGGCGCCAAGGACATTGCCGTCGAATTCTTCACGATGTCTAAGTCGTACAACATGGCAGGCTGGCGACTGGGCTACATGGTCGGCAACAAAGAGCTGGTGCATGCATTGGCTCGTATTAAGAGCTACCACGACTACGGAACGTTCACGCCGCTGCAGGTTGCAGCCATTGAGGCGCTTGAGGGCGATCAAAGTTGTGTCGAGGAGGTTCGGCTGAAGTATCAGAAGCGCCGCGATATTCTCTGGAAGGGACTCAACGAAATCGGCTGGCCGGTCGAGTGCCCGAAGGCGTCCATGTATATCTGGGCCAAGATTCCCGAGCCGTATCGCAAGCTCGGTTCCGTGGAGTTCAGTAAGCGCCTTCTTGAAGACGCCAAGGTGGCTGTGAGCCCAGGTATCGGTTTTGGGGAATATGGTGACGATCATGTGCGCATCGCGTTGATTGAAAACGAATTCCGAATTCGTCAGGCACTGCACGGTATCAAACACATGTTCAGAAAAGACGGCCTTATCGACCCGGATGCTCCTCGTCCCGAACCCGTGAAAGGCTGATAGGTCAAAGCAAACAAAAGCGGCGTCTTTGTTACTGGAAGGCGCCGCATAATTTTTCCCGGCTACGCAATAGCGCCGAGGTGCGCGGCGCAACAGATCAATACAATCACAGAAAGCGCATTCATTTTTGTCTTCGGCCAAACGAAAGCGCCCGAACAATTGCAAAACAAAAGGAAAGAAACAATGGAAGCAGTCAAAATCGGCATCGCCGGACTCGGAACCGTAGGGGGCGGCACGTATGCCGTTCTTAAGCGTAACGCACAGGAACTTTCGCGCCGAGCCGGTGCTCCCATTGAAGTCAAGACCGTGGTTTGTCGCAATATTGATCGCGCTCGCGGCATCGTTGACGAACGAGTGACGCTCTCTAAAGACTGGCACGATCTGGTCAATGATCCGGAAATCGACATCGTCGTGGAAGTGATGGGCGGTATTGAACCAGCCAAGAGTCTGGTGCTTGAAGCCATCGCCGCCGGCAAGCATGTCGTAACGGCCAATAAGGCGCTTCTTGCGTTGCATGGCAATGAAATTTTCACAGCGGCAGCCGAAAAGGGAGTGGCCGTATCTTATGAAGCTGCTGTGGCAGGGGGCATTCCGATCATTAAGAGTTTGCGCGAAGGCCTGGCCGCCAACCGCATCGAATGGATCGCCGGCATCATCAACGGCACCTGCAATTTCATTTTGTCGACCATGCGTGACAAGGGGCTTTCCTTCGAAGAGGCGCTTGCGCAGGCCAAGGCCTTGGGCTACGCAGAAGCGGACCCCACGTTTGACATCGAAGGGATTGATGCGGCGCACAAGATCACGCTCCTAAGTGCACTGGCTTTCGGAACGCCCGTTAACTTTGATGCCGTGACAGTCGAAGGCATCACAAAACTGACGGCGACTGACATCCGTTACGCGGAAAACATGGGCTACCGCATCAAATTGCTTGGCATTACCAAGCGTACGGAACGCGGCATAGAGTTGCGAGTTCATCCAGCATTGGTGCCGATGCGCCGACTGCTAGCTAACGTCGAAGGCGTGATGAATGCGGTGGTTGTCAAGGGCGACGCTGTCGGCAGCACGCTTTTTTACGGACGTGGCGCCGGTGCCGAACCCACTGCCTCGGCCGTGGTAGCCGATTTGGTGGACATCGTGCGTATGACGGCAGCGGGCGACGCTCAGGCGCTTAAGCCCGCAGAACACAATCAGGAAACGACGCAACTCGGTTGGTTACCGATGAGCCAAACGGTGAGCTCTTATTATCTGCGCATTCCTGTGGCCGATGAACCGGGCGTACTCGCACAGGTGGCTCGCATTTTTGCCGAACAGTCAATCTCGATCGAGTCGGTGCTGCAGCCCGAAGCTGTGATCGGCGAAAAAGACACGGAGATCGTGGCGATGACGCACAGCGCTCTGGAAGGATCTGTGACGGCAGCCATTGAAGCCATTGAAGCGCTGCCGAGCACGCGAGGCAAAGTGGTGATGATCCGCAAGGAAGAACTCAATTAATCCGGAGCCGAGAAATGGCAATCAAATACGCAATGACCTATCAGTCCACGCGCGGCGAAGACGAGGGTGCGGGCTACAGTGACATCGTGCTCAAGGGACTTGCGGCCGACGGCGGTCTTTTCATGCCCCGCATTTATCCGCAGGTCACCAAGACCGATCTTGAGGATTGGCGTCATTTGTCCTACGCAGAACTTGCGTTTGAGATCCTGCGTTTGTTTGCAACCGATATTGAGGAAGACACGCTCAAAACCATGCTTGCGGGCGTCTATCGCGAGGATGTCTACAACAACGGCCGCACCGGTGAGGACTTTTCCAAGATCACGCCGACGCGGTCCATTGACGGCGGCAAGATTCGCATTTTGGAACTTTCCAATGGCCCGACGCTTGCCTTCAAAGACATGGCGATGCAGTACCTTGGAGCGCTCTTTGAATACATCCTCGAAAAGCGCAACACGGAACTCAATATTTTGGGGGCCACATCGGGGGATACCGGGTCGGCCGCCGAATACGCCATGCGCGGGCGCAAAGGCGTGCGCGTCTTCATGCTCTCTCCTGAGGGACGCATGAGCGCGTTTCAGCGAGCCCAGATGTACAGCCTCAAGGACCCCAACATCTTCAATATCGCGGTCAAAGGTTCGTTTGACGACGCGCAGGACATTGTCAAGGCCTGCAGTCAGGATGCGGGATTTAAAGCGACGTACAACATCGGCACGGTCAATTCCATCAACTGGGCCCGCGTTTCGGCGCAGGTCGTCTATTACTTCAAGGGCTGGCTGGAAGTCACAGAAAAGCCCGGTGAAGTGATTGACGTCACGGTTCCGTCTGGTAACTTCGGAAATATCCTGGCCGGCTGGATTGCCAAGCAGATGGGACTGCCGATCGGACGACTTGTGGTGGCGACAAACGAAAATGACGTTCTCGACGAGTTCTTCAAGACCGGTGTCTACCGTGTGCGCGACAGCGAACATACGTTCGTGACGAGCTCTCCTTCGATGGATATTTCCAAGGCGAGCAATTTCGAGCGCTATATCTACGATATCGTCGGGCGCAACGCCGGGCGCATCAGGGAACTTTGGACACAGCTTGCTCTTAAGGGAGGCTTTGCCCTTACTGAGAGCGAAATGGCGCAAGTGCGCGAAAGCGGCTTCGTGTCGGCCAAGAGCACCCATGCCGATCGCATCAATACGATTCGTGAAGTCTTTGAAAAAGAAGGCCTCATCGTGGATCCGCACACGGCCGACGGTATTTTTGCCGCACGGCAATACGTGCGCGCAGGCGTCAAGATGCTTTCTTTGGAAACAGCGCTTCCGGCGAAGTTCGCCGCAACAATTCAGGAAGCGATCGGCGCGGCTCCCGAAGTGCCTTCAAGCTATGTCGGTATCGAAAATCGCGAACAACACGTCACGGTGATGCCGGCCGATGTCGGAGCGGTGAAGAAGTTCATCTCCGAAACACTTAAGGCGTAGTCGTTTTCAGCAAACTTCGCAAAAAAGAGCCGGAATTCGATTGAAAACCGGCTCTTTGTCCGAGAACAGTGCTTATTTGCAGAGAATTTCTCTCATGTTAAGCGTCTGGGCCTGTTGCTTTTGATCGGCCGAAAGCATCTCGTCGAGCATCATCATGCCGTGCTTGGCGCGGGTGTCTCCTGAGAGGTTATAGAGCGCATAAGCGTAGCTCGGATTTTGTTTGACGCCTTTGCCTTCGGCATAGACAAGGGCCAGGTTGTTGGCGTGCATGGGTTCTGGCGCTTTGCAGAAGGCCGACTGATAGAGCGAAGCGGCTTTTCCGAAATCTTGTTTCACGCCTTTGCCTGAGAAGTACAGGTTGGCAAGATTGGTGTCGCTGCCGGCCGAACTCTTTTCTTTAAGCAGTCCGTACCAGTGTTGTGCAGACTGATAGTTTCCTTTGCTTTCGAAGTAAAGCCCCACGGTGTAGGCCGCATCGGCGGCAATCACGTCGCTCGTACCGAACTTGATCGTGACGGCACGGTTGGCCCAGTCCAAGGCTTCTTTTTCGTTTCCTGTTTCCAGACAACTGTCGGTGAGCAGACTCGCAATTTCCTGCAGGCGAGCCGGGTGCGGCATTTCACCGCGGTAGACCGGAAAGTCTCCCTTTTCAACGAGAGAATAGGCTTTCTTCAATGCTTCGCGAGCCTTGATGGGATCGCGCTTGAGCGCATCGCCATCGGGAGCCCACAGGTAGCAGCGTCCCATGTCCTGATAGACGGCTGCCAAGTCCTTGGGATCGGTTGTTTCATGAATGCCCGATAGTGTGCGTTGGTACCACTTCACGGCTTCCGAACAGTTGATACCAAAGAGCGACGCATCGATGAACCCGTTGGCAATGCTTTGTGCGGCGCTCGGCTTTTTACGGGGATCATCGCCATTGGCGGCAATAAAGCGGATGCCGGAGATTTCTTGGTAGGCCTTTTCAAGTTGGGCGGCGAGATCTCCCTGTGAAACCGTACCGCTTTGAGCCTGATGTTTGGCGATGCGATAAGCGATCTCCATGCTTTCCCTGGCGCTGGAAGCATGATCGAACTTGTCTTGATAGTACTCGACGATACGATTTTCCTGGCCTGTGGCTTTGGCAAATTTTTCGAGCTGATAGAGCTCAAAGCTCATGCCCAGATCACCGATCGGATAAAAGAAGTTCTTGGCAAGGAACCGGTAGGCGTCAAGCGTGTCTTGAGCCGAGACATTGCCCTTGGCGTCGTGAAAGAGACTGTCGGCGAGCTTAAAGAGCAGGTTTTCTCCCGTATAACCCAATTTGCTTGCCTTTTGAAAGGCTTCGATGGCTTTGTGATAGTCGTCCGTGGAGAGATAAACGGAGGCCATGGCCGCTTCGGCCCAGCCGTCTTTGTTGAATTCGTTTTTGACGACGCTCTCAAGCACTGCCGCATCCATGGCACCAGCGATCTTCGCAGGATCAATGCGGTAGGCGAGCATTTTCTCAAAAAGCGTTTTTTGCACGGACTTGTCGTTGACTTCCAGGGCAATTTTGCAAAGCGTGGTGTAGTCCGAGTCGAGTGTGCGTTCATCGGCCGATTCCACGGCAGACTTCACAATGGCGGCAAACTGTTCGGGCGTGAGCTTGAGTTTGTCTTGCGTGAGCGCTCGTGCAATGTCGAGCGACGAATGCGTGGGCTTTCCGTTGAGTTTCTTTTCAACAGCAGCAAAGTTGCCTTCGCCCAGGCGTGAGTAGAAGAGTTTTAAGGAGTCAAAGTCCTTCTTTTGCAGGCAATTGTCGACAATTTTGTCGATTTCTGCGTCAGAAAGGCTGCTTTTGCCGTTTTTCTCGGTTTTAAGAAAAACATAGAGGCCCGCAAAACCGGGGTGCCCGGCTTTGTAGTTTTCAGTGACCCAGTTCTGGTAGAGCTTGGTGCTTTCGGCTTCGCTCAAATTGGCCACGCTTTTCTTTTCGCCGTAGAGCCAAGAGGCAAAGAGATAGTTGATCTTGTTGACAGGGTAGATGCCGGCGTCGGTGAGGTTCTTAAAGACCGGTCCGATCAATTCGTGGGGCAGGTGCATTGACCATTCCATAAACCAGCGGTAGACCTGCGGATCAGAAGCGATGTTTTGCGCATACAGGCGGCAGGCTTGTGCGTGCTTGTCGCGATCAATGAGGCGCACTTTGAGCTGCGGCAGGTTGCCTTGGCGGCAGACGTAGGCGGCCGCGGCTTTGTCTCCTTTGACGGCAAGCTCGTATTTAGCCTGCATCTCAGCGACTTTGTCGGTGTAGGCAGTGGCGTTGGCAAGCGGAACAAAAAGACTCAGAGAGAATGCGGCAAGGCAGGTTTTCTTCAACATGGCAGAGAATGGGGAACCGAATCAAGAAGCGCCGATTATGGCAACCCAAAAACTTCGCGAAGCTTAACGAGGTCTTTGCATTGGACAAATGTCGCAAGAGCTGACAAGACTGACTATGGAATTTTTCGATCATTGACTATCGGATTTTCCTATAGTGAACGATAGAATTTTTCCGAGAAGTAAAGTCGCAGGAGCATCGTTATGTATTTGCCCAGAACGGCCGAGAAGGAAATCGCGCATCTCTCGGAAAACTTAAAAGTTGTCTTGGCGTGCGGTATGCGACAAGTTGGGAAAAGCACATTGCGCACACATTTATCTGACTAACGCCAGAAGACCGCCTGCGTGAGCTGGCGGATGAATGGCGTTGAGATTTGGGAAAAAGTATACAAAATTCTGCTCTTTGGTAAGATCTCGCGCACGAAAGTCAACTGCGCCTACAAATTCGAACTCATTCTGAAGCCCGAACAGAGGGCTAAGTGTGCTCAGTTTGTAGGTAATTGCCGATACGTCTATAACAAGGCAGTTGAAATTCAGATTCGGCAGCTTGAAAACAAACGGCCGTTTGTCTCTTACAAGGAACTGGCTTCTCAGTTGGTTGGCTGGAAGAAGGATGATTCAAGCCTCTGGTTGTCTGAATTTCCGGCCCAGACTTTGCAGCAGGCACTCAAGGATCTTGACCGCGGACTGACGCGCTTTAAACAGCACAAAGGCGGCATGGTCCGGTTTAAGGCCCGTGGTGACGGCGCGTTGATTTGTATGACGCCACAACAACGGTTTTTGTCTGACGATCTTGTGACCCACAGTCTCTGGCAGATCTAGCGGAAACGAGAAAGCGGCCTTGAAAGGCCGCCTTCTGTGAGATCACGGGAATCAACGGTCAAACGTTGCTTTGAGCTGCGTGAATTCCATCAAACCATAGCGACCGCCTTCGCGGCCGATGCCGCTTTGTTTGTAGCCGCCGAAGGGAGCCGTTACATCGCGCGGACCTCCGTTGACGTAGACATTGCCGGCCTTGATGTGTTTGGCCACGGACAAAGCGAGCTCACGTTCGCCGAAAACGGCGGCATTTAGGCCATAGGGGGTATCGTTGGCAATGTCAACGGCCTCATTGACCGTCTTGTACGTGATCACGCAAAGTACGGGACCGAAGATTTCTTCACGCGCAATGCGCATGGAATTGGTGACGTTGACAAAGACCGTCGGCTTGATGAAGTAGCCTTTGCCGGCTTCAGGAGCTGGACCGCCGCAGAGCAATTCGGCGCCCTCCGATTGGCCGAGTTCAATGTACGAGAGCACCTTGTCGTATTGCGCTTTGGAAGCCATCGGTCCGATGTTTGTCTTGGGATCCATCGGATCGCCCACGACGAGTTGCGGAATGCGACGCAGCAACAGCGCTTTGACCCTCTCGAGATCTGATTCAGGAACCAGAAGGCGGGTCAGTGCTGTGCAAGTTTGACCTGAGTTGTAGAAAACGGAACCAAAGAGCTGATTGATGGCAGGCTCATAGTCTTCGTTCGGAAGCCAGATAAAAGGCGATTTTCCACCGAGCTCCAAAGAAATGCGTTTGACACCTTCCAGAGCCTTTTGGCTGAGCTTGATGCCAACAGCCGTTGATCCGGTAAAGGAGATCATGTCGACGAGCGGGTGTGTGGCAAGCGTGTCGCCCAGTTTTGATCCGCGTCCCGTGATCAGATTGACGGTTCCGGCCGGGAATCCGGCGCGATCAAGGGAATCCACGAGCAGATAGGCTGTCAGAGGTGTGTGCTGGCTGGGTTTAAGCACGACCGTATTGCCCATCAAAAGCGCCGGGATGATTTTCTGCACGACTTGTCCGAGCGGATAGTTCCATGGCGTGATGCAGGCGATGACGCCGACGGGCTCGCGAACGACGGTGCTTTGTTCGAACTGTTCTTCGAGAACGACCTTCTGGCTTTCGCGAATGTAGGACTCGATGCGGGTGAACTGATAGTCGCAGTGTGCGTTTGCCGAATAGCTGACGGGCGCTCCCAATTCCAGAGCTTCAAGCCGAATGATTTCGTCTCGGTAGGTTTTGAAGATTTCCAAGGCCTTTTGCATCAGCTCAACGCGTTTGGCAAGCGGCGTGGCAGACCAAGCGGGTAGCGCTGAGGCCGCTGCTTCAATGGCGGCAACGGCATCGGCAGGCGTGGCATCAGGGACGGTGGCAAAGGGAGCGCGTGTGGCGGGATTTTCGAGAGTGAGAACATCGGTGGTGCTTGGCTTGACCCAAGCGCCGCCGATATAAAAGCTGTCAAAACGGTAGGCCATAACAATCTTGCCGTTTGTGTTTTTGGCACGAAACGGCGCATTACAGGTATATGTCTAGACTAGCACCGTTCTCGTTTTTTAGGAGGTTTGGCATTTTTGCAACGACAAGAGATTTGGCTTTGCAATAGTCTGTTCTATGCCAATACCTGTTATCAGCAGTACCCAGCGAATGCCCGATCAACGCGAATTTTTCCCAAGCGTCATGTTGAACGCATAGCGTCTTCCCGGGTGGTAGGAAACAGAAATTTCGAGGACTTGTTCTTTGGAGTCAAGATAGTGGCGAAGGATGCGCAAGGCCGGTTCGCCGGCGGTTGCGCCGAGAATTTTGGCAATGTCGGCGGGTAGCGCAACAGCCTGAATGGACTGCTTGACTTGCAAGCAGTGCTTGTGAAAAAGCTCTTCGATGAAGGTGATGATGAGCGTTTCGGGGTGCTGCCGAGCTTGTGTCACGATTTCGCCGTAGGCGGCGTTGATGAAGACTTTCGTGCAGACAACGGCAGGATCTTCAGGATCATTGCTTGTGCGCGTGTTGACAAAGCGTAGAAAGGTGGCACCGACGGCGCAGTTGATGGCCTCGGCTAAACGCCGATCAGCTGTGACGAAATCAATGTCTGTGACGCGACGTCCGTAGTTATGACCGAAATCGTCAAGATCTCGAAGCGACGACAGTTTCTGATGGAAATTACGAGCACCGCCCGTTGAAATGACACGAGTACCGTTGTGCGCCTGTCGCTCAATGAGTCCTCGAGCTTTGAGTTCCTGTAGTGCCGCCCGCACGGTGTTGCGCGAAACTTTTTCTGTTTCCACAAGCATGAGTTCCGTGGGTAACTGAGAACCCAGCGGATAGCGTCCGGTTGCAATGCGATGCGCCAGTTTGTTGGCGAGTTTCTGCCACAGGAGTTCTTTTCGCATTTTGGTGTAGGCCGCTTGGCGTAGAAACGATACGGATTTCGGACAAGGTATTTGTACCACTAAATCCTGTTAAGACGTTTTTCCAAAATCAAAGAAAGCCTTGATTGATGGGGTATTTTTGCATTTGTTCCAAAGACCTATTGACAGAAATAAAGAAGGAACAAATATTAATCCTTTGATTTTTAACGATTTTTATCTTCGGACCCCCTCGACCTCTTGATATTGATCAAATCATTTGACGCGTTTCTTCGATCTCCGAAAGTTCTTTTTTGAAAATTCTCCGCAAGGGGCAAGCGACGCCGTAGTCGGTTTGAGGCTTGTTCTCATTGGATTTTTTAAACAGCTACAGGAGAGAAAAATGGCTTCCAGCGCAGTTGACAGCGTCATTCACGGCTTTTTGTTCAGCACGGACGAAATGCGCGAAATTTTCAGTGACAAGTCCTGGGCACAGAAATGGCTTGACACCGAGGCGGCTCTGGCCAAGGCGCAGGGCGAACTCGGCGTGATTCCGAAGGAAAAGGCCGACATTATTAACAAGTACGCCGATGCCAATCTGCTTGATTTGGCCTCGATCGGCGAGTTCTACAAGAGCTCCATCACGATTGTCCCGCTTCTGAAGGCTTTCAAGAAGGTGCTTCCGGATAACGCGGGCGAATTCGTACACTGGGGTGCGACGAGCCAGGACATCGTAGACACGGGTTTGGTGCTGCTCGAACGCGACGCTTATCAGGTGATCTTGCGCGACATGAAGGAGTGCCTTAAGCACTGCCTGACGCTGGCCAAGAAGTATCGCAATACCGCTCAAGCCGGCCGTACGCACGTCGTGCATGCCATTCCGATCACGTTCGGCTACAAGGCTGCCGTTTGGGCTGATGAACTCGGACGCGACATCGAACGTCTCGAAGCGATGAAGGATCGCGTGTTCGTCGGTGAAATGGCCGGTGCCGTCGGTACGCTTGCTTCTCAGCCTGAAAAGGGACTCGAAACGCAAAAGCGCATGATGGAAATCCTGGGCTTGAACGTCCCGACGATTGCTTGGCACGTTGCTCGCGACAACCAGGCTGAGTTCGTGAGCACACTTGCAATTTGCGCCGGTACGATCGGCCGTATCAACCACGAAATCTTCTCTTTGCAGCACACCGAGATTCTTGAACTGGAAGAACCGTTCTTCATGGGCAAGGTCGGTTCCTCCACCATGCCGCACAAGCGCAATCCGGCGGTGCTGGAAAACGTGCTGGCTCTGTGCCGCAATGTGCGCAGCATTGCACCCTCCATCGTCGAATCGATGGTGAGTGAAAACGAACGCGACTGGGGCTGCTTCCTGTCCGAATGGGAAGCCATTCCGCGCGCCTGCCATATGTTCGGCGCTGCATTACAGAAGTCCAAGTACATCCTTGAAAACCTCATCGTGTACGAAAAGCATATGGAACGCAATCTCAATGCCCAGAAGGGGCTGATGATGAGCGAATGCGTGATGATGCATCTGGCTCGCAAACTCGGTCGTCTGACGGCTCACGAGATCGTCTACAAGAGCTGCATGAAGGCCTATGAACAGGAAGTTCCCTTAAAGCAGATCCTCATGCAGACCCCGGAAGTGACGCAAGCCTTCACGGAAGAGGAAGTTGACCTCATGCTCAACCCGCACAGCTACATCGGTCTTGCCCCCGAATTCGTGGACCGCGTGGTCGCCAAGTGGGAAAACATCTGACGGAGTGATTAAAGGGAAGGTGCTTGCCGCACCTTCCTGTCACTGTTTTCGGGCTGGGCGACATGAGAAATCGTTCAGCCTGTCTTGCATCAAATCAAAGGAAAATTGTCATGGCTGAAAAACAAGTAAAGTGGTGGCAGTGGGCGATTCCGATTGTTTTGCTGTTGGGCATCTGGGTCAGTCCCGTTCCCGAAGGACTGACTGTTCAGGCCTGGCACATGTTTGCCATTTTCGTTGCCACGATTATCGGTATTCTGTGTGCTCCTATTGCCTCAGGCGCTTTGATGTTCATAGCGCTTGCCGTCACGATCTTTACCAATACGTTGAGTTTCAGTGCCGCACTGTCGGGCTTGGCTTCCGGTACGGTCTGGATGATTTTCTCGGCTTACGTGCTGTCTCTGGGCTTTGTTGAATCGGGTTTGGGACGCCGCATTGCCTACAAAATGCTATCTCTGTTCGGCGGCTCTTCGCTTGGGATTGCTTTCAGTCTGGGTGTTGCTGATCTCATCCTCGCGCCGGCTATGCCGAGTGTGACGGCTCGCTCGGGCGGCATTGTGTTGCCGGTGGCCAAGTCCATCAACATGGTGTTGGATTCTCAACCCGGTCCCAAGCAGGGTCGCATTGGCGAGTTCCTCGTGATGACGTGCTTCCAGTTCACGCCGATTACGGGTGCTATGTTCATGACCGGTATGGCAGCCAATCCGTTGTGCGCACAGTTGGCACAAAGCGGCCTGGGTCTGGAAATCAGCTGGGTCGGTTGGTTCTGGGCGGCTGTCGTGCCGGCAATGGTGTGCTTCTTCGTGATGCCGTTGTTGTCCTACAAGATCTTCAATCCGGAATTGAAGAAGACGCCTCAGGCCAAGCAAATGGGACGCGATGAGCTTCAGAAGATGGGCCCCCTGACGACGCGTGAAAAGTGGGTTGCCGTCGGTTTCGTGCTGGCTCTGATCGGTTGGGGCACAACGATGCTCACCGGCTTGAACGCCAACGCCATCGGTATCGCGCTGGCGGCCTTCCTCTTTGTGACGGGCGCCGTGAAGTGGAAGGAAGTGCTGAGCGATAAGGCGGCATGGGATACGGTCATTTGGTTTGGCGTGATCATTTCGCTGGCCACGGGCCTCACCAAGCTCGGCTTCGTGAAGTGGATGTCGGCGGGCTTTACCTCAATGCTTGTCGGTTTCGATTGGATGACGGCGTTCCTGATTCTGGGCTTTGCCTACATCTATCTGCACTACATCTTTGCGACGGCTTCCGGTCATGTGGCTGCGATGTACGTGCCGTTTGCCGCGGTGGCCATCGGTGCCGGCGCGCCTCCGATGATGGTGGCCATCTGTTTTGCCATCTTCTCGAACACGATGTGGGGCATTACGGAATATGCCGGCGGTCCCGGTCCGATCTACTTCGGTCAGGGCTACTTCGAACGTCCGCGTTTCTATAAGATCAACTTCATCCTTGTGACGACGAGCGTGCTCATCACGTTTGCCGTTGGTATGGGCTGGTGGAAGATCATCGGTTTGTACTGATTGCCGACATTTCGATCGGGCAAGCGAATTTGCCTGATCGATGAAAAAAATCCCGCCGAAGGCACGAACGCTTGAGGCGGGATTTTTTTTATGTCGAATGACTGGCAAGTGCGAACCGTGATATACCGCGAATGAAGGCGACAACAGCGTCGCTTGGTGCGGTGGAATAGACGATGCCGTAAGGTACCGTATAGGACCAATCGCAGGGAATGGTGACCAGGGATGGATGCAGTTCACCCCAGGATTCAATTGTCAGCATCGGGCAATGTTGCCTCTCGCATAAATTGAATGTTTCTGCGTCATAGGCCGGAACGTCTTGGATATGGATCTGCGGATGATTGGCTTCGATGTCGTCACGGAAACGGTCAATGTAACATGTGTCTCCGCGTTCGACGACTAACAGTGTCTGCCCATATAAATCTTCAAGGCGAAGCACAGCTTTGGAGGCCAGAGAATGACCTCTGGGTACGGCACAGGCTAAAGGCACGTCTGCAAGCTTGAGCGCTTGGCAGGGTCTGTGCCACAACGTTGACGGATAGATGCCGGCCATCACATCAATTTCTGTGCCGAGCGTTTCAAGTCGCCGCAACCAATGAGAATACACATCGTCAACCGGCACGATCTGCAGGTGAATATCTGGATATTCGTTGCTGATGTTTGACCATAGATCAACGATTGATTTGGATGGCCGCAGCAAAGACGTGGCCATGCGTACGGTGCGGAATCTGGCTTTTTCAATCTCCTGTGCGCGCACTTTGGCCTCTTGCATGAGGCGAAGGATTTTCTTGGCGTCGCGTTGAAAACTTTCGCCTGCCTCCGTGAGTGTTACGCCTTGATTCGTACGCCGAAAAAGTTTGGCGCCCACTCGGTCTTCGAGCAGATTCATTTGCTGGATGAGAGCGTTGGGAGAAATGTAGGCCAAACGAGCAGCTTTTGAAAAACTTCCTGAGTCGGCCACGATCAAAAATTGTTTCAGATGTCGATCCAACATATGTCGATATTTCTTGTGCGCATGAAGTTTTTCCTTCAAGCCATTATACGAAATTGCGACTTCCGACTTTGATTGGTTCTTTTCATAATTTCCGTCGTTCAATCAACTGGAGAAGGAGAGCATGATGAAACGCTCCGAAGAAATTCATATCGTTTGCAGTCTGCGCACGACGCCGCAGCATCGAAAAGAATTTTCAGAATTATTGGCCGCACTCGTGGAGCCGGCTCGAGCCGAAGAGGGGTGCCTTTACTACGACGTGTACCAGGATCGAAATGATCCGGATGCTTTTTTCATTTTGGATGGTTGGAAAAACCAAGAAGCGGTGGACGCGCATATCAAACATCCGAATGTGCAAAAACTGAATCCCCGAATTCGTGCCTTGCAGGCAAGAGAGAACGTTTTGACGTTTGGTCGACCGATTCGGGCGGAGCAATAAATTAAGTACCGGGAAGCAAGGAGAAGAAAAATGCAATATCGACGTTTGGGACAAAGAGGCCCGATGGTGTCTTCGATCGGTTATGGCTGCATGGGCTTATCTCATGGATACGGCAAAGTACCCGAGCGCGAAGAATCGGTTCGCCTGATTGCCAAGGCTTTCGAACTGGGATGCACATTCTTTGATACAGCCGAAGTATATGGTGCTGGGCACAATGAAGCGCTTGTGGGAGAGGCGGTTGCGTCGTTCCGAGACAAGATCGTGCTGGCAACCAAGTTTTTCTATCACTCGAGCGAGGGGGACGCCAAGTCGTGCATTCGTCGGCATCTGGAGGCTTCTTTGCAGCGACTTGGAACCGACCATGTGGATCTGTACTATCAACACCGCGTGGAAGAGAATGAAAAGGTTGAAGAAATTGCCGAGGTCATGGGCGAACTGATTGAGGAAGGCCTCATCGGCGGATGGGGACAATCACAGCCGACGGCAGACCAGATTCGACGCGCCCATCACGTCACGCCGCTTACTGCGATTCAGAGCGAATATTCCATGATGGAACGTCAATTCGAAGAAAGCGTTATTCCGACGTGCGAAGAGCTTGGAATAGGCTTTGTGGCGTTTTCTCCTCTGGCCAGTGGCTTTTTGTCAGGCAAGTACAACGAATCGACTCAGTATGCTGGAGACGATGTTCGGCGAGTCATTACCCGTTTTGACAGGGATAATGTCCGTGCCAATCAGCCGCTTTTGGATTTGCTCGGATATTTTGCTCAAAGCAAAAATGTAACGTTGGCTCAGATTTCGCTTGCGTGGATGTTGAAGAAAAAGGACTTCATTGTTCCGATTCCAGGGATGCGCCGGGATGAGCGCATCATTGAAAATCTCGCGGCAGCCGATGTCGAGCTTACGGATGCCGAGTTTGCAGCCATTGAAGCGGAACTCGCGAAGATCAAAATCTGTGGTAATCGCACGGATGCCGACATTGCCAAACTACGCGACATGCAATAAGTTGTGTTGAGCATAAAAAATCCCGCCGAAGGCATGGACGCTTTCAGCGGGATTTTCTCGTAGCGGAGTCTAGCGATTATTCAAAGTCGCTTTCTTTGCAGACTTCAACAACCCAGCCTTCCGGAGCTTCGATTTCGCACGCCTGGATGCCGGTGAGCGTTTCACGCAACTTGCCTGAGATTTCGCCCATCTTGTCCATACCGGAGGGCAGTGCGATGACGCCGTCCTTGGTGTGAATTTCGCCGATCGGTGCGAGAACGGCAGCCGTGCCGCACAAGGCGGCTTCCTTGAAGTCTTTGACTTCTTCCAGAGCAACCTTGCGTTCGATCACATTGAGACCGAGGTAGTGTTCGCCGACATATACGAGCGAACGACGGGTGATCGAAGGCAGAATCGAGTCGGACTTCGGAACAATCAGGTTGTTGTCTTTATCGACAAAGATGACATTGGCGCCGCCCGCTTCTTCCACATAAGTACGGGATGCCGGATCCAGATAAATGTTTTCAGCAAAGCCGTGACGATGAGCTTCCATCGTGGGATACAGGCTCATAGCATAGTTAAGACCGGCTTTGACGTGACCGGTACCGCGGGGAGCGGCGCGGTCGTAGTCGGACACGCGCACCTTCAAGGGCTTGACGGCGCCCTGGAAATATGCGCCCACAGGCATAACCGTGATGCGGAAGAGGAATTCATGAGCAGGGGCAACGCCGATCTGCGGACCGGAGCCGATCATGAACGGGCGAATATACAATGAGGCACCCGTGCCGAAAGGAGGCACCCATGCGGCGTTGGCTCGTACGGTATCCACGACGGCCTGTACGAACTTGTCTTCTGGGAATGCGGGCATTTCCAGGCGGCGCGCCGTGTTAGCCATACGCTCGGCATTCATGTCGGGACGGAACGTGACGATGCGACCGTCTTTTGTGGTGTAGGCCTTCAAGCCCTCAAAGCAGCTCTGCGCGTAGTGAAACACGCAGGCTGCCTCCGAGAGGACGATGTTGGGGTCAGTTACCAGGCCGCCTTCATCCCAAGATCCATCTTCCCAGTTCGCTTGATAACGAAAGTCCGTCGGACGATAGGCAAATCCGAGTTTGGACCAATCAAGAGGTTTCTTTTGCATTTGCAATTGTCTCCGCGAGTTTGTTTTTTATCGGAATCCTTTCCGGCTGTCTGCGCGACGAGGTAGGCGCAGGCGGCGTAACAAAAAAATGATACTCCCGTTTTAGTCCAAAGCGTCTAGGCAGAAATCCCTGCAAAACAAGCGCGGCCGGTGGAAAGGCACCACCGACCGCGACGATCAAGATGTTAAATTTTTTGCCAGATTGTGTTTAGCCCGCTCGAACTTCTGCTTCAACCTTGTCAAAGGTTTCGCAGATTTCATTGTCGGGAGCTTCCGTGAGAAGACTCACAACATAGATGGCGATGGCGGCAAAGAGAAAGCCAGGAACGATTTCGTAAAGGCCGAACCAGTTGAACTGGTGCCAAATCAGGACTGTGGCTGCGCCCGTAAACATACCGGCCATGGCGCCGTATTTGTTCATGCGTTTCCACCAGAGGCTGATGAGGATCACCGGGCCGAAGGCCGCACCGAATCCTGCCCAGGCGTAGCTAACAAGCGAGAGCACCAGGCTTTGCGGATCCATGGCGATGAAGATGGCCACAAACGAAATCAGCAGCACCATCATTCGACCGAACCACAACAGTTCCCATTGGTTGGCCTTGGGGCGAATGAAGCCGCGGTAGAAGTCCTGAGTCAGGGTCGATGAGCAAACCAGCAGCTGACAGGAGAGCGTGCTCATGACGGCAGCGAGAATGGCAGCCATCAGAATGCCGCCGATCCAGGGATTGAAGAGTACTTGCGAGAGCACGATGAAGACGCGCTCGTGGTTTTCCGTAACGAGCGTGGCCTGATCCGGATGCGCAGCAAAGTAGGCCGAACCAAAGAAGCCCACCGAGACGGCGCCACCAAGGCAAAAGATCATCCAGATCAGAGAAATGCGACAGGCGCGAGGAATCACCTTGATTGAGCGCGCAGCCATGAAGCGCACCAGAATATGCGGCTGTCCGAAGTAGCCTAAACCCCAGGCAATGAGACTGAGTACGCCGATAAAGGTCTGATGCGAGAGCATGTTGACCATGTTGACGTCGATGGCTTTGACTTGTTCAACGGCACTCGACAATCCGCCGAGATCGGTCATCACGACGATGGGCGTTACGACGAGCGCCACGCACATGAGCGAAGCCTGGAAAGTGTCCGTCCAGCTTACTGCCAAGAATCCGCCGATGAACACATAAATGATGGTTGCAGCCGCGCCGATCCATACAGCGCGTTCATAGCTCATGTCAAAGGTGTTTTCAAAAAGGCGGGCACCGGCTACCACGCCGCTCGCACAGTAGATCGTGAAGAACACCAGAATGACGACGGCTGCGAGAATGCGCAGCATACGCGTGTCGTCCTTAAAGCGATGCGTGAAAAAGTCCGGAAGCGTCAGGGCATTATGAGAAACTTCGGTGTATACGCGCAGGCGGGCTGCGACGAACTTCCAATTCAGATAGGTACCGAGCGTGAGGCCGATTGCAATCCAGCTTTCCGTGATGCCCGAAAGAAACACGGCGCCGGGCAAGCCCATCAGCAGCCAGCCGCTCATGTCGGAAGCGCCGACGGAAAGAGCCGTCACAACGCCGCCGAGACTACGGCCGCCCAAAATGTAGTCGTTGAAGTTGCGGGTGTATCGCCAGGCGACAAAGCCCAGGATCACCATCAAAATCATGTAGCCGGTAAAAGTAATGGCGGTCGGATTAGAAAACATCTCTTTGGTTCTTTTTGTGATTGGCGGCGCACAGTCAAATCAGCGGATTCGACTTTACGCCGTATTTTCTTTTGAGAGATTGCTGCGGCTTCGGGGCGGGCCGCATGACAGAAAAAAGAGACGGGAGCCGCGAGGCAACTCCCGCACTGCATTTGGAATTGTACCCGCCTTGAGCCTGCGCCTTTTCCTTAGAAGGCTAGACGCAGGTCAAGGAGACGGCACTAAATGTCTCCGTATAGATCTTTATGTACCAAAACGGCTACGTTGGAGTCACTCCAGACGTTGAGAGTTGTTTCGATAGCGTCGATCACGGCGTAGAAAGGCAGGATAACGCCCATAAGCAGAATGGGGACATTCATGCTGGCCAGCAGGCTAGCCGATAGGAAGAAGCACCCCATCGGAACGCCTGCGTTGCCCACCGCAGCGATCGTGGCAATGAAGATCCAGACGGCCAGTGTTGACCAGGTAATGTCAACACCTGCGTTTTGCATGAGGTAGACGACCGTAATCAAAATAAAGGCGGCGCATCCGTTCATGTTGATGGTTGTGCACATCGGCAGCACAAAGCGCGAAACGCTTTCTTTAACACCGAGATTGGCTTCCGAGCAGCGCATGGTTACGGGCAACGTTCCTGCCGACGACTTCGAGAAGAAAGCGACGGTCAGAGCCGGCAACATCCCCTTAAAGACCCGAATCGGGTTGATGCCGCGCAGCAAAAGAAGCGCAGGCAGCACGATGAGCATCTGAATGAAGTTGGCTGAGAGCACCGTTGCAAAATAGGTGCCAAGACCGCCCACGGCAACACCGGCGTTGATTTCTTTGGCCAGCACCGTGAAAAAGCCGAAGATACCCAACGGAAGAATCATGATGATCCAGCCCACCAGCGTGAAGAGCACAGCCTGAAGGCCCGAGAAAAAGGCCATCAGCACGCGCTGTTCGCGGCTGTCATGCGGCAGTTTGGCAATGGCGATACCGACGGCGGCGGCAATTAACAGAACCGAAAGCACGTTGGCCGACAAGAACGGCGCGATCGCGTTGTCGGGGACAACGGATGTGATGTAGTCAAAGTAACTCTTGCCCTTGATGCCGGCGATGGCGGCCGACGCTTCGGTCGTATCGCTTAGGGTTACGTTGGCGGGCGAAAAGACTTCAAAAAGAATCGCTGCCAGCGAGGCGGCCAAAATTGTGGTCAGAAGCGTGTAGAAAACGCTGTGACGGAAAATGCGTCCGGATTCCGTAGAACGCGAAATCTGAGAGAGCGTGGCAATGATCGATACGGCGATGATCGGGACCGCGATGAAACGGAACAGACGAATGAAGATCGTCGAAATGAATTCGCCCGTCTGAATCCAAAATTCGGAACCGTAAAAGCCGTTGATGAGGCCCAAAATGATGGCGATGACATAGAGGACGGCTTGAATCGTCTGCATCCGTTTTTCGTGCGGATTCATCACCGGGCGCTGCATCTGTGTGGAGTCTGCAGTCATTTTTTTTCTCCCCGAGGTCAAACTTTTTGAAAAGTCGACTTTTTTTATGGTGTGAGTTCGCCGAACTCAATCAAACCCAAGTTATCAGCTGAGTTCGTCGAAAGGGCAGGCACGGGCGCGTACTTGCCCAGAAGTTTCATTAAGGGCAGGGACTACGGTGTGACGTAGGTTGCCGTGATTTTTGCGGTTGCCAGAGCCATGGCGTTGAGCATGAAGCCTGCGTTGGCGGCGGTGGCGCCGTCGGGCAGGTCAAGTTTTTCCACCGGCAGTGCCCAAACCGTAAATACGTAGCGGTGCATGCCGTGTCCCGAGGGAGGACAGGCGCCGCCAAAGCCTTTGGTGCCGTAGTCTGTTGTCAGTTCACGTGCCGGAGCCGCAAGCTTTGCTCCTTCGGCCAGCGTTGTGACATTGGACGGAATGTCGAGTGCAACCCAATGCCACCAGCCGGAACCGGTCGGAGCGTCCGGATCGTAGCAGGTGACCGCAAAACTCTTTGTTCCCGCCGGGAAGTCGCCCCAGGAAAGTTCGGGAGACAGGTTGCCCCCGTTAAGGGAGTGCTTGGCGGGCATGCGGGAGCCTTCTTCAAGGCTCGGGGACTTCAGATACATAATTAATCCTTTCGAAAATTTGTCGTGCCGTGAAGGCTAGCCGACATATATCTGCCGATTCTATCTGACCGCTCGTATAAAAACCTTGAGAAACTTCCGTCAAAAGACGTAGTCCGGCACAAAGAGGCAAAAAAGGGCGAACCACACCGGATTCGCCCTTCAGACAATCAGATCAGATGTTTGACCGGATTATTCCCATTCAATTGTGGCAGGCGGCTTGCCCGAGACATCGTAGACGACGCGATTGATGCCCTTCACTTCGTTGATAATGCGGTTGGAGACGGTGGCCAAAAGCGAGTACGGCAGTTCAGACCACTTAGCAGTCATGAAGTCGCTCGTTTCAACGGAACGCAGGCTCACAACCCAGTCGTAAGTGCGGCCATCGCCCATGACGCCCACGCTCTTGACGGGCAGGAATACAACGAAAGCCTGACTTACCTTGTCGTACCAGCCGGCGCGGCGCAGTTCTTCGATGAAGATGGCGTCGGCTTCGCGCAACAGATCGGCATATTCACGCTTGACTTCACCCAGGATACGAACGCCCAGACCCGGCCCCGGGAACGGATGACGGTAAACCATTTCGTAGGGAAGACCAAGTTCGACACCGAGTTCACGCACTTCGTCCTTAAAGAGCGAACGCAACGGTTCGAGCAGCTTTAGGTGAAGCGTTTCAGGCAGACCGCCCACGTTGTGGTGGCTCTTGATGGTTTTGGCCTTCTTGGTCTTGGCCCCGGCCGATTCAATGACGTCAGGATAGATCGTGCCTTGAGCAAGCCACTTGGCGTTGGAGAGCTTTTCGGCCTCTTCCTGGAAGACATTTACGAATTCGCGACCGATGATTTTGCGCTTCTGTTCAGGATCGGTGACGCCGGCGAGTTCTCCCATGAAGCGATCGACGGCGTCGACCACAATGAGCTTCAGGCCCATGTTCTTTTCGAAGGTTTCGCGAACCTGTTCGCGTTCACCCTTGCGCAGCAGACCGTTGTCGACGAATACGCAGGTGAGCTTGTCGCCAATGGCGCGGTGAATGAGTGCGGCGGCAACCGAGCTGTCTACACCGCCTGACAAACCGAGGATCACTTCCTCTCCGTTGGTCTGCTTGCGGATCATTTCGACGGCTTCGGCGATGTAGTCGCCCATCACCCAATCAGGCTTGCAGTGGCAGATATCCGTGACAAAGCGCTTGAGCATGACGCTGCCCTGCACGGTGTGCGTGACTTCCGGATGGAACTGCACGGCGTAGAAACCGCGGGTTTCATCGGCCATGCCGGCGATCGGGCAGGAGGGCGTTGAGCACATCAGCTTGAAGCCTTCGGGCATGACGGTGACTTTGTCGCCGTGGCTCATCCAAACCTTGAGCATGCCTTCGCCTTCAGGACCTTTGAAGTCTTCGATGCCTTCAAGAAGTTTGGTGTGGTTGTGGGCGCGTACTTCGGCGTAGCCGAATTCACGCTTGGAGCCGCTTTCTACGCGACCGCCCAGCTGCTGGGCCATCGTCTGCATGCCGTAGCAGATGCCGAGCACGGGAACGCCGGCACTGAACACGGCCGGACTCACCTGATCGTTGGACTCTTCGTAGGCGCTCATGTGAGAGCCTGACAGAATGATGCCCTTGGGATTGAATTCGCGGATGAAGTCGGCGGAAACGTCGTTGGGGTGCACTTCGCAGTACACATGAGCTTCACGCACACGGCGTGCGATGAGCTGCGTCACCTGGCTTCCGAAATCGAGAATAAGAATGCGATCGTGTAGCATGTCTGGAAATTTGAGCGGTGCGGGGCCGCCGTCAGCGGGCAAGTTGGCAAAAATTTTGCTTGAGAGGCGGCGGTAAAAAGAAACGGCGCGGGGTAAAACCCGCGCCGCGCTATTTTAACCTACCTAGGCAGGATTAGTTTTCCTGACGGTAGTTCGGGGCTTCCTTCGTGATCTTCACGTCGTGGACGTGGCTTTCACGCCAGCCGGCGGCCGTGATTTCAACGAATTCGGCGCGAGAGCGCATTTCGTCGATCGTGCGGCAGCCGCAGTAGCCCATCGAGGAGCGCAGACCACCGGCCATCTGGTAGAGGATCGTTACCACGGAGCCCTTGAACGGCACCATGCCTTCGATACCTTCCGGCACGAGCTTGTCGAGATTGCCCGAGTTGTTGTCCTGGAAGTAGCGGTCGGCGGAACCCTTGAACATGGCGCCCAGAGAGCCCATGCCGCGGTAGCTCTTGTAGGAGCGGCCCTGATAGAGGATCACTTCGCCCGGAGCTTCTTCGGTACCGGCAAGCATACCGCCCATCATGACGCAGTTGGCGCCGGCAGCGATGGCCTTGGCAATGTCGCCCGAGAAGCGGATGCCGCCGTCGGCGATCAGAGGAACGCCGGTGCCTTCAAGCGCTTCGGCAACGTTGCTGATGGCGGAAATCTGAGGAACGCCCACGCCGGCCACGATACGGGTCGTGCAGATGGAGCCCGGACCGATACCGACCTTGACGGCGTCGGCACCGTGGTCAACCAGAGCGCGGGCTGCGGCGCCGGTGGCGATGTTGCCGCCGATCACCTGCAGGTTGGGATAGTTCTTCTTAACCCATGCCACGCGGTCAAGCACGCCCTTGCTGTGGCCGTGAGCCGTGTCGACGACAACTACGTCCACGCCGGCTTCAACGAGCAATTCGAGACGCTCTTCGGTACCGGCACCCACGCCGATCGAGGCGCCTGCCAGCAGCTTGCCTTCGCTGTCCTTGGCGGCATAGGGATGTTCGGTAGCCTTGATGATGTCTTTGACAGTAATGAGGCCGCAGAGGTTGAAGTCCTTGTCGACCACGAGCACGCGTTCAAGACGATTTTCGTGCATCAAATGCTTGGCTTCGTCGAGGCTGGAACCTTCTTGGACGGTCACGAGACGATCGCGCGGAGTCATCACTTCGCGTACGGGGGCTTCCATGCGGGATTCGAAGCGAAGGTCGCGGTTGGTGACCATGCCCAGAACGTGACGGCCTTCCACGACCGGAACACCGCTGATGCGGTGTTCCTGGCACATACGGATCACGTCGCCCACGAGCATGTCGGGACCGACCGTGATCGGGTCGCTCACTACGCCCGATTCGTGGCGCTTGACCTTGGCGACTTCAGCAGCTTGCTGCTGAGCCGTGAGATTCTTGTGGATGATGCCGATGCCGCCTTCCTGTGCCATGGCGATGGCCAGGTTGGCTTCGGAAACCGTGTCCATAGCGGCGGACACCATCGGAAGATTCAGGGTAATTTCGCGAGTCAGACGCGTGCGCAGTTGCACATCGCGGGGGAGAACTTCAGAGTAGGCGGGGACGAGCAGAACGTCGTCGAAGGTGAGTGCCTTCTGCAGGAGACGCATTTTCGGTAACCTCAAAGCAAAAAAAAAACGGGTCGCAGTGCCGGACGTTCGCCCAAGAGGCCCCGGATGCTTTTGGTTAACCTCACATTATAGGCACAAAATGTGTCCTATTGAAAGAGGTTTTGGGATTTAAAACGAAAAAATTTTAGGCCTCTGTGTCGTCCAGAGGCTTGATGAGCTGATGAATGCCGCCGTGACGCGGGCGCGGGACGGCCGTGCGCTCCTTGTTCTGCGCGCGCAGACGGCGCACTTCCATGGGCGAAAGCGTCAGTTCTACGGCAATATCGATGCGATCGTCCGGGTTCAGAACGGTCTCGGGCGTGCATTTTTCGCAGAAGATGCCGCAGGCGGTCTCGCGGGGAAAGCCGGCCGCTTTTAGTGCATCGGCAACAACGGCGCCCTTGGGAACGTCGAGTTCATGCAGCTCGGCACCGCCTTTTCGTCTGGGACAACACAAATAAACGCGCATGAGTGTCGTGGGTATGAAAAAGCGCGGGTCAAGGGCTCAACCTTTTGCCGCGCTTTATTTGCTTTTGCTATTGCGGGTTAAAGAACAACGCAAGGCGCTTCGCCGGCAGGCAGTTCACGGATTTCGCCGATCGTGTACACGGTCTCGCCTTCGGCTTCAAAGAGTACCTTGGTGCGTTCGACGTCAGCTGCGTCGACCACGATGGCCATGCCGATGCCGTTATTGAATACGCGATGCATTTCGTGGGCATCAATGTTGCCCTTTTCCTGCAGCCAGTCAAAGATGGCCGGACGCTTCCAGCTGTCGGCGTGTACGACACATTGCGTGCCTTCGGGCAACACACGGGGAATGTTTTCCACCAGACCACCGCCCGTGATGTGAGCCATGCCCTTGATTTTCACGGACTTCATCACGTTGAGCACCTGCTTGACATAGATGCGTGTGGGTTCCATTGCGCGGTCGGCGAGCGTAGCACCGTCGAAGGGCATCTGCCAGTCGGCGCCCGAAACTTCCACCACTTTGCGGATAAGCGAGAAGCCGTTGGAGTGGGGGCCGGAGCTGGCCAGACCGATCACGACGTCGCCCGGCTTAATGCTCTTGCCGTCAATGATTTCGTCTTTTTCCACGATGCCCACGGCAAAGCCCGCAAGATCGTATTCGCCGTCGGGATACATGCCCGGCATTTCTGCCGTCTCACCGCCGATCAGAGCGCAGCCGGCGAGTTCGCAGCCATGCGCAATGCCCTTGACCACACGTTCGGCCGTGTCCACGTCAAGTTTGCCGCAACCGAAATAATCAAGGAAAAAGAGGCTTTTGGCACCCTGAACGAGAATGTCGTTGACGCTCATGGCCACCAGATCCTGACCGACCGTATCGTGACGGTTGAGCTGGAAGGCAAGCATGAGCTTGGTTCCTACGCCGTCAGTGCCGGAAACGAGCACCGGGTTTTTATAGTCTTTGCTGATTTCAAAGAGAGCGCCGAATCCGCCGATGGAACCGAGCACGCCCGGAATCATGGTGCGCTTGGCAGCGGGTTTGATGCGATCGACAAGTTCATCGCCGTTGTCAATGGAGACGCCGGCGGCGGCATAGGAAAGCTGAGTCATTGTTTTGATGGGGCAGTCAAGAGAATTTAGAACGCCGAAGCCGGCTTCGCGCTAAACTTAAGCGCCATGCCGACGTTTGCCTTGAATCCGACATTTTAGCCCACTCGGATACAAGCTGTCTTCCTTGAAGACGTTTGCCGAAGCAAATGCCGACGTGCCCGCTTTTCTGTTACACCTTTTCGAGCACTGCAGAACTCAATTGAACGCGCAGCCTACCGAACAACTTTTGCTCAATCTCGTGGAGCCCGAAGCACCGACGCTGGACAATTTCCGTGTCGGCAGCAATGCTGAGCTTTTGGCTGCGTTGCGTGATTGCAAGAAGGGACTGGGGCCGCAATTCATTTACATATGGGGACCACCCGGCAGCGGTCGTTCGCATCTGTTACGAGCCATTACGCCCACTCAGCGCATGCGTGTGCCCGAATACGATGAGCAGACGCTTTTTTACACGGTTGACAATGTCGAGCGACTCGACGATGAGGATCTCGAACGGTTGTTCTTTCTGATGAACGATGTGCGTTCGCACCCGCAGGCGCGCATTGTTTGTGCGGGCACCATCCGACCTGCGGATCTCAACATCCGCGACGACGTGAAGACACGTCTGATGTGGGGGCTGACATACCAGTTGCGATATTTGTCTGCTGACGAAGCGGGTGAAGAATTCCTGCGTCTGGCTCGTGAGCGCGGCATTGAGTTCGATTCGGCCCAGAGACGTTGGATCGAAGCTCGCTGCCCGCGAGACATGCGCGGATTACGGCGTTTTTTAGATGCGGTCGATGAGAAGGCCGTCCGCGAACATCGGCGCATCACCACGGTCCTGTTGGATGCGACGCTCAAAGATGTTCTTTCTAAGAACTGAGGAAGAATTTGTGAAGCTTGTTGTTTACGACCTTGATCACACGTTGATGCCCATCGATACGGGGGATATCTGGTGCAAGTGGCTCCTCAGGGCCTGCGAAAAGACTGTGCGTGTGACTGCAGAAGAAACGCTGAATCGTTTTACGCGCGAATATATCGAGCAGACATTGAATATTGATGAGTACGAAATGTGGCAGATGCAGTTTCTGGCTCAGTTCAATCGTGCGGATTTGGATGCGGCTCGCAAAGCCTATCGTACGGAGGTACTTGAAAAAATTCTTCCTGCAAGTTCCGTCAGAATTGTCAATGAAGCCAAGCAAGCGGGCGCCGTCACAGCGATTTGTTCGGCCACTTACAGCTATGCCACGCAGCCTTCCGCCGACTTGTTCGGTGTGGATTATCTGTTGTCGGTCAGGCCGCAGGAAGACCAATCCGGCAATTTCACCGGTCGCTGGGTTGAGCCGATCACGTATCAGCAGGGCAAGGTGACGGCTGTTGAAAAACTCGTTGGTGAGTTGAAGCGACTGGGCACGACGATCGACGAATACGAATTCTGGTCGGACAGCGACGCCGATCTTGCCCTTTTTGAGTATGTTGACAAAAAGGGAGGGCGCTGTTGCGTCGTGAATGCAAGGGAGACGTTGCTGCGCATTGCGAGCGAGCGCGGCTGGTGTGTGACGGACAGTTACACTCAGGCAGAGTACGACTTTGCGGCGCAGCTTGTTGCCAAAGCGCTGGCAAATCGAGAAAATGCGCCTCGTCTTTTGAGAAAAAGAAAGTAGAAAAGAGCCGCATGCAAATCAATAGAAGAGCGGACGAACGGAGTAAAGAATAAGTGTTTGATTACGTCAAGCGCATGATCGCCTCCATCGTGGGGCGCAACAATCACGAGGTCAATAAGGAGCCTCGCATTATTAAGGCAAGCGAACACGGCATTGATCCGAAACTGGTGAGCTTTGCCGCGGTGCGTACGTGCTCAATTTTGCAGCAGCGCGGTTACAAAGCCTACGTTGTGGGCGGCGCTGTGCGTGATTTGTTGCTCGGGGTCAAGCCCAAAGATTTCGATGTGGCCACTGATGCCACGCCCGAACAGGTTAAGCGTGCTCAGCGTCGTGCCTTCATCATCGGACGTCGTTTCCGCCTGGTGCATGTGGTGTTCGGAAACGAAATTGTTGAATGTTCGACATTCAGAGCACTGGATGCTTCGGGCGTTCGCAAGGATGCTTCCGGCTGCGTCATTTCCGACAACATTTTCGGGGAGATGTGGGAAGACGCAGCGCGTCGCGACTTTACGATCAATGCGCTTTACTACGATCCGTCGACGGGGGACATTTACGATTATCACGGCGGCTACGAGGATATTCGACGCAAGACGCTACGCATGATCGGTTATCCGCAGGCGCGCTATCGAGAGGACCCGGTGCGCATGATGCGTGCCGTGCGTATTTCTGCCAAGTTGGGTTTCAGGATTGAAAAAAGCGCGGATCGAGCCATCGCGGAAATGGCGCCGTTGCTCGGCAATGTGCCTGCTGCCCGTCTGTTTGACGAAATGGTCAAGCTTTTTACGTGCGGCCGCGCAGAAGAGTGTTTGCTCAAACTTCGTGCCGCAGGTCTGCATCGTTCGCTTTTGCCGATGCTCGATGTCATTCTTGATGAGCCCGACGGCGAGAAGTTTCTGATGCTCGCGCTCAAGCGCACCGACGAGCGTATCGCCGTGGGTAAAAAGATTTCACCTGCGTTCCTGTTTGCCACGCTTTTGTGGCCCCAAGTGAAAAAGCGCTGGGACGCCTATCAGAAGTCTTCGACAAGCAATAAGGGTTCGGCAAGAGCTATGGCGCTTTACTCGGCTGCCGAAGAGGTGATCGCCACGCAATCGGCAAAACTTGCCATTCAGTGCCGCTTTGTTGCCGACATGAAGCTTATCTGGATGCTGCAGCTTCGATTCGAACGGCGCACCGGCAAGAATCCCTATACCCTCGTCGAGCATCCTAAGTATCGAGCTGGGTATGACTTCATGCTTCTGCGCAGTGCTTTGGGGCATGTTCCCGAGAGTCTCGTGCACTGGTGGGAAGATTTTGTCGACGCAGATGAACAAAAGCGCGCTGACATGGTGGCTCAGGCCGAGGTCGAAGCGCGTCGCACGGCTACCCAAGCGCGAGCCGGCTCTAAGAGTCGTCAAAAAGAGCAGCGCGACGAAGAGCGCTTCACGGAAGAGGCCACACGCTACGAGCCTCGCAATAAGTCCCCCCGACGTCGCCGATCTTCGGCGGAAAAGGCCGGAGTCGAGAAGCAGACAAGTGAAGCAAAGCTTGCAGAAAAGACTGACGATGCCGCTTCTGTTGTTTCGGCTAAGCCCAAACGCCGCCGTCGCCGTCCTAAAAGTGACAAGGCAGAATCCAAGCTTGAACCGTCATGACCGAAGCCGTAATCGCGTTGGGTGCCAATCTGGGCGAGCCCAAAAAGGCGCTTGAACAAGCGCTCAAAAGGATCAGTGAGATTGAGCAGACGAGGTTGCTCAAGGTAAGCTCTTTTTACCGCACGGCACCAGTTGACTCTTCCGGACCCGACTATGTCAATGCTGTTGCGACGGTGGAAACGGAATTGGAACCGGAGGCGTTGTTGCGCGCACTTTTTGTCATTGAAAACGAAGCGCATCGCGTTCGTCCGGAGGGAGTACACAATGCTCCGCGCACGTTGGATTTGGATCTGCTTTTATACGGTGACGTGGTTCAGCAGACACCTTTTCTGACTCTGCCGCACCCGCGCATGCACGAACGCGCCTTTGTGCTGGTTCCGCTTTTGGAAATTAAGCCGGACTGCCGGATTCCCGGTAAGGGGGCTGCCGGTGACTTTCTAGAAAGTGTCCAGGATCAGGCGATTAACCGCCTGCCGTGAAAAAAGCTTTGCGTCCAATGCGAAATACCTAGCAACACAAGTGTTATTTCGTGCGAAAATTATCGGCAATTTTCGATTGCCCGCGTTCATGCTTCAGAAGACGCGGCTGCGATAACAAGAACGAAGTGCCCAATGGGCAAAACGGAGGAACACAAAGTGAAAAGTAAGATTTTTGCCACGCTTGCCGCCGGTGTCATGGCGTTAGCTTCCTTTGCCGCGAGTGCTGCCGATACGCTTCGCGTCGGTACGCATCCGACCTTTGCGCCCTTTGAGTTCCTCGACAGCGCCAGTCGTGAATACGTCGGTTTCGACATGGATATGATCCGCGAAATCGGCAAGCGCATGAACGTTGAGGTGGAATTCGTCAACATGGGTTTTGACGGCCTGATTCCCGCGCTGATGACCAACAACATCGATATCGTGGTGAGCGGTGTAACTATTACAGAAGAACGTAAAAAGCGCGTTGACTTCTGCGAACCCTATTACCAGGCCGGTCAGGGTCTGATGATTCGTGACGGAGACGAAGCCAAGTATCAGAAGATCGAAGATCTGCACAACAAGACGATTGCCGTGCAGATTGGCACGACCGGCGCCGAAGTGGCCAAGGGCATCCCTGGTACCAAGATCAAGGCTTTCAACACAAGTGCAGAAGCCTTCATGGATCTGAAGATGAACGGTAGTGATGTGGTGATTACCGACCGCCCGGTGATCGGCTACTTTCTGGTGACCAATGCGCGTGCCGCCAAGGGCCTTAAGCGCCAGCCTATGCAGTTTGACAGCGAGTATTTCGGATTTGCGGTCAAGAAGGGCAATACGGAATTGCGCGACAAGGTCAATGCTGCCATGAAGAGCATGAAAGATGACGGTACTTACGACAAGATCTACGCCAAGTGGTTCGGCGAGTCTTAAGCGTCTGAAAAATTGTTAAGATCAAGCGGCCGCCTGAATGACGCTCAAGCGGCTGTTTATTTTTTGCCTTTGGTCTGATTCTTCGCTTTCGCTCTTTCTGATGGAAAACTCCACAAAGATTTTGGCTGGCGCCACGTGTGCTCTGGCGGTTGCGGCTGTCGGCGGTTGCTGGTTTTACGGTATCTATTCGGCCGGAAAAACATTTGATGAAACGGCTATCAGCAATTTTTCGACCGTGTTGCCCGCTGAACTTGCTGCTCGGGTAACGCAGTACGAGGGCGGATTTTTCAAAAAAACGTTTCAAGTGACGTTTGAAGCCGTGGGAGGTATCCAACTCGGAACGTTCAACGGACAGGCCTATCCCGGGCTTACGACGAAAGTGGAGCTCACGCGTGCGCCTGATACCAACTTCGAGCAGGGGCTGTTGAGAGCGGGTGTGCAGAACTTTGATGATCGCATCGAAGTGTCGTATACGGCGTGGGACGCTATCACGTCCGGTAGCCAGGCTCTGCCGAGCGCTCGACTCACATACAAAATCAAGCCGTTTACGGTTGTGGCCGGCGGACAGTGTTCATTTGAAGACTTTGAGTTCGATATTGAAACGGGTAAGACTCTGGAGATTCGTGCCCGCACGCCGGGTTTATCCTGTCGACCGGTCGGCCAACCGGAACTGAAACTCGGCAAGTTTGAGTTTTCTTTTGTGTCGGATGCCGAACCCATAGCCAAAGCACTTAATGGCGAAAATTCGGGACTTGCACAAACATCCTTGACAATGAAGCTCGGTTCGATGGTGGGGGCTGCAGCTCGCTTTGACGGATTTGATTTCAAACTTGATCTGAAGCCGGAAGAAGGGGCAAAAACGTGGACCGAAACCTTGAGCTTCAGGCTCAAGAACCCGGCTTCTCCGGCTCTTTATCTGGAGCTCGGACAGATCGGCGCGATTGATGACGTCAGCGGTTCGGTACGTGTCACAGGCATTACTGAGGAGCTCTGTGAGCAGGTTGCGCAGATTCTGCTCGGTCCGTCATATCTGCACGATGATTTGCTGACGCTGACTCTGATGAGAGGTATTCAAAACGACGGGGTGGCTGTCGAAATTGATCCGCTTTCCGTGTCGATTGACGGAAGTCGTGCAACTTTGTCGGGGGCTTTGAGGGCTGAATCGACCGGGCAAGGAAATCAGCCTGTCGGTCGTTTCCAATTTGAGTCGGACGAATCCATTTTGCCGCCGGAGTTGATTGCCGATGCGCTTATGCAGGGCTTTGTCAAGCAGGAAAAGAACAAGATCAAGAGCGAAATCGTGCTCACGCCTGAGTACGGAACGGCCAATGGACTGCAGCTGTATTGACGTAATACGAAGGTCGGATGTTCGTGTCTTCTCACCGGAATCGGCCTCAAAAAAGACTGAGTCAGAGGAAGGTCTAAAAAATTTGATCGCACTCTTGCATTTTTCGAAAAGCTCTGTAAAATGCGCATCTCTTCGAGAGATAAACGCCTCGAAGATGAAAAGTGTGCCGGTGTAGCTCAGCTGGTAGAGCAGCGCATTCGTAATGCGAAGGTCGGATGTTCGAATCCTCTCACCGGCACCATATATCCCCTCACAAGAGGATGCAAATAACCTCAATAGCCCACAAAACAAGGCTTTGAGGTTTTTTTGTACCCACAACCACCCACACAAAACCCCATCCTGCGGGTGTGTCAGGTATGGAAAAAGTATGGAAAAGGCTACAATGGCCCATAAATTTCCATACTTCCCCACAGAAGTTTCCCAAAATTTTCCATACCGAACCGTCAAATCATGGGCGCCATCAACAAACTCCGAGCTTCAGACATCAAGAAACTGCCGGACGGTCGACATTCCGACGGCCAAGGCCTATATCTCTTCGTAAAGGGCAGCGCACGCAGCTGGGTTTATCGCTACAAGATCGGAGGCAAGCTCAAAGATGTCGGTCTTGGTTCAGCCTATGCGATACCGCTCTCAGCTGCTCGAGGGCTTGCTGCTGACTTGCGCCAGAAGGTGCGCAGTGGCGAGGAAATCGTGACTCCTAAGCGAGCGACCATGCAGAAGGTTCGTGAGAGTCAAGCCATCTTTTCCGAAGTTGTGCCGCAGTGCATCGAAAACCAAAGGCGAGTTCGGCAATGGCGCACTGAAATCCAGGCTATTCGATGGACGCGAACCATCCGCAAGTACGCGATGGCGACACTAGGCAACAAGCCGATTGCTTCCATTACCAGAGATGACATCCTGGCTATCCTTCAGCCAATTTGGCTCGATAAAACACAGACTGCTGCCAATCTCCAGCGCTACCTGAACACCGTTTTTGTCTACGCGCTTTCCCAAGGCATGATGCAGGGAAAGAATCCGGCTAAGTGGCAAGGCAACCTTGACCAGTTCTTGCCGGCACCGGCAAAGATCATGCTGGTCGACCATCATGCAGCACTTGACTGGAAAAAAGTTCCTGCTCTTTTTGAGAACCTCAGCGGCCGTCTGAGCGTTGTGTCTAAGGCCATCATGTTCGGTGTACTGACTGCAGCTCGAGCAAACGAGTTTTGCCTTGCGCAATGGTCTGAAATCGACTTCGACAGCGGCGTGTGGGTCTGTCCTCGTCGCAAGGATGGTCGCCCTGAACCACATCGCGTCCCTTTGAGTCCGCAGGTTCTCGAGTGGCTCAAGACTCTCCCTCGTGTAAACGAATACCTTTTCTTCGGCTACCGCATGCGTGGCCACATTGCTCTTGATTCTCCGATCAAGATGCTGCACGTGCTCAATCTTGGGGTCACCATTCATGGCATGCGCTCGACCTTCCGCGACTGGGCCGCAGAGCACGGCTATGATCGCGTGCTCGCCGAGAAGTCTCTTCAGCATCAGACCGGCAACGAGATTGAGCAGGCCTACCAACGTTCCGACCTTCTTGAACAGCGCCGACCGATGATGGCCGCATGGGCAGAATTCTGTTTCTCCAAAATAAAAAAATCCCCGACCAAGCGTGATGCTTGATCGGGGAGGTTCAGGCCAACGGGTTACTTAGCGTGTTTGATCGCCCAATATTTGTAGCAGTCCAACTCTTTCAACGGAAACCCGATGTCAGCCAGGCTGTGCTCGATGATGTCCATGTTGAGACTGCGGATCGCATCCGAGAGACCCTCGGCATAAGGAGAGCGAAGATCCTTTAGGAGCTTCAGAAACCGCATCAGGTGGTCGCGGTGTAAGTAGTTCCAGATGAAGATGAAGTTGCGCATGTTTTCGCAGAACGTTGGCGATACGACGATTTTGGGACGACGTTCCGGAACAGGTTCTGGCTGTGTCTGGGGAATTGCCTCGGGCACATTGAGATTCATGGTCCGGATGAACTCAAGGGCGTCTTCGAACTTGTCGCGCGGGATGTGCGTGTACTTCGTGACCTGATAGCGAGCTTTGAGCGCCCTGTAGATCCTTTGGTACTTGACTCCGTCGCGTTTGGCTATCATGGCGACCTTGCTCATGATTGCGTAAGCCTGCTGCTCGGTGAGCGTCGGAGGCGGTAGCTGCGCCTGCGCGGGGCATTGCGGGTGCAACTGCTCTCGCATCTCATAGAACGCCTTGACAAGTGCGACCTTGAATTTGCGAACCGTTTCGGTGTTCTTGCAGTAGGTCACCAGTAGTGTGGCCTGCTGTTCGTTGAGGATTGCTATCTCTCGCTTCTGAACGCCACCATTTGTCTCAAAGGGTTGGATTTCAAATCCGACCCTTCCGAAAGTCTCAAAATCATTGAGATAGCCTCGAACAAGTTGAATGATGGCCTTGTGCGTATTGCCAGTGTTTTCGGCAATGATGACGGAAGAGGTTAGGGCTTGCCCATTGCGAGCAAAGACGAGGTTTGACATTTGAAGTCTCCGTGTAGATTTTCCAGAACCCCACGTCGCTTTCCACGGCGATGGGTGGGGGACCTGCGGGGTGGAAAACCGCTACACGGAACGGCCACCCGAAGGTGCCCGCAAGCCCTCCCATATAGGAGACTTCAAAGGGTCGCATTTCAAATGCCACCCTTAACACTTGGCCAACAAAAACGCCGCTCTCTCGAACGACAGGCGGCCACAGCGCCGTGTATGAATCGGGTTTCCACGCCCTAGCTTCGATTTAGAAGCAGGGAAAGTATACCCGATTCTCAGGCGCTTGCCCCTTGGTGAGAAAATGACGGTTGTCCAGACAATCATTCACTCAACCAAGGAGGCAAAAGGTGGATCATTGGCTCGAACTTCTCTTGTGGTTTCTTAAAAACGTGTCACTCTACATCGCTATTCCGGCGCTTCTGATCATTGCAACCTTTTGGTACGTCTTCTGGACGCGGCGCAATTGGCCGTGTGTTGTCATTCGACAATATCCGAAGCCCAAAAACATCTGCTGCATTCAATTCCCCTGCGGCGGTCAAGCCTTGTCGAACCGTACTGCACGCTTCGTCATTTCGTCTTCAGCACCGTTTTCGGCTGATCACGATTACGTCTTGTCCGGATGGGATTCGGATGTGGAACCGGGGGAAGTGATCCCCTGGAGGAAGGAGATCGCCAAGGGCGACCCTCACCTTACGACCAAGGATAAATTTACGATCTCTTTTCTGAAGGATAAGAGTCCGCAAATCGGGTTCTATTCATCGGATCCAGACGCGACATGGTGGATTCGTCCGGACAACATCGAGGCGATGATTTTGCTTTCTCCAATCCCCATCCGAATTGATTCCCGCTACGAATTTTCCCCGTACAGAAAAAAGGGAATCGCATTCAAAGATGGGGTTCGGGTCGTGTATCAATAGGCGCTTGACCCTCCGTGGGAAAATGAGAGGTGCGAATCTTTCAAAGACCCACGGAGGCAATCAACTCTATCTTGTCGGAGTAGACGGTCGCGACGCCATCGTCTTCGATGTCAGCGAAGCGACTTTTCTCGATCTTCAGCGCGATCCATCCGCTGAGTCAATTGCTCGAATCTTGCAGTCTCATCACTGGGAATACGTCTAGCGGCCAGAAGCCAGCGTATGGAGTACTCCTTCCCGAAGACTGTGACAAAAGTGCATCCGCTTGTCAGGTTTTGGTGCTTGCCGCCATGTCGCTTGTCAAATCGCAGGAGACTCCATGCCAGTAAATACACGGCCATCCGATAGATCATGTTTTCAATGAATTTCATACAGCTCCTTGCCGCTTGAGCTTGAGAGCCGGGTTTCGAGCGGTTCGGACCCTCCAAAGCTTGGAATGGCCAAGAACCGGACCGTCCGGGCGCGGAAACTTCCCGATGTTCTGCCATCGCCGCAGCGTTTCCGGAGAGATGCGGTAAAAGGCACAGACGTCGGCGGCGGTGCAAAGGTCCGAGTCTCGAACCTCCGGGTCCGCCAGCCGAGGTCCATTGCTGCGCCCTGGCACGCGAAGGTGATCCGGGGCGATGCTGGTCGCAAGCCAATTTCGCATCTCGTCTTCTGTGATCCGAAAAAAGGCGGCCAGCACAGAGTACTTGATGAATCCATCAGACATCTTTTTCCTCGTATGTTATTGAGTGCGGACGGTACGGTTCCGGAATCGGTAAGAACGCTAAGACTCTTTCCCAGTAAGGTTTGAGCCAGTCTGTACCGGTCCATACGAACAACTGAAGCCCGACGCATTTATTGATGACGTTCTTGGATGTCACCAGATAAAAACGTCCGGGCTTGCGCGGTTTGTATTTGGGATAAAGAAGCCACTGCATATCAACGTGTCAAAAAGACAGGGATCGGAGCGATTTTCTCGCGGAGCTCTTTGACCATCTCGTCGCGCATCTCCTCGAGCAGAATATCCAGGTCGCGCAGCTCGATGGTGAAGACCAGTCTGGTTGAATCCACGATTCGATACCGCATAGTGGCCAGAACGTTGTAGCGGTCTTCTCGACCGACAATGGGGCGCAGCTGGATCCAGAAGTCACGCGGAACCGAAATGTTTGCAGTGCCACCGTCGGCGTCGAGCTCGTTGTAGGTGAGCTGAACACGGCCGTTGTCGAGGTTGACAGACTTCTTGAACTCGACCTTCTTGACATCCGAGAGGTTTGACACAAAGGTCAGGACTTCAGATGACGTCGGAGCCTTGGGCTGATCATCCGGTCGAACGATGTTTGAAAGGTGGCGGTCAAGGAAGCGACACAGCTCGATCTGAGACAGATCTTTGCCATCAATATCTCGCCACTCGACAAAGTCTTTGCTGAGAAGGGGATCGAGCTTGACTTGATGGTCTCGCCAGCTCGTCACGGCGTTGTCGGCATCGTCGCAATAGCCGCAGGCCAGACAATCGTCGCAGCCGGAATCGGGCCACTTGGAGTTCACGTGGACTGCGGCCCGCTTGGTCTTGTGGATGTCAAGGTAGCTCTTGAAGCTGTCGGCATCGATAACTCTCACGGTCCGAGCATCTCTTGGCGGACTCGGAAGCAGTTCATCGGCGGTTGTGATTTCAAAGTCCTTCGGCACTGCGATGAGCGGGACACCTTCGATGCTGATGGCGAAGGGCTTTGCGACTTCGACGGGGGTGGTGTTCTGGATGTTGTTGTCAGACATTGTGGGTACCTCAGTTCACTTTCTTGAAACGTTCTTCGGTGGTCGGCTCATCAGTTGTCTCGACCTTGTCGAAATTGAGCTTGCGCTGGCGAGGATCGGATTCACACAGATCGCCGTCATCGGTCGCAAAAAGGATCGTCTCAGCGGTCGGCAGCTTCGGCGTCTTGAGATTGACTTCATCGCTGACGATCACGGAAGAGCCGCTGTTCTTTGTGGCTGGCTTCACAGAGATCTTGATCGTCAAGGTGCCGCCCTTCCCGATAAAGCCGACACAGCGGTTGAGTTCGCGCAGGGCTTCATCGATGTCTTCCAGAAGACCTCCCTGGCGGATGAGTGCAAGTTGAGTCATTGGTTTTTCTCCTACGTTATTCGGTGGTGTCTGCGTTCATGGCATCGGCTTCTTTCGCCACCTCGCTTAGGCCCTTTGGGTACAGGGCGCGCACCTGCTGCTTTTGCTCCTTCGTAAGGCTTTGCCAGAAAGCCTTGTAGCTTTCCGAGCCCTCATTTGCCGCGGCAAAGGCCAGCTGCGCAAGTTCACGCTCTTCAGGTGATTGGATCTGGCTCTCATCGACGATGTCCGGTGCGTCCGGGTCGATGTCGTGGCCTTCGGCTTCCTCAGCTGTGCGATCCGGGCAGATGTCCGGGAACGCCTTACGAAGTGCCTGGCTTTCGGCGCACTTGGCCAACATTCCGCGTGGGCGCTTGCGCCACATCGGCGTCGGAATGCCTTCCTTGGAAACGGCACACGATTCGGTGAAGTATTCGACGGCGGTGAACTCGGCCACGTAGCCGGTTTTGAGCAAACGCTTGACGGTGACGCGGCACCACTCCGGGGCTGACATATCTCTGCCACCGTAGGTGAAGGTGATAGGGTCGCCGAATTCCGGCTCGGAGATGCCAGCCAGTCGGCCGCTCTCGGCGGCCTGCGTGCGATAAAGGTTCAGGCCGGGGATGATGACGTCGCGGTTGGCCTTCAGCTTGCTGTCATACATCGGGACGATGTGCACAGGGTGCAGGAAAGGATCCAGGTGACGTGCCCGGCAGTAGTCCAGAACCATTTGGACCGACGCATCAGATGCGCCGGGGTAAAGCGAGTTTTTCAGGGTCTGTATAAGCTGCTTGTCATCGATCTCAGCGATTTCAGTAGATGCCATAAGTACCTCAAAGAAGTGAATTGATCTTCCAGTATGCGAAAGCGGTTACAAGTGGGATCGCGATGAAGCTGGACGCCAGCAGGATGCCGTACTTGGACACGAAGGCTCGTAGCTTCTTGATGCGATCCTGAGGACCGTAGACGCCTCGCTGCATCCTGGCGCAGTGCGCTTCCCATGCGGTGTCATGTGTGGTGGTTGTCATGTCTGTAGCCAAAGAAAAAGCCCTCACTTAGAGGGCTGTTGAAATTCAAGTTCAGTTGCTCGATTGCCAATGTTTATCGTGAGCCGAAGTAACGACAAAGCGGTAACTACGTTTGGAAAATCAATCTTTTCGAACACTTCTTTGAGGTCTTGGCTTTGAGATATAAGTGCAAATGCAGCCGCTTTTGCTTCCAGTGGCAAGTTGAGTCGACAGATGTGGTTTCCATCGTCTGCTTCTTCCCAAAAGGAACTCGTTCCCACGAACTCACCTAACCAAAAGCAAGCCTTACGTAGATCTTCGATTTCATTGCCTTTGAAAGGCGCTCTGATGATGTACTCGATGGCGCTGGCGAGCGGATGCGGAAGGTACTTGGTTAAATCCTTTGGCTCGCACTCGAAGCGATAACGAGCGTAGTGATCAGGTGAATTCACTTTATCTGTCATTTTTGCGTCCATAAAAAAGCCGCCCGAAGGCGGCCTTGTTGGGTTATGCGGTCTTGTCAAAGAGGTCTTGCTGCTGTTCGATCAGTCCGTCTCTGACCATCCTTTCATAAAGCCATTTGAGCCCTTTGCTCGTTATGTGCGTGTAGGGTTTCTCGACTGGATTGCCGTCTGACGTTGTGTAGTGCGCATAGCGCAGGACGACTCTGCCAGCCTTGATGTGCTCTTGCATCGGAGTGTCTGAGTTCGCATAGATGAATCCGATTTGGCGCAGGTAGTCTTTGAATTTCCGAGGCGGATAGTTGAGCGTCTTGGCGGCCTGGGTGATCGTCATGTGTTCGTTTGCCGCAGTCACCCGGTCGCACCACTCGGCCTTGGGCGTGTCGATCTTGGCCTGCTCAATGAGCTGTTGGTTCTTCTCTGCCAAGTCCGCGGCCAAACGCAGGGCTTCCGGAAGTGTCTGGGGAATGGCGGGCGATTTGTTTTGAGCCCTGGCCAGTGCATCGCGGACTGATCGGAAAGCTTTGACAAGACGCACCTTAAACTTCCTCGCAATTTCTGTGTTCTTGAGGAAGGTGAACAGCAGAGTTGTTTGATCCTCATTCAGGAGGGCAACCTCTCTTTTTTGTGTGCCGCCGGCCGTTTCAAAGGGTTGGATTTCAAATCCGACCCTTCCGAATGCTTCAAAATCAGGGAGATATTTGCGAATCAATTTCATGACTGCTGCATGTTCGACTTGAGCGCCGGCAGCAATAGTCAAAGAGTCTGTGACGGCTTGACCGTCGGTGTGAATTTTGATTAGTTCATTCATGGCAATTCTCCGTTTCGGCGACAAACTCGGCAAGTTCAAGAAGGGATGCGGAAGCAGCAAGAGCCTCCACGAGATCATTACGAGAACTCAGGCCGCATCCGTTGTTGGCCTGATCAATGGCAAGAAGAAGGATGCTTTTGGCAGAGATGCACAAGCCAAGAGATATCTCCTTGGCATACTTGTCGCTGATGGTTTTGTCTTTTAGTCCCTTGATGAGGTAGGACAGATCAAATGTCGGCTCTTTCGCCGAAGCGGATGGATTGACAGCTTGCATGGCTGGCTCCTGTAGTAATTGCAAGGAGCCTCGCGCCCGGTTCCAAGCGGGTGAGCGAGGCACTGCGGGTTGGAACTACCGCCCTACAGGAAACGGCCAGCACGAAGCTGCCCGCAGGCCTCACCCATAAAAGTGATGCGCGCGCACAAAAAATCCGCTCAAACGAGTGAACGAAAGGCGGTCATGTGCGCCTGTAGGTATCGTCCGGGGTTCCAATCCCGATCACGCTTTTTACTCGCGTGACCTGAGGATTATGCGTCATGGCCTTGGACAATGTCAATCTGTCAGAGGGCCGCCATCCGCGCAGTGCCCTACGCAGTTGCAGTCCCTCGACGCTTTGCACACATCGCGGACGGCGGCCGAAGAAGTTACTCGTTAGCTCGGGTCTCTACGACTCGAGCCCATTGCCAGAGACGCTCATCTCATTCGTCATCATCGTCCGATTCAAGATCAATGCCGTAGACTTTGAAAGCATCCACGATACGGTCGTAAAGAACGTTGGCCGTGATGTCATCTGAAAATCCTCCATTCTCGATGTAGCAGTTCAGTGCATCGAGAAGTACTTGCGCTTCGTATTTTCCGAAGCATATCTTTGCTTCCATTCTGGTTCCTTTATGGTGGCCACCGCCCGCGCAGTACCCTACGCAGTTGCAGTCTCTCGACGCTTTGCACACATCACGGACGGCGGCCGAAGAGGTTAGTCGGGTTTGTACGGCTCGGGCAGTTCGGCCCATGCGAGTACTTGGTCCAAAATGTTCAAATCCATCCAGCTCTTTACAAAGTCACTGTAGAACAGCGTGTCAACGAAGATAGCCCCTGTAGGCGATTGGATAGTGACGAGAAATTTGTCGAATCTTGATGGCACTTCGTCCGGATACTTGTGCCAGACGATCTTGGCCTCGCTCATTTGATACCCTCCTCTGGTTTGTACGGTTCTGGGAGCTCGGCCCAGGCGATTGGTGTTGCCACCCAGTCATACGGATGCGAAAACGTTCCACCTGTGAACTTGTCGAACTTCCAGAAGCCCAAAGTCACTTCGAAGCTGTTGTTTTCGCCCTTCCAAGTCACCAAGATCTGAACGCCTTCTGGCGGAGTTTCTTCGGGGAACTTGTGCCACACGGCTTCGGTCTTTCTCATGACTTTTTCCTCCAAGGTAGATCGACGTTAATCGGCCTCCATAGGTGAAGGCAGTTTTTTTGCACGTCGACATACTGTGATTGAGGCGGAAAGAACTGGATCACTTCGTCTTCCGGATCCCAGAAGAGCATCTTGATGAACTTCAGCTCTTGCCAAGTTGGTAAGCGGTTCTTGAGCGAAACGCTTACGTGCTCCCATTTGATACCGTTGTCGTCGGTGTCGATTGAAGCGAGCACAGCAAGCTTTACGAAATTGCAAGGCACTAAAAAAGAGTTCAAGCCAAGAACAGGATGAACTCTGTAATGCTTTGGTAATCGCAGCATTGGTCACTCCCAGGGACGGAAACGGACTTTGCATTCGCCTAGTATTGCCTGTCCGATGCACCAACGGACTCCATCCCACATTCCGTAGCCTATGAACCACCTTTGAGCAAGGCGAGGCTCCGGTGTATCCAGATCTATATCTGCAGAAAAGAGTTCAACACGCATCGGTACATTTTTGGGCGGATCAACTTGAGGCCACCAATTCCAGTCATCAGGGTTGTAGTCTTTGCGCTCTTCGAACTCGTCTTTCATAAAGAATGCTGAGTACTTTCTTCCAAACTGAATTCGAGTAATGCCGTTTCCGTCGAAAAGCAGGTCGTCCTCTTCGAGGCGCTTGGAGAAATCTCCGTCGCTAATGCTGTCAAGGTGGAACAAAAGGGTATTGTCTTTCAATCTGTACTTGCTCATGCATTCCCCATCTTGTTTTTGAGTTGCTCAAAAAGGGCCTTCATGTCGATCTCTCCGGATCGAACGGCTTGGACGTAGAAATAGACTGCGAGCCCGACGATCTCTTTCCAGCACTCGTTTTCCTCTCCAGGCCATTCAAGAGCGTGCACAGACAGAAGTCTGAAGATCGATACCGAATCAAGCTGCGGCATCCCTGGCCTGGTGAGCAACCCGATAAACAACTGCGCGAAACGCTCTTGCCGTTCTTTTGTGCCGTGCTTGACAAACTCCTCTGCAAAACTCATGCGCTCTCCTTCTCGGCCTTGATGCGCAGCAGAGTTCGCTCGATCTTGGATTCTGTCTGGAAGTCGAAATACTCTGAGTTTTCTTCGTCCTGACGGACAAGGTAGACAAGCTGATCGATCATGATCTTCACGTCTGCGAGCTCTTCGATAAGACGCGGGTAGCAATCTGCCGCGTTTTCGCCCCGCTTCTTGAGGTGCTTGATCTCGACGACCAGTTCGGCCATCTCTTCGATGGCTTTTTCAGCTTGCGCATCGAAGCCAAAACAATCGGCGATCTTCTTGAGTCGAGGATCAATGTTTTGAATGGTTTGGGTCATGGCTCACCTCACAATCGCGGAGATCAGATCAAACCAGAAGCAGATGCCTGCGCCGACGATGCCGATCGTGAGCATCAGCAGCACGGCGATTAGGAGAAGCGAAGCTGTGATTCCAAACATGTTTTTCATGTCAACCTGCAAAAAAAATGCCCCGCGGTTGCGAGGCTTGATGTGGGTACAAAAAAAGCCGCCCTGAGGCGGCTCATAGAATTTGGTGCATAAGGCAAAGCCCCGAAGGCTTGCGCCTACGGGGCCGAAAACAAGCGCAGGAGATCCAACGCTGTGCCGAGTGGAATTTACCACAGGCGAAATTAATCATCGATTGGAGATGGCAGGATTTCAACCGAGTTGATGAGGTTCCGCTTCTTCCCTAAAGTGATTTCAAGTGATACTAGGGTGTCAGAGGAAAACGCGCTTAACAAATTCGAGGCGGCTTCCTCTCCGTCTCCGTCGACAGCATCCTTCGCGAATCTGGCGCTTAGTTCCTCATTACTGAATTGATCCCTCAGTTTTATTGACCATGGTTCGTTTCCTTTGTCAATCGCAAGAATCTGGAAAAGCCCAGAAAATGTGTCTGCTGATTCAGAATCGCCTCTGACTCTTGCTTTCATTCGGTCTATGTCTTCGCCGTTGTAAGACAGGCCTGCGACTTCAAGAGAGGACATCCCGTGCCCGCGCTTTGCGATCTTTTCGGCAGCGGAAACCAGAGACTCTCCAGTTTTTTCAAGGCACGTTGTAGCCTTTGGATTTTCTTTTGCCGTAAACGCTTCCACTACTTTGACAAGACTTTCTGTCTGTGCCATTTGAGTGTCCTCTTTTGCCACTATCTCTAGCCTTCGGTTATACCGGCTCCAGGCCAAGTACCCGCAGATCAACAGGGCACACCCGCCAATTGTCAATCCAATTTCGGTACCGGTCATTTTCCCCACCGTGTTAACAAAGAATGCGTTCCAAAAATCAGAGGTCACTATCTCTGACAGCCAGCTCCCTTTTTCTACCTTTACTTTGAGTTCGAACTGGTGTCTTTGTTCCTGCGTCAGGACTCTGATGTCTGTTGACCCGTGGATAGCGAACGCTGCGAGTCTATATAGATCGGCTTGCAGTTCCCATAAAGTCCGCAGTTGCTCACCTGGGATGCATGCTCCGTAGCCTTCCCCGCAAACCCGAACTTTTATTGTCGACAGCTCCTCGGAAATCTTTATAGATGTTACATCCTCTGGTATCCCATTCGTTGCTATGGATAGTAGATCGTTGAAGTAAGGTCGTAGATTCGGAATTTTGATCCTGAGTTTTTTAAAATAAAGCATCAAGAGGATCAAAATGAAACAATTTTCCCAAGAATTTAAAAACTCCGTTATTGAGCGCATTCGCAATGGAGAAACACAAATGGGTGTTGCCAAGAGTCTGGGAATCAGTTGTAAGACAGTTAACAGCTGGTGGAGGAAGGCCAAGGAAGAACTGCCCCAAGAACAGCTATCAGCTGAACAAGAAATTGCTCGTCTAAAAAAGCTTCTGCGCGAAAGGGAAGCCGAGATTGATTTCTTAAAAAAAGCGACGGCGTACTTCGCCAAAATGCCCTAAGGAAGTACGTCTATTTAAAGTGCTGCATTGACCGTGCAGAGATAGGGCGTCACTGTTACCTTCCCATAACTCGAGCTTGTCAGTTACTTCATGTCAGTGCCAGTGGCTTCTATTCGTGGTTGAAATCGGATCAAAAGCACCGTCATGGTGTAGTTCATACCGATGAGTTCATCCTGACCGCTGTCAAAGGTTTTATCAAGCAATCACGGGGTTACACACCGGGATTGATGAGTTGTTATCGTCATCTCAGAAAAGAAGGCTTGAGCATTGATTACAAACGGTTAAGACGCATTATGCGCGACAACGGTCTTTATCATCGCTACCATCGCAAATATGTCAAAACGACTGACAGTGAACATCAACTGAGCTGTGCGAGCAACCTGCTTGATCGTCGCTTTGATGACTTTGGCATCAACCAGGCTTGGTGTGGAGACATTACTTACATTCCGACCAAGCAAGGATGGCTTTATCTTGCCAGCGTCATTGATTTAGGCACACGGCGTTTGGTGGGTTACAGCTTTGGCAGTCGAATGACTCAGGCTTTGGTTGTTGAGGCCTTACAAAAGGCTTATGACAATGAGTTGCCAAATCAAGGTTGTCTTTTCCATAGTGACCGGGGCTCGCAATATTGCAGTCAAGCGTTTCAAGCTGTGCTTCAAGAATACGGTTTTCGGTGCTCGATGAGTCGACGAGCACAGTGTTGGGATAACGCTGCGGCCGAATCGTTTTGGGCGACCCTGAAGCGAGAAACGCTGCCGGTCAAGCAGTGCTTTAATTCCCGAGCAGAGGCTCAGGCTCAGATACAACAATGGATTTTCTACTACAATGGTAAACGTCCGCACTCAAAGTTAGGGATGATGTCCCCCAACGAGTACTTTGTTAGCCTTTTAAAAGCCAAATGACTGGGCATTTAATCAGATCAAACATTCCGAAAATTCAACCCTCTTCCACGTCCAGAGTGGAAACTGTCAGGCAAGAACCAGTATCTCCCATCTGCTTGCTCCTTCAGCATTTCTAGCGCCACCGTTGGCGCAATCAGAGGATTCGATTCTATTTGCTTCGCGAAGAAACTTCAAAATTCCCCTTTCTGTCCGGTTCCCACGTCAACCCGCTTTCAAACGGGTTCACGTGGACCTTCTCTTTCGAAAAGGTCGGTTGGCCTTCTGGGGCGGCGATACCCCCGCTAACGGTATCCATCCGGATCCGTGCCGCGCTCGCACTCAGCCCGCCCACCTCGGCGGGGTCACAGCGGTCCGGAGCCTTGCACTCCTTCGGGCCCACCATCCATTTTCACGGGGCCTGTTGACGGCTTTAACGTCGCTTCCGACGATCCTCCTTTGAGGGCGGAGAACCCTTGGCGATGTACCCGCGGATCGACCATCTTTAACTGCGGGATCGGGGAATGAGCCCTCCCTCAGACGGGTACATCTCCAAGTGCTCTCTCAAGCCCTTTTTTCTGCTGCCGACGGGGCGAGGCTGTGTGGCATACGATGACTGAGAAAACACACAATGCCGGCAGCAGAAAGAAAGGTTCGAGAGGGCTATCCGGGCAGGCTGCACACGATCCAAAAGGCGGCGAAACCCGTCACGACGGCGGCCGCAAGCCAGAACGGCGAATCGCCATGCTTGTCTTCGGTAAAGAGCCACTGGATGAGTCGTGTCATTTCGTTTTCTCCTTGTGCAGCATCACGTCCGGGAAGAGTTCCGCGAAGAGTTTTGTCAATGCCGTGCGCTTTGCGTTCACGCCGCCGAAAAGTTCACCGAAGAAGTCTCGGGCCGAAACCACATCCCCTCGAACGAGTTCGGAGCGCACGTACCTCAAGAGCACCTTCTCGTACTTGGACCATGAGGCACTTGCCTTTTCCGTCTCGGCGATGGCCTCAAGTTGTTCCTTTGTGAGTCTCATTAATGCTTACCTTGTCTTGGTCTCAGTGAGATGATTAGATGGTCGGAAGGTCAGAAAACCGACGTTCTCTAAAACTCCTCGGACTTAGTAAAACTCCTTGGACTTAGAAACTCGCTTGAGGTACTTGAGCGCTTTGATGTAGCGTTTGGTGACCTTGAGCGGGTCTTTTTTTGTCTTTTGGATGGCGCATAGCAGGTTGTCGATTAACGAGGCGCATTCGTTTCTGGTGATTTTTGGGGTTCTGGCAGTCATTTCCATCTCTTTCCTTGGCTTTTCAAACAATTCCTCTACTAAGTCTTCAGCTACTTTCGCATCCAGTTCGAGCTGGATTGCTTCCCGCACTTTCGGAGGGAGCAAGCTAATCAAGTGGTTCGGGTTCCCCATGGCAACACTCCTTTTCGCAGACGATCTCGAGGCCTTGCACAGCGCCGTACAGCGCGACGGCTTCTTTGTGTGCCAGACCGATTCCATCGACCGTTTTGCCTTCTTCGAGTTTTCGGGCAATTTCGGACGCGCTGGGGGTTGTCAACATTGAAAGCGTGATCTGAATGACCGAAGCTGCGGCTTGCATCTGGGAGACCGCAAACTTGACGGCGTCTTCGCCGGTGAGAGTGACTTTGTTGGGTTTGTAGTCGATCATCTGTAAACCTTGCACAGAAAAGTGTTTAGCATTGACGTGTCAGAAATATAGCAAAGCTAAACAACGTGTGCAAGTCATTGACAATGCTTTTTGAGGTTGAGGTGTATAGCTAAGGTATGCGCGAAAAAAAAGCCGCCAAATGGCGGCTTCGGTTTGTGAACACAAAGGCTAGGTAATTCGACGTCGTCGATAGGCTCTCCGGTGCTCAACCATGACACCCACAATTTCGAGATGTTCTCGATCAGATCGGAAGGTTTGATAGTCGGGATTTAAAGGCACCAGCTCAAAGACATCCTGGCCGTTTTCGTTGACTCCGCGCGGACGATACTTTTTGAAAGTGCTTTCGATGCCGTCTGTGAATTGGCTTTGTCGCTGAGCGACAACGAAATCGCCGGGCAGAGGCGACAGTGTTGGGTCAACAACAATTGTGTCGCCTTCATAAAACTCAGGCTCCATTGAGCGGCCGATAAGCACCGTGGCGTAGGTTCCATCGGGTAATTCTGAGTCGACATAGATGTAGTCGCCTTCATCAATGTATGCCTGATAGGACTTAGTTTGCCCGATGTCATTGGGGAACCCAGCTTGAGCGAATGCGATCAGGGGAATTCTTTTTACGTGTCCTTGTACGGGTTCAACGCGGTCTTCTTTGATCTTGGCAATTTCTCGAGCGAGTCTGGGACTGAAATCCTTCACCTGGATTTTCAGTGCAGATGCAAAGATCATCGCTACACGGATGTTAAGTGGCCTGCGACCATTTAGGTACTGGTTCAGATTGCCGCCTGTTCCCAGACCGTGTTGCTTAGCAAAGGCTCGTTGGGAGAGAGTGGATTTCTCTTTAAAAAATCGTTTTAAAGCTGCGCATTCCTGCGCCTGTTCTGCTGTTAGCGGCATAAAAGGCTCCTTGCAAGATGCTATCAATGGTACACATTGAGGTGTTTAGGTTTTCTTCACTTATTATCGCTATCTTTGCTATACTAAATCGCAAAAAATGTCTCCCTTTGCTAAACGAAACCATGAGGAACTTATCTTTTTTAGCGGTTTGCCAGTTCTTTGGTTCTCAGCGGAAAACGGCAGAAATTCTGGGTTGTACGCCAGGTTTTGTCAGTCACGTTGTGAACGGCCTAAGACCGATGCCAGAACGTTGGGCGCCGATCATCGAAAAGGCGTCTGATGGTCACTTCAAACGTGAAGAGCTGGCTCCGCAGTCAGCATGGGTTCAAACCCCTCGAGTCACTGAAAAAGCACGGCAATGATGCTTGGGGTGAGACGTGCCCAAATTCGATAACTACTCCACAAGCCTTGCGATTTACCGCCGATCTGATCTTGATTTGACTGAGACGGCGATTGCACAGGCCATTCTGTCTTTCCGGAATTCTGACGATGGGCGGTGTAATCCGTCAGTCTTTTCTGAGGACTTGAGGAAGGAAACCATTTGCACCCGATCGAAGGCGTCGAGACGGTGCGTCTTGGCGACGATACAAAAACTCGAAGCCAAGGGAGTGTTTCGTGTGGAGAAGTTGGTCGGCAAAAGCTCTCAATACGTTTTCTCTGAAAGCGAAACTGTACTCACATCGGAAAGTACCCGTGCGCCAGATGCACCCGTGCATGACGTGCACCAGTGCACCACGTGCACCCCACCCGTGCATGACGTGCACCTCACCCGTGCACCAGATGCACCCCACCCGTGCACCACGTGCACCCATAACAAAGAAAGAACAGATAAAGAACAGATAAAGAACCAGATAGTAGGCGACTCGTCCTTTTCGCTTGAGCCGGATCAGCCTCCGGCGGCGAACGAAGTCGGCGGGAGCCAAGCGGCAAAAAAAGCCCCCAAGAGCAGGGAACCGAAGCACCTGTTTGATCTGAAGGGGTTACCCGACAAATGGCGGCAGTACATCGTGAAAGTTCGCCCGGAGCTCGATCCGGAAGTTGTGTTTACCGATTTCGCGTTTTACTGGACGGAGGGTAAAGGTCAGGGAACGCGTCGAAGCGACAAGGGCTGGACTTCCACATGGATGAACTGGGTCAAGCGCCAGAAAGAGCAAAGAAGCCAGAGTTCCGCTCAAGGCGACCGAGGGTGGAAATCTGTGCCGGAAATCCCATTTGAAGACCGTGATTACGGAGAAGGAATCAACGATGACAACACTTTTTGACTCAGCCAATGGCCGCACGTATGCCGTGGTCGAGATGAAGGAATGTTCGAAACATGGACGCTATCCAAGCGTGATTAGGGAGCGCTTGGGCGCTAAAAACTACGGCTTCTTGTCGGTTACTCTTGGGTGCCCCACATGTCGCACCGAAGAGAACGAAAAAAAGCTTTACGGTGACATCTCGATTCCGCGTCGATTCCACGGAAAGACGTTCGAAAACTTTCAGGTCGACGATCGGTCCCGGAAAGTCGTCGAGTTCTTTCGTGACTATGCTGACCACCTTCCTGATCGTATCGCAGCCGGAACGAGTGTCGTCCTGACAGGCAGCCCCGGTACCGGAAAGACACACTTGGCTTGCGCTCTTCTTTTCGAAGCCCAGAAGCAGGGATACAGCGCATTCTTCATCAACATTCGGAAGCTCTTCAAGGTCGTCCGCGACACCTGGCGGGAGGGCTCCGCAAAGTCTGAGTCCGAGGTCATCGACAGATACGCAAACCTCGACCTTCTCGTGATCGACGAAATCGGGGTGCAGGCAAAAAGCGAAAACGAACGGAACATCCTCTACGACGTGCTCAACGGGCGCTACGAAAACGGTAAACCGACCATCCTTTTGAGCAACGAGACGATGCCGGCGATCAAGGAAATCATCGGCGCACGGTCATACGACCGGCTACGCGAAGGCGGCGGAAAGGCTTTCGATTGTCAGTGGGAAAGCTATCGAGGTAAAGCCGAACTTTGTGACGACAAACCTGCGGAAGCTCGTCGGAACGTCTTCAAGTTCTATGAAGTCGAAGACGCAATGGGGCCTATCGATGCGCTCATCCGATAAGACTCCCAAGAAGCCCGGCACGAAGGGAGTCACGATCGAGATCGAAAAGGCTATGGCGCTGCTTCGTCGAATCGACGGCTTTGTGCTCTCGGAAGAAGACCGCCAGCAGCAGGAAGAGGCTGTGACGGCTTTGCGCGAGACGGTGGTCAGGTATTTGAAGCGGAATTATCGCAAGGAGAAGCAAAAGTGAGTGAGCTGACCGACCTCTTTCACGTCTTGGCTGAAATCGTCTTGGTCCTGATCATCGTCAGGCTCCAGTACGAGCTTTTCTGCGTCAGAAGGGCAATCGGTGATTTCCTCCAGTACGTGAAAGATCTCAAAGAAATGGGAATTTTGACCTCGAAGCCATCATTTGGAACTAAAAGTGGCTCGGGGAGTACCACAGTTGAAAAAGCCAAAGAGTAGATCTTGAGGATTTTTATGTCGTCAGATATTCCGGCGTCGAAACGAAGGGTAAGAAAACTGTTATCAGCATCGAGCACGACTTCAGCTTTCGCTCTACGACGTAGCTCGATCCTTTGGCCAAAGAAAAAGCCAACGACAGGGATGGCCGCGCACACATAAAGAACGTACTGAAGGATTGAAACCCATTGGTCAAGGTTTTTCACTTTTACCTCCGTGGGTTGGTTAAGAAAGTCGGTTTTTGCACTCCCGACCTTCTAATCATCCCACGGAGGCACCACCCAAGAGGGCATTGATGAAGGAAAAGAAGAGAACGATCTACGTCCGGGTGCCGGTCGAAGACGCAAGACGAATCATGCAGATGCTGTGGCGCGTAGGGCAGATGTCTTTCTATGAGCAAATTTCCTACAACCGATTTACTCGGTCGCTTGGAAATGCGCAGCGGCGCGAAGCTCGACTGTATGACGTAAAGGTGGCGCGATGAATTTTTTTGTCTGGGTGCTTCAAGCGCCGATCATGCAGCTCTTGCGCGTGATCTGGGAAGAGCAAGGTCGGCCGACCAGAAGGACGAGGTTTTGGTTTTGCTTTTACGGCTTTATCGGGTGGCTGTCCTTTGGAGTCATCTCTTACGCCGTGTTCCGGATTCTTTACTTCTTTTTTGGGGTGATCGGATGAGATACAAGATCGAGATCGATGGTGACGTGCTGCTGGATGTCTTGCACTGGCTCGAAAACACGGGCCGTTACAAGGACGCTGTGGGCATACGAGACCAGTACGTGAGGCAGCACAACCAGGCGCTGAAGCGTTTGGATGCCCTCGGGAAAAGTGCTACTTCACAGAAGAGCGCTTCCGCTGAAGAGGCCTTGAAGGTTTTTAGCGACTTTTTTGGTGTCAAGTGAGATGGCAGTCAAACAGATCAAGCTTGACTTTGAGACTGTCCTGAATCTGCTCTCTCTGGCAAGGCGGGCCGATCTGGACAAGGCAGGCATGGGAGAACTCGCCGCCCTTTCGATTGCCGAGGCGAAGGTGGTAGACGTGATTAGACAGCAAGAGGAGAAGAGACTACATGAAGAAGAGCGAAAGGATCGAGTCGGCCTATAGAGCCGGATGGCAGGCCGCACAGCGCGGTGAGAACTTGTCGCGTCAAGCCAATTTAATCCAAAACCATGAAGAGCGTGCCGCCTTCATCCGGGGCTACTACTACGGCGGCCAAGCAACCAAGAAGGATAAAGATTCCCATGATGTCCAAAAGTGATCGGGAGGCGCTCGAAGACCGACTTCACAACTGGGGGAGATGGGCTACGGACTCAACTCCTCCAGGTACAAGTTGGTTGTGGAGAGCCATAAAAAAGCACGGAAAACGCGGGAAAAATGAGCCTTTGCCGGAAGCTCCGGAAGCGCCTCCTCCAGTTGATGAGCTGGATGCTTTACTGGTCGAACGGGCTTGGGTGTCCATGCCTGAAAGTCCGAAGGAGCGGAAGCGTTACAAACAGACGCTGAGATACCACTACTGTTTCCCCAAAAAGAAGCCGAGCAAGGTGGCTAAAGAATTAGGCTTTAGCACTCGACGTTACGATGAGATGCTCAAGACAGGACAGGATGAGATTGCAAAAGTGCTCTATCGGTTTGACAAGCTCAGAGAGCTACAGCAAAATGACTCCAACAACTCGAAGCCTGTGTGATCAGTGTAGTGATAGTGGAGCCAGATGGCTCCTTTGTCGTGCCTGGAAGAAATAGAAAGCGTACGCAGGACACCTCTCAGAGAAGTGCAACAGTTTGAGTCTTTTCATGAAGAAGCCCCAAAGTTCTCGAGACTCTGGGGCTTCTGTTTTTTGGACTGAAGTGTTTTCTATGTCACACTGTCCATTGCTACGCCACCATCCTCAAATCTTCTCCGTTGGCTTGTAGTGTTCGGAGGAGGTGTTTTGGGTTGTGGCGGTTTTTTTTCTTTGTCTGACAAGTTTCCTCCTTAAGTTGGTGTTGAAATAAAAAACAAGAATCCCGCAAAAATTCCAGTACAGATTGAAAATAGGAGTGCGCGATTCATTTTTCGCATTGCTTTCCCTCGTTTATGAACCATCTCATAGGCTTCGTCGATAGATTGTTTAATAGTTGAAATCTCTTTCTTTAAGAGGGCAAAGTGATTCTCAGGGAGGTATCCATTTGCAGTCAAATAATCGAACATCTCGACGTAGTTATCTGAAGGGTCAATTACGCTTGTCCCTGTCATGGCTTTAATGCCAGTACACAAAGAAAACAGTGCCGACATTACAGATAGAGCAAGAATGATGTAGGGGCAGGGATGTTTTGCAATGTCTGCAACTGGTGCAAAGTAGTTGGATAAACAAGTGAATTCGGCTGCCAAAATTGTTACAGAAAGCCAAAGATAGTTTCTGATGACATTGTGCTGAATTGAATGGCGGTCAATGCTGACTTGCTTAAATTTTTCAAGTGCTTGCTTGCACAGTTCCTCGGCGATTCCGATTTCTTTGCTTAAGTCTGTCATGGAGGTGTCTGATGGATTCTTTGTGGATTCTGTGGACATTGATACTTCTGTTTCCTGTATTGGATGACTAGATTGTAGTTTCTCTTATGCGAGGAAATAACACCAATCATTGGCAATCTGTCGTAGGTACTGTGACGACTCGATACGCGATGCGGGTCCCAGCCAGCCCACAGTTCGTCTAGCTACAAGTTTTCAAAAGGGTGGCCAGTCCAGCAGAAGTAGTGCGGTCACAGCGAAGCTGTGGAGGTGGCCACTTTGGAGGGTACATGTCTTCGATTAGCCAGCGAGAATTCGCCAAGGAGATCGGCCGGTCTCGTGCGTGGGTTCAGGGGAAAATCGCCGAGGGGGTGTTCGAAAAGAATGCCGACGGCTCCTTGAATCACGAAAAGGCACTCGAGGCTTTTTACGAGCATGAAAGAGCCAAAGGGGCAAAGTTTCCAGATCTGAAATCGTCAGCCAATCTCTCGGAGGCATTGAAAAAGGCCCAGCTGGCGACGCAAGTGGCCACTGCCAAACTGCGCGATCTCGAGTTCAAGCAGAAGAGCGGCGAGCTTGTTGCTGTCGAAGAGGTCGAGGCGGACGCCATGCAGGTCGCCGCTAAGCTTCGGGCATTTTGCATGTCGGCTCCGACGCGTTTTTCTGGCTTGCTTGAGGGGCGCTCGCAGCGCGAGTGTGAGGCGGTTTTGCGCAAGCTTTTCAGCGAACTTTTGATCAGCATCCACGACGGGCGCTTCTTTGACGACGATGACTTCAAACTTTATTTGGAGGAAAGCTCTTGAAAAGTACACCCTGCCTCCGTCTGATCTGACAGGTAGCGAGTGGGCGGATAAGTTTCGTGTCGTTCCGCCCGGAACTTCCCCTGAGCCGGGGCCGTGGCGAACCAGTCGAACGCCGTACCTTAAAGAACCGATGGATGCGGCCACCGACCGAGACACCGAATTCGTCGTCTTAGAGTTCAGCTCCCAGCTCGGGAAGTCCGAAGCTCTCTTGGGCGTGATAGGTTACTTTGCCGACCAAGAGCCGGCACCACAGCTCATGCTTCAGCCGACCGTTGAAATGGCTGAAGCCTTTTCGAAAGAACGTATCGAGCCGATGTTTCAGGCGTCGCCCGGTTTGGTCGGGAAGCTTGAGGAGGGTAAAGACGGGCGCGGGAGTGCGAAGAAGTCTTCGACCACTATTCGTATGAAGCACTACCCGGGCGGCTATCTGGCGCTTGTCGGTGCGAACTCTCCCGCAGGTCTGGCCTCGCGTCCTATCCGCGTTCTGCTTTGCGACGAAGTGGACCGTTATGGGACGACAAAAGAAGGCGACCCTTTGAAGCTCGCCATTCAGCGCACACAGAACTTTGCGAACCGCAAGATCGTTTTGGTATCGACGCCGACGGTTAAAGGCATTTCCAAGATCGACGATTGGTTTGAGCGCTCGGACAAACGTTATTACTACGTGAAATGCCCGCATTGCGGCCACGAGCACAAGCTTGAGTGGAAGAACGTCTTGTGGGCTACTGGAGAAGACGGCAAGCCGGATCCGATGACCGCAGCAATGTACTGCCCTGAGTGCGGGGCGCAGGAGCGCGGTGCTTACAAACCGAACCCGCAGATGCTTGAAAGCGGTCGATGGATCGCAGAAAACCCGGGTGCGAAAGTGCGTGGTTACCACTGCAATGCGCTTTACTCGCCTTGGGTCAATCTTCACGACCTTGTGCATGAGTTTTTGGAGTGCTCAGAGAATCAAGACAAGCACGGCCTGATGGAATTCGTGAACCTCAAGCTCGGCGAGCCGTGGATCATGCGCGATCCGAACGCCGGTGAGTGGCAACCACTCTTTGAGCGACGCGAAACGTATCCGAAAGAGACTTTGCCGGCAGGCGTTTTGATGCTCACGGCCGGCATCGACATCCAGCACGACCGCGTCGAGTGCTCCGTCTACGGGTGGGGCATCGGATGGGAATGCTGGGGCATCCGGCACTACGTCATACCTGGACACATCCGGGACAAAGCTACGCAGACTCAGCTTGACGAAGTCTTGGGCACGGTTTGGACGCATTCGAGCGGCCAAAAAATGATCATCAGCTGTGCCTTTATCGACTCTGGCGACGGCACGGTTACGAATGAGATCTATCGGTACACGAAGCTACGCGAAAGACGGCGTGTTTTTTCGATCAAAGGTCGTGCCGGCGCAGGTTTGCCGCTGACCGGAAGGCCGTCGAAGGCTGGTGTGGAGAAGGCGACGCTGTTTGTGCTGGGTGTGGACTCAGGCAAGCAAATCGTGGCAGACCGTTTAGACAACACGCAGCCGGGCCCCGGGTACGTCCACTTCGATGAGAACTCGAGTGCCGGCTTTGATGAGGTTTTTTTCAAGCAACTCACGGCTGAAGTGCTTGAGACGAAGTTCGAAAAGGGCGTCAAGCGGATGGAGTGGGTCAAGATCCGAGAGCGAAACGAGGCGCTTGACTGCTTTGTGTATGCCACAGCGGCAGCCGAAGCTTTGACGCCGAACTTTGACATTTTGAAGTCGTACTACGAGAGGGCGTCGCAACCGGCGTCGGTTGCTGCACCTCAAAGACGCCGAGGCACGCTTTCTCGAGGCGTGTCAGTTTAAAAACAAAGCCGCTCGGACGGGCATCCGGGCGGCTTTTTACGACCTTGACTTAAGGAAAACAGGTCATGGAAGGGATTTTATCAACTTTACCTTTGGGGGATTTGATGTTTGCAGAGACGCTTACATGGCAAGCCGTTGCTGTCTTGCTGATTTTGATCTCCGCAGGGGTTTGCCTGGTGGCGATCTTAGCCGCAAAGGCTTTTAAAGCGTGGAAAGAGGCGCTGAGATGACATGGATCACGATTGACGAGGCTCGCGAAAACCTCAAGATGTGGCTTGCTGCCGAAAAAGAGATTTGCGCTGGCGGCCAGTCCTACACCATTGGCTCGCGCTCATTGTCGCGTGTCAACTTGGCCGAAATTGCAGAACGCATCACGTACTGGCGCGGCGTTGTAGCCAATCTTGAAAACGGAAACAATTCACGGAGACGCGTATGGCGCGCAGTACCAAGAGACCTGTAAAGTCAAAAAAGTCGGACAAAAACAAGCAGCCTGCTGGAAGTGAGATTCAGCAGGCTTTTTTGCGCCTGCAGAAGGCTGTGCTGAATTCCGGCTATTCACAGGGTGGAGCCAGTTACGCAAAGAAGTCCGTCATCGGATGGCTTTCAGGACTTGGCGATGCCGACGACGACATCGTAGAGAACATCGAGACACTGCGAAGTCGGTCCCGCTCGCTTTACATGACTTCTCCGCTTGCGACCGGCGCTTTAAAAACCGTTCGCACGAATGTCGTGGGCAGTGGCTTGGCCTTGAATGCTCGCATCGATGCACGCTTCCTCGGTCTTTCGGATGAAGAGGCTCAGGAGTGGGAAGCGAACACTGAGCGCGAATGGCGTTTGTGGGCCGAGACTACGGCGTGCGATGCCGAGCGTCGGCAGAACTTCTATCAGCTTCAAAGCTTGGTCTGCTTGTCGGCACTGATGAATGGCGACGCCTTTATCGTCCTGCCTTTGACGCCACGTGCCGGCATTCCTTACGACCTGCGTGTGGGCATCATCGAGGCTGACCGAGTTTGCGACCCGATGGGCAAGGACCCGAAGAAGAATATCTTGGGCGGCATCGAGGTAGGGCCTTATGGTGATATGCGGGCGGTCTACGTGGCCAACCGCAACCCTTATGCGACACCTCGCGCACCAGAAACCTACGTCACGAAGTGGACGCGCATCCCAGCCTTTGGCGAAAAGACTGGACGCCGCAACATCCTGCACGTGATGACGGACGTCGAGCGCCCGGCACAGCGCCGAGGCGTGCCGTTCCTTGCGCCTGTGATCGAAGAACTCAAGCAGCTGAAGCGCTACACGGACGCCGAGCTGATGGGAGCCGTGGTCAGTTCCTTCTTCACGGTTTTCGTAAAGACGAAGACGCCTGACGAAGGCCCGCTTGGTGGTCTTGGCCAAATGCTTCCGGATCAAATGCGAGTCGATCCGGATCCGAAGGCTTACGAGCTTGGCAATGGTGCAATCGTCGCGCTGGACCCGGACGAGGATGTGACCTTTGCCGACCCGAAGCGACCGAACTCCTCCTTCGAGGCATACGTCACAAGTCTGTCGAAGTACATCGGGGCGGCCCTTGAGCTTCCCTATGAGCTGCTTTTGAAGACCTTCAACTCCAGCTACTCGGCAAGTCGTGCCGCACTTCTTGAGGCATGGAAGACCTTCCGCATGCGCCGCGACTGGCTGGTGAGTTCTTTCTGTCAACCCGTCTACGAAGAGTGGCTTGCGGAAGCAGTGCGCAAGGGCCGAGTGGAAGCTCCGGGCTTTTTCAGTGACCCGGCCGTTCGCGCGGCTTGGAGCGGTGCGGAGTGGGCCGGTGATGCGCAGGGACAGCTTGATCCGCTCAAGGAAGTGCAGGCCGCTAAGGAACGTGTGGCGGCTGGCTTGTCCACCTTGACACGCGAGGCGGCGGAAATGACCGGCATGCGCTTTGACCGCATCGTGGAAACGCGCCGACGTGAAGAGGCTTTGTTGAGAGAAGCCGGTTTGAAAGCCGGAGGTGAATCACCTGCGCCGGAAGCAGCTCCGGCCGAAGGTGAAGAGGAAGGAAACAATGGATCCAGTTAAGAAATTTTGGAATGTGTCGCGTTCTGCGACGGGCCGATACTTGATCGATCTTTTCGGCTATGTCGGTGGCTCAAAAGACGGCTGGCTGGTAGAGGGATTCAATGAGAATGAGTTCCTTGATGAGTTTCGACAAATTCCGGTTGATGCACCGATCGACTTGACGATCAACTCAACCGGTGGCTTGGTCTACACGGCCTTGTCGATCTACTCGATCTTGTCGGCGCATCCGGCTCCGATCACCATTCGTGTCAACGGCGTGGCGATGTCGGCGGCCACGATCATTACGTCTTTGCCCAATGCTCATGTAGTGATGCCGCTCGGTTCGATCATGATGATTCATCGCGTGTCGTCCGGAGCTGTCGGCAATGCCGATGAGATCAAAAAAGAAGCAGAGATAACGCAAAAGATCGAAGACCAGCTAATCGACATTTATGCCAAGAAAACAGGGCGCGACGAAAAAGAAATCCGCAAGGCGGTTGAAGCCGAGACATGGCTCACGGCTCAAGAGGCTGTGGAGTTTGGCCTGGCCGATGAAGTGGATGAGGCGGTTACTGTCACGAACTCGCGAGAAGGCGGCGTGACGATGGTAAACGGCTTGGAAATTCCGCAGGGGATGCTTGCGAAAGTTCCGAGCCGTTTTTTTGCGGCTGCGCCGAAGGTGCCCGCCGCGATTCAATCGAAGGAGGATCCTATGGATCTTGAAAAATTGAAGGCGGAGCACCCTGATCTGGTGCAGCAGATCCGCCAGGAAGCGATAGAAGAAGGCCGTAAAGCCGAACGCGAACGCATTAATGCGCTTGAGGACCTTGCGATGCCGGGCTTCGCAAGCCTGCTGTCCGAGGCAAAAGCCGACTCGAGCATCACGCCTGAAGCCTTTGCCGTGAAGATGGTTAAGGCGCAGAAGGCTTTGCAGAAGAAGTCCGCTGATGATGCGGCGGATGACGCCAAGGGTCTTGAAACTGTTCTGCAAGATGGCAATCAGGGTCTTCAGGAACAGCAGGAAGTTGAAAACGAGGCCGAGATGGCCGCAGTGATCGAAGCCGGCAAGCGCGGCTTCCGCAATCGCAAGTGATTTGGAGGTAACTATGGCTCTTCAGAAAACCACTGAAACGCTGACTCGCGACAACCTTTTTTCCGCTTTGCAGCTTATGCCGGTTGTGACCGGCACTTGGCAAATTCAGCCCAGCCAAGGCGTTCTCAAGCGCGGAACGCTCATTAGTGAAGCGGGCAAGAAGTGCGCCAAAACTGTGACGGAGGAAGGCGAACCTGATGGCGAGGGCGCAACTGAAACCGTTGATGATGTTTACTGCATCCTCGCAGACGACATCGATACTGGCACGGGTGGCGCAGTCACTGCCCCGGTGTACTTCACGGGTGACTTTAATCAGGATGCATTGATCTTTGACACGGCCAACTCGGCCAAGCCTCGCGACTTCATGGTGAGCGCTCGCAAGGTCGGCATCTTCTTCCGTACGAACATCTAAAAGAATTTTCAGGAGACATTCAGATGGCTGATATTTTCTCTACCAAGCGCATGCTCCAGATGATTGAGGAGGGAAATCTCTCCAACTATGCCTGGCTGCGTGATCGCTATTTTGCAAACCATGCCACTTTCGATACGAAGACTGTCGAGTTTGACCTTGTTGGTAAGGGTGACCGTAAGATCGCTCCCTTCGTGAATCCCCGAGTTGGCGGTCAAGCTGTGGACCGTCAGGGGTTCCGAACACTTTCTTATGAAGCTCCTGAAGTCTCTCCGCTGACGGTCACGACGGCGGAAGACCTCATGAACCGCCTGCCGGGTGAGAATCCGTACTCGACTCGTTCTCCGGCCGAACGCGCCGCAGAGCAGCTTGGAAAGGACCTGGCCAAGCTCGACGAGATCATCACGCGCCGTGAAGAAGTCATGTGTGCCGAAGCGCTTTTCAGCGGCAAGGTTACCGTGAAGGGTATCGGATATGACGAAGTGGTTGATTATTGGAAGGAATTGGGCGCTGAAAAGCCTGAGACCACGCTTACCACGAAGTGGGACGCCGAAACGACGACAGCCAAGCAGATTGCCAAAGACTTGCGCGATCTTCGATTGAACATGATCCAAACGAGCGGTTTTACGCCGACCGAACTGGTCATGGGTCAGAAGGTGTGTAACACCATTCTTGACAAGCTCTTGGATGCCTCGATGCTCGATATGCGCCGTGTTGATGTGGGTAAGATCGACCCTCAGCAACTGCCGCAGGGTGTGACTTACTGGGGGCATTTGAAGGATTCGGGGCTCGATCTCTACTCTTATGACAACTGGTACTACGACGAAGAGACGGATACGGAAGTTGCAATGGTGCCCGAAGATAAGGCGCTGCTTGCTTCTCCGAATATTCGCACGACCCTCGCCTATGGTGGTTGCGGCCTTATCGGTGCAAACAATGTCACTGTAGTAAGAGGTGAACGCATCCCCGATTCTTGGGTACAGCGTACTGCTCCGGCCGGTCGCATTGTGCAGATCAAGAGCCGTCCGCTGCCGATCATCCAGCAGGTTCTCGGCTTCCACGTCGTCAAGCCTCTGACGGCTTAATCAAGAAGGAGCGGTTTCCCCGCTCCTTTTTTTTCGGAGTTTTAGCATGAAAGTACGAGCTAAGGTCAGTCTTTTGCACGACTCTCGTCGCATCGTCTGCGGACGCGAGTTCGAGATCGATGATGCGAAGGCCAAAGTGCTGATCGCAGAAGGATTGGTCAAGGCAGTTGATCAGGAAGTCAAGCGTGAAGTGAAGACGCCTGCAAAGGCTGCCAAAAAGACCAGTTCCAAGCGCGGCGCTAAGGCCGATCAGGCTAAGGTCGCCGATGAAGAAGGCGTGCCGGAAGGCGCTTTCAATTTGCCGGAAGCGGAGGACTGAAATGGGGTTCAAGGACGTAGTCAGATCGGATATTGACCGGGTCTTTCTGAACCTTCAGGAGTTCGCAGATGAACATCAAGTTCAAGGCGAAACGGTGAAGTGCGTGATCGACACGATCGAGACGCAGGAGTCCGGCTCTTCTGATCGGTACGGCGTCTTTGCAACCGACATTCGCATCCACATGGCCGAAGGCATCATCACAACGCCGGTTGAGAACGAAGAGATCAGCGTTGACGACTGGACGTTTACGGTCAAAAAGGTCAGTCGTGAGATGGGCATGCTTGTCATAGAAGCGCGCAGGTACGACCAATGAAAAAGGACTTTGAGGTCTTCCTTGGTGACGGCTCGCAGGGCATCAAGCAGGAGTTTGAAAATGCCAGGCAGACCCTTGCGGGCGTCAAGTGGGGCTACGAAACGGCGGTTATGCGTGCGCTTAATCGCTCGGCGATCACAGGGCGTTCTGAAATCGTCAAGGCGACACGCAGAAAGTACACGGTCAAAGCAAAGCCGGTGCGGCAAGCGATTCGCCTCGAAGAAAAAGCGACCTATGAGTCACTTGAAACCATGCTCACGGTGCGGTCAACGCGCCTTGCACTGGAGCACTTCAAGTTCACGCCGAAGAGTGACACGACAGGCGGCGCTCGCAAGCCTGTCAAGGTCGCTGTGAAGCGAGGTGTAGCACCGAAGCCGATTAAGAACGCCTTTGTCTACAAAGGTCGCATCTTGCAACGCACGGGTACGACATCGACGCCGTTGATCGATATGACCGGTCCGTCGGCGCCTTCGATGGTCGGCAATGCCTCCGTGACGTCGGAGATCGAGACTGCCATGAGGGCGATGTTCTTGAAACGCTTGGACCACGAGATCGTTGAAGTTCTGCGGTCCGGAGCACTTGCCAATCACTGGCAAAAAGGAGGAAAGATTCATGGTCGAGATTGAGCTTTGCAAGGCAATCCGCGAGTTCGTGGCTCATGCCGTCAAAGACTTGGAGCTTCCGGTTCAGGTCAAGAACGACGGTGGTGACGAGTACTTTGCGCACAAGGTGCCGAAGATCGTCAACGGTTACCTGCCTCCGAAGCGCTCTCAAAAAGAGGATGACATTCCCTTCATCATGATCCGTCCCGACGCGGGCACAACCGCTGATGAAGAGACACGAGTCGAGGTGAGCATCATCTTCGGCGCGTACTCGAAGACCGATGACGGCTACGAGCACTGCATGAACATGCTGACCGTGGTCCGCACTGCGCTTTTGTCAATGCCTTTCGGCGTACTGGCAAAGCGATACATCCTTGAGCGTGAACTTTCATGGCAGAACTACCCGGACCACCTCGATGCCTACTGGCAAGTTGACCTTAAGACCGTCTGGCGATTGAGGACTGTGATTCCGACAAATCCAGAGTACTAGGAGGATTCGATGGCCAAAAAAGTCATCAAGAAAAAGCCGCCGCGCAAGGTGGTGTACGTCGGACCTACGCTAAAGCGAGGTCTGCTTCGGCAGTACGCCGTCTTTTGGGACGGTGAGTATCCGGCGAGCATTCAAGAGCTCAGAGACAAAAGCCCCGCAGTGCGGGGTCTTTTTTTACCGGTCGAGTCTTTGACTGAGGCCCGGCGACGTGTGCGCACGAAAGGTGATCTCTTGAACACCTTTGTGTCCCGCATTCAAAAGGAATTAGGAGGTTAAGCATGCCTTATAAGCATGGCGTCTATGTAAGCGAAGAACCGACTTCGCTTCTGCCGGCAACCACGGTCGAATCTGGGATGCCGGTTTTTTTTGGTACGGCTCCGGTCAACATGGCCGACGTGACGAACGTCAACCGACCGGTTTTGTGCAACAGCTACGAGGAATTCGTAGCGGCTTTCGGTTTCGTGCCGGCCGCAGATGACTCGGCCAGCGGGTTGAAGGTCTTTGACTACACCTTGTGCGAGGCCGCACAAGCGCAGTTCTCGCTCTTTGGCGTTGCACCTGTGGTCTTTGTGAACGTGCTCGATCCAGAGACGCATAAGAAGACGGCAGACACCGTGTCTGTCACGCTTGACTCGAAGACCGGTTCGGCAGTTGTGGCAGAGCCGGGCATCATCTTAAGCTCTGTGACGCTCACGAATGTCGACTCGCCTTACGTGCTTGGCACGGATTTCGAGCTGTCTTTCGACGATGACGGTAACCTCGTGGTGACTTCTTTGTCGGACGATGACGGTTTCAAATGTCTCGTTGGTTCGAGCATCACTTTTGCGGCTGACAAGCTGGATCCGTCTGCTGTGGAATCTGAAGATGTGATCGGCGGCGTCAGCGTTTCTGGAGAAAAGAGCGGCCTGGAGCTGATCTCCGAGATTTATCCGCGGTTCCGTCTCGTGCCCTGCACGATTTCGGCACCCGGCTACTCCAGTGACCCGGCTGTGGCGGCTGTCATGGCTGCAAAGTCCGTCGACATCAGCGGCCGATTCAAGGCCATTTCGGTCATCGATGTTCCGACTGACACGGTCACGGATTACACGGGAGTGTCGGCTTGGAAGAGCCAGAACAACATCACGGATGCCTATCAGATCGCCTGCTGGCCGATGGTGTCGCTGTCCGGCACGCGTTACCACTTGTCCAGCCAGCTGCCGGCTCTGATGGGGCAGGTGGATGGTGAAAACGGCAACACGCCGTATGTCAGCCCCTCCAATCACAACCTCCAGATGACCGCTGCGGTTCTCGCAAGTGGCGCCGAAGTGTGGATGGACATGACGCAGGCCAATTACCTCAACGGTCAGGGCGTTTGCACGGCTCTGAACGAGGTTTCGGGCTGGAAGTTCTGGGGCAATCGAACGGCTTGCTATCCGGGCACGACGGACGTAAAGGATGCCTTCATTCCAATCCGTCGCATGATGAACTGGATTGCGAACACGATCATTACGACCTACTTGCAGAAGGTCGACGCGCCCACCAATCGCCGCCTGATCGACACGATTGTGGCAAGCGTGAACGTGTGGCTGAACGGCCTTGCCGCAAGTCAGTACATCCTGACCGGTCGACTGGAGTTCCGCGAAAGCGACAACCCAACGACCGATCTCATGGATGGCATCTTGCGCTTCCGTCTGTTTGTCTGTCCGCCGTCTCCGGCTCGTGACATCGATTTCATCATGGAGTACGACGTCAATGGCCAGAGCGTGCTTTTTGAATAAGGAGTGAAGACCTATGAAGATTCCTGAAAGACTGAATGACTTCCGGGTCTACGACTCCGAAAGTCAGGACATGATGGGCATCGCAGACGTGACGACGCCCACGATTACGGCAATGACCGAAACGATTTCCGGTGCGGGTTTCGCGGGCGAAATCGACTCGGTGGTGCTAGGGCATGTCGGCTCGATGACGACGGTCATCAACTGGAACGCGGTCACGGATAAGGTCGCCTCACTGGCCGCACCCGGCAAGCATTCGCTTGACATCCGCGGTGCCATGCAGCACTACGACACGGGCGCAGGCGAAGTGGCCATTGTGCCGGTGCGCCTTTACATCGAGGGGCAAACGAAGGAGACGAACCTCGGCACCTTCACGAAGGGCCAGGTAACGGGCAGTTCGACGACCATCGAAACCACTTACCTGAAGCTTGTGATCGACGGCAAGGAGGTCGTGGAAATCGACAAGTACAACTACCTGTACAAGGTCGATGGCACCGACTACCTGTCTGAAGTCCGCAAGGCTTTGGGCTTGGCATAACAACCGCCCCGGAAGGCATAGCCGCTTTCCGGGGTTCCTATTTTTGAGGACGACATGAAATTCGTTTTTGGCACTCCTTACACATTCGAAGGCACTGAGTACAAAGAAGTTGAGCTGGATCTGGAAAGCCTGACAGGCACTGACATTTCGGCGGTCAAGCGCGAGTGGACTCGCAAGGGCAATTTCTCTGCGCTCGCGACGACTGACATCGACTTTTGCGCGTTTATCGCCGCTCGTGCGGCAAAAAAGCCGTATGAGTGGGTCGAGCAGATGCCGGCGAAGGAATACTGCAAGCTTGCCCAGGAGGTGAGCAATTTTTTGATGCTCTAGGACTGCCGAAGAGTTCTGATCCGGACGCATGGCTGAAGCGTGCGTATGTCCGCATCGGTCTAGCTACTTTTAGCAGTCCGTTGCAGTGGGCCGACGTGCCCTTGACCGAGATAAATCTTTGGGCTGACGCGATCGCGGCAGAGCAAAAGAGCAAGCGAAATTCGCAGTAAGTGTTAGGTGCTGACATGGCATTAAAGCAGTACGAAATTGCATTCAATTTGGCGGCCAAAAAGAGCGGCACCTTTACGAAGTCTTTCAAGGATGCCGGTCAGACGGTTGAAGGCCTTCAGGCGCACATGGAGCGCATGAATTCGTCTTTTGCCGAGATCACAGGCGTGGTCAAGGCCCGTAAGGCGGTCGGCGAAAGCGCAAAAGCCTATGCGCAGGCGAGAGAACGTGTTGCGGAGCTTGGACGAGCGATCAGCCAGACTGAAAATCCGACGAAAGAGATGGAGCAGGCCTTCAAAAAGGCCAAAGATGCACTCGACAAGTCGAAGATCAGTCTGGACAAAAACCGCGATGCGATGGCGGCGCTCGATAAGGAGTACGGCACCTCGCAGACATCTTTGTCGGCTCTGGTCAAGCGCCAGAAGGAGTTTGAGGACGCTACAAAGGCCGCTGTGAAGGCCCAGGAGCTTCAGGAAAAGCTCCAAAAGCGCATTGACAAGCTTTCGAGCGGGCAAGACAAGCTCAGTGCGGTTGCAGGTGCTGTAGACAAGGTGGGAGGTGTGGCTGCAGGCGCAGCTAGTGCCGGTGCCGGTATTGGCATGGCCGCCGGTGGCGCAATGCTCAAGGCCGGGGCTGATTTTCAGGCGTCGATGGCTCAAATTCAGGCGTCTACCGGAGCTACCGCAGAGCAAATGGCGCAGATGGAGAAGTCCGCCCGGGCGATTTACACGTCCGGCATGGGCGAGTCCTATGACGAAGTCGCTCGAGCGATGGCGACGATGCGGCAGACAGGAGGTTTTAGTGGCAAAGAGCTTGAAGACGTCACAAAGAGCGCAATGCTCCTCGGCAAGACGTTCGATATGGACGTCGCCGAGACCGCTCGCGCGTCTTCTGCTCTGGTTAAAAACTTCGGCATCGATGGCGAAAAGGCCTTCGATTTGATCGCTTTTGCGGCCCAGAACGGTGCCAACAAAAATGGGGATTTGCTCGATACCTTCAATGAGTATGCGGTGCAGTACAAAGCGCTCGGTTTCACGGCCGAACAGTTTGCGGCACACTTGGTGAAGGGCGCTGAAGATGGTGCTTTCTCGATCGACAAGGTCGGTGATGCGATCAAAGAGTTCAACATCAGGGCAAAAGACGGCTCGAAGTCGAGCATGGAGGCGTTTGCTGAGCTTGGACTGAGTGGCGAAACCGCGACGCAAATGTTCGCCGCGGGCGGTGAGCGTGCGCAGGCCGCTTTTGTCGAGGTGGTCAAGCGGCTCAAAGAGATCGACGACCCGGTCAAGCGTAACGCCGCGGGCGTGGCGCTTTTTGGCACGCAGTTCGAAGACCTCGAGGCTAAAGCGCTTGATGGCTTCTTGGCGATCGAAGGTGAACTGCCGAAGATGTCCGGCACCATGAAGAGCGTGGCAAGCGCGATGCAGGCCACACTTGGCACGCAAGTTACCGTCGTGGCAAGGCAGTTTACGGACTTGCTTTTGCCGGCTTCGCAGGAGGCGGCTACGGCTCTGCGCGATCAGATGCCGAGCATTTCGGCAAGCATCGCATCGATCTCGCCGCAAGTTCAAGCGCTTGGGCAGGCTTTTGTCGACGCTATTCCTACTTTGACACAGTGGGCGAAAACGGCTCTGACGAGCGTGACCACTGCCGCGAAGTACATCCTGGACAACTTTGATTCAATCGCTTCGGCGGCCATTTTCGCCGCAAAAGCGTTTATCGGATTCCGTATCGCTTTGGGTGCTTTGCAGGTCGCAACGACGGTCGCAAAGTGGATCACGGTGGCGCAAAAGGCTTTCGTGACCTACCGAGTGAGCGCCGTCGCTGCGGCAGTGGCGTCAAAGACATCTGCAGCGGTGATGGGCGGCTTGTCGATGGCGGTCAAGGCATTGGGTGTCGCTTTGAAGTTCTTGACCACAAACCCCATCGGGTTGTTCTTAACCGGACTCGTCGCAGCCGGTGTGATGCTTTACAAAAACTGGGACGAAATCAAGGCGATGGCGGTCAATGTCGCACAGGTCATTTCAGATGCTTGGGGCGGTGCGATGACATCCATCCAGGGGTTCTTTTCGAGCACGTTCGATTCGCTGGCTTCCATCATGAAAGGCCCTGTCAATGCCGTGATTGAGATCATCAACCGCATGATCGACTCGGTCAACGGAATGGCCTTCGAAGTCCCCAGTTGGGTGCCCGGTATGGGCGGCGAGAAGTTCGGTGTGAGCCTGCCGAAGATTCCGCAGCTGGCTGAAGGCGGCATCGCGACGAAGCCGACCTTAGCGACCATTGCAGAGGCGGGTGAGGCCGAAGCGGTCGGTCATCCCGCTGTCTCAGCTTTCGACGATGCTTCAGCCTATGCCTGCCGCAGGTAGCGAAGGTTCGGGCGGAACAGTGATCAACTTTGCGCCCGTGATCAATGTCCAAGGGGGCGGTTCGGATGTGGCCGGAGCGGTGCAGACGGGCTTGAGATTTGGATATAAAGAGTTCAATGCATTACTGGCACGCTGGCAAATGGACAAGCGCCGGACGTCTTTTGCGTGAGGTGAATTGTGGGAACGTACACAACTAAGTCTCAAGACACTTGGGACATCATTTCCAAGAATGTCTACGGATCCGAACTTTTCATGGACCGCTTGATCGCCGCCAATCTGGACCACCGTAAGGTGGTCTTTTTTTCGGATGGCGTCGTCTTGAACGTGCCGGAAATCGACACGACTTCGAGCGACTTTGAGAAGAATCTGCCGCCCTGGAAGAGGAACAGCAATGTCTAATCCGCTCGAGACGAAATTGCGGCTACTTTTCACGGCTGCCGGGCAGGATGTTTCTCAAAGTGTCCTGCCTGACCTACTTTCCTTTACCTTCTCTGATAAGGAAACAGGCGAGGCCGATGAGATTCGCCTGACCCTGAAAGATGAGACGGGGAAGTGGGCGGCGACTTGGAAGCCGGATGGCGGAGAAGTGGTTGATGCCTACCTATCAACTGGCGCAGACGAACTGCATTGCGGCCGCTTTTATGTGGACAGCATGAGTGTGTCAGGTGCGCCTCGTACTTTTGAGATGCAGGCCGTATCGACGCCTTTGAATCAGCCCATTCGACGCAAGGCGATCACCAAAGCTTGGGAATCCAGGACGCTTCGCGGTATCGCTGAAGAGATTGCGGCCGAAAATGGCCTGCAACTCTTCTTTGATGTCGAAGAGGATCCTCAGTATGACCGGCGCGACCAGAAGGAGGAGAGCAATCTGGCTTTCCTCCAGCGTCTTTGCGAAGACGAAGGCTTTTCGATCAAAGTCACGGACCAGAAGATCGTGATCTTCGATCAACGGTCTTACGAGACAAAGGAGCCGATCAAGACGATCACGCTCGGGGTTTCGGATGTGCTTTCGTGGTCTTTCAGCTCTCAGCAATCGGAGACATACAAGACGTGCGTGGTGGCCTGGCGCGACATGAAGAAGAAGTCGAAGGATTCTGCAGGCGGCTATGACTTTTCCAAGACACCTGAGAAGCCGGGGACGGTTGACGAAGAGCTTGAGAAGTTACGCACGCCGGATTATCGGGCTCAAAAGAATCCCGCGGTCAACTACTACAGCTATACGGATCCGAATGTCGATTCTTCTGGCCAAGAGTACCGCGTGCGCAAGCGCGTGACTTCAAAGGCCGAAGCCGAACGTCTTGCCAAGGCGACGCTTCGAAAGGTCAACTTGCGTCGAGTCACTGGAAGCTTGACGGTGATCGGTGACCCCTCGCTTTTAGCCGGATGCGTAATCGCCTGCGCGGGTTTTGGCAGCTTTGATGGCAATTTCATCATCGAATCGTCTTCGCACGATGTTGGCGGCGGAGGCTATACGACGAGTCTGCAACTGCGACGTGTTAATGGAGAGTACTGATGCAGTTTGACAACTTCAAGATCGGCGAAGTCAGCTCGATTGATCCGGCAAGATGCACGGCTCGCGTCATCTTCGATGATGAGAACTCGATGGTGAGCTACGACTTGCCCATCATGCAGCGCAACTCTTTTGGTAATCGTGACTATCAGATGGTTGACGTCGGAGAGGATGTGCTGTGTCTTTTTCGTGGCGATGGCTTTGAGGATGGCGTGATCATCGGCTCGTTTTACGCCGGTGATGTTGAACCGCCTGAGACAACGGCTGATCGCCGCACGGTGGTCTTTAAAGATGGCACCCGGATCTGCTACGACCGTGCAGCGCACACGCTGACTGTGACGATAGCCGGCACGGTGATCGTTTTTGATCGACAGACAGGATCGATTACGGTGCCGGAGTCGGCCTCGGTGTTCTGCAAAACGGCTTTAGTGCAGGCTTCTGAATCGGTAACGATTGACTCACCGAACACTTACTTCACAGGGAACATCACGGTCCAGGGGCTGATCACCGGCCAGGGCGGCTTTACGGTGACTGGCGGTGGTGGCGTGGTGGCCAACTGCGACATCCAGCTCAACGGCACGCTGACGGCAACCGAAGACGTGGTGGCAAGCGGCATCAGCCTCAACAGCCATACTCACACTTGTCCGGATGGTGAGACCACTGGTCCACACTGAAAATTCGATTCGAAAAAGCAAGCCCCGCAGATTTCGGCGATCTGCGGGGCTTTTTTATCAACTGAACTGGAGTTGATATGGGAATTGTACGGGATTTAGCGGAGTCATTGCAGATGGTCAAAGAACTTCCGTTTTTGATGGCACTCCCTATCTATGGGATCGCATACGGTGCAGCGGTTTTTGTGATCGCAAAGGCCGTCAAAGCAGTTCGTGACGCGATGAAGTGAGGGCGGCATGGCAAGTGCTTTAGGACTTTTGGGGACGATCCCTTTTGTGTGTAGCGCCAGCCTGGCGCTGACTTTTAAAGACCTGCAGGTCGAGCGGACAGATCGATGGGCGACGCATGAGGTTATCGGCCAGAAGCCGAAGCTTGAGTACATCGGACCGCAACTGCTGCAGGTGACTTTTTCGATGCAGCTGGCGGCAGCGCTTGGCTTATCGCCTCCGATTGCGCTCAAGGCTTTGCAGAAGGTCATGGAGACACACGAGCCGCAACGGCTCTTGATCGGATCCGACTACTTAGGGCGTTTCGTCATCGAGTCGATGTCGGAAAGCCGAAAGCACCACAACAACTACGGCCAGTGCGTCTTTTGCGAGGTGTCTGTGACGCTGAAGGAGGCGGCATGAACTACGTCGTTAGTTTGGGATCCGAAGTGAATTTCGATCCGGAAACCGAAGTTGTCGAGATCCTTCAAAACGTCCGGACGATCATCGGCACGCGCAAAGGAACGGTGCCTTTGGATCGTGACTTCGGCATTTCGTGGGACTACGTCGACCAGCCGATTGCCGTGGCTCAGATGCTGATGCGATCGGAAATCGTGGATGCAGTTGAGACGTATGAGCCGCGAGCAAAAGTCGAATCAGTGACTTTTAACGGCTCACAAGAAGACTCTTTGGACGGCATTTTGAAACCGGTAGTGACGGTTTCGATTGGAGAATAGCCTTATGGCAGAGACAATTCCGCGT